>Ga0316224_1003541_pt1 | contig 12691 bp, 19 predicted proteins | sample TBH18013metaG_FD_206254 | JGI IMG/M metagenome (GOLD analysis project Ga0316224, IMG submission 206254) | Freshwater microbial communities from Trout Bog Lake, Wisconsin, USA - TBH18013 | ecosystem: Environmental > Aquatic > Freshwater > Lake > Hypolimnion/Profundal zone | place: USA: Wisconsin...
AGGTCAAGTAATAAACCCTCTGCGATGGCTAGACCCGAAATCACCCCGCAAAGTTTTTGATATTGATCAAAAGTGGTGCACTGACCAGTTGCTAAGTCGTCAGCGTAATTGTTCATTTGGTCACGTAATTGTTTGCGCAACGTGGATGCGAAGTTGACTATCATTTAGTAGGTTTCTCCTTGGGTTGTGGGGCAGTCTGATTAGCCTGCATCTCTTGGTCGTGCATACGTTGAGCGTCGCTCTCATAGCCTTCATGTTCGTGCTGGGTTCTATGTTTGTACAAGTCCACCTCGCGGTCTTTTCGTCTTTCTTCAAACTGCGCTTGTTTATTAGCCGCATCAATTTTGAGGCGCTTATGCTCTGCCGTACCCTGCATAGCTTTACCTACTGCGTCTACTTGAACACGTTTGTTGTCCATCATGAGACGACCGGCTTTCTCCATTGCCCCGATCTGAACTTTGTGTCCTTCCATGGCTTGACGTGCCTGGAACTCTTCTGCCTTAAGCTGCAGGTTCGCCTGAGCTTGGGCTTGTTTAGCCTGGGCTTCCTGGGCTCTGATTTGCAACTCTTGCTGTTTGAGCTCGAGCTCTTGCTTTTGCAACTGCATCATCGGATCCTGCGCTGCTTGTTGTGCTTGCTGCTGAGCCGCTTGTTGCTGATGTTGTTGGAGGACCGCCTGAGCCGCCTGCGCCATCCGCTGCGACATTTGGAACTCGATCTGTGGTGGGATCTTTTGCTCGTCGTCAGGAGTCGGTATCGCCATGCCAAGCTGCGCTTCGATCTGTTTCTTGTACTCCAGACCTACGTGCTCCGCAATGTGGGCAGTCATCGCTGCTTGAATCTTAGGCGCATTTGGGTTCTGACCAATGAGCTGCTGCATGATCGGGTCCTGCATAGCCGCCATGTGCACAGTGATGTGCGCTTGGTGATCTTGGTATTCAAACGCCTTGACAGGCTCCATCTTAATAATCGCAACGTTCTCTGTAACGGGATCTGCAGGCTTGATGTCATCAGGCAACGGTACAAGCTTATCTGCGCCCTTGATGTTCATTACTTCTAACATGCGCCTGTGAAGCTCTGGCAAATCATAAATATCTGGTGCCATTTGCGCCATTTGAATGACCGCTTGGTACTGAACAACACGTTGCGACATAGTCGCTGCATTGGGGTCACTAACTGGAATGATGTCGACTTCATCGTAGTCAGACTGTTTAGCTGTCTTAGACCCATACTCAGGCTCATAGTCGTAGTCAACAGGTGTGTCTTCTTTGATCAGCGCGGCAAGCAGTTTTAATTCTTGCTTAAACGTGTAATGCATACGCGCCTGCACCGCAGACATCACTTTTAACTGACGCTCAATAAGTGCAAGGGTTGTACCAACCGGTGCTTGACTGGACATATCGCTGATCTGCATATCTGCAGTAGCCGCGAATCTGCGCCCCTCTTCGACGATCTTTTCCAGTAATCCGGCTAAAACCGCACTTGGCTCCTTGTATGGGAGCGGTAATATGTTGTCTCTTAGCGGACCTGACGCAATGTCAACGTCGCGGAACTCTCCTGGTGCAATGGGAGTGTCATCACCCTTAATGCGAAGTCCACGCGACTTAAGTCCTCCGGGCAAGTTAGATAAAGTTCCTGCGTCGACCAGTTGACGCATAATCGAGGTGGCAGACTTTGCAAATCCACCAATAAGATGGAAGAGTCCGAAGCCGTAGGCTCCAAATCCTGGGATGTATTGGTAGTGGACGAAGTGTTGTCGCTTAAGTCTGTTTTCATCGTCTTCTTTCCAGTTGCGGCGTATCGACAATATGTCGTTTGTGCCCTTGATTAAGGTTACCACATAAGGAAGTGCAATGCCAGTTTCGTTGCCCTCATCGTCCACATCTTCATAACCTTTTAAATCCAGGTCGACGTGAACTTCATAAATTACATAACGATCATCGTTTAAGTCGTTGAATCCAGTCTCTTGATCCTTGGCTTTTTGGATATCATCACGTACCTGTGTCGCATCTGGCAGCTCAAAATCTAGGTAAAAACCCGCTTTTTGTAGCTTAACAATCTCATTCTTGGTCTTGCGCATGACGTGCGTCATACGGTAACAAGTGTCCATGTCGGTCGTACCGTAGGGCAAAATCACGTCTTCTGCGGGTACAAACACCGATGTTTGGCGACCTAGTGTGATGTCGTCATAGACTTTCTTAAATGCGGAGCCCGTAGCTGGAAGGCTCCACAGCATGCGCTCGTGCTCGGGTCTGAACTCGACCATCACCTCGGTCAGCTCATAATTCATGTCATCTTCAACACGAATCGCAGCTTGCTTTTTAGCTGGTGTTTCTTTACCTAAAATTTTTGTACGAACCGGACCCTGCGCTGGGAACATCTCGGTGATTGTTTCACTTTGGAATCGCACTACGGCTTCAGTAATCATTGGGTGAAAGACACCTGATGCTCCGTTCCAAGGCTCCGTTCTTTCTTCGTACTGTAGACCCAGTAGCTTGAGTCCCATTACATACGCTTTTTCCCAGTCCTTGCGGGAATTTTTATCGTTCTCAATATCGTCTGCTAGATCACTTGCCAAAGTTGACATGACACTGTCAGGCATATCTTCAGCTAAATTTTTATAAAAATCGTCGCCTTCGCCGTCTGGCTTGAGCTCCATCTCCATATCACCTGCATGGATCTTCACCGCTTCTGGGTCAACAATCTCAATTTCAATGGGTTCGTCTATGTGACTGGGATCTGCGCCTTGCGTGTCAGAGTAAAGTGCTTTATCTATATTGGTAGCCATTAGGGATTCCTTATTAATTCAGTGCGCGACATGAAACACGTCGCTTTTGCGTCTTCATAACTTAAACCAAACTCTTCAAACGCTCTGTGAAGCTCAGCTTCATCTGGCGCTGGGTACGGCTTGGCGTCTTTTGTTTGCTCAACTAAGAGCTTGATGTGTATCCGCGTGTGCTTGAGGTACAGCCACGAAATTAAATCCATTATTTTTTTATCTAGAAATTTGTACATTGCGATCTTAGTAGTACGCATGTTGCCTCCTTTTAAAGTGAATGGGGTCATCGCGTTCGTCCGAGTCAAGCTGAACAAACCCGCCTTGTCGAAATCTCATTAACGCTTGCGTGGTCGTATCCACGTAGTCATCGTGTTCACCAACTGGAAATACTGCTATCTCCTCAATGACTTCTCTAGCCCAGCGTGTGTCTGGTGCCCACACGACGCCTGAAGCAAACAAGTCAGACACGGCGTTTAGCCGCACCATCTTATCGTTGCCTCGGCTTGGATTTGTTTCTTGTACATAGATACCCATTGCTCTGAGTTCTTGTATCAACGGCGCACCGCTTGCCTTTTTCTCCACAATGAACGCGTCAGGTTCCCAGTTCTTGTAGTGTTTGAGTGCGGCTTGTTTGAGCTCCGGAAACGCCATTCTATCCTTGAACGCGTCTAATAATATGATGTGCGGACGCATCTTCTCGTACTCATTGAAAAACACGCCCCATGTTGTACACGCTGAATAGTCCGAATTGTTCTTGGTTTCAAACGCCGTATCCCAGGACTGGATCACGTATTCGCACTGCGGGGGTTCTTCTTTGTCCCAAATCTTCCACGACTTCCTGGGCACGATCGCTGCCGTGTCCATCGTGGGTTGCTGCATGTACTGCGCGTTCCAGAACTTGGGATCAATCGACGCTTTTGTTGTTTTTAAAACATCTAACTTCCACTGCTCAGGCCAAAGGGACTTCTCCTCTGGCGTGCCCTCATTCAATATGGCGGGAAGCTCAACCAACTCCCACGGCAATGAGTCAGGATTCTTGATCTGGTAATCCAACAGCCGTCCCGTCAGGTCCAGCATGGACCAGCGCGTCATAATCACAATGATCGCGCCCCCCGGCATCAAACGTTGGAGCGGTCCTGTTTGGAACCACGACCAGGCGGTATCAAAAGCCAGTCTCGAATTTGCTTTAACGTCTTGCTCGGAATGGGGATCATCAATAACAAACAAATCAGCACCGCGACCAGCAAGAGCGCCCCCAACACCAGCAGCATAGTACTGTCCACCAGCAGACGTAGACCATTTACCAGCAGCTTTTTGGTCATCTGCCACGTTTGTTGCAGGAAAAATCTCATGGTATTCCTCAGAATCAATCAAGTTACGCACCCGGCGTCCAAAATCCTCAGACAAACCCGCCGTGTGGGTGCCCATAATGATCTTCTTGTCGGGGAATTTGCCTAAAAAGTAGGCAGGAAACAGGTAAGAACTGAACTCAGACTTACCCATACGGGGTGCAATATTAATAATGACGCGTCGTTTTTTACCTTCGATCACGTCTGTAAAGATCTTTGCCAGCTTTTTGTGGTGCGGTCCGATCTTAAATCCTGGGTACACCGCAGATGCAAACCCAAGCATGGACTGTTCGGCAGATGCTAGTCTTGCCCGGCGCTCACGCACCTCTAAATCTTCAAACAGCTCCATTTTGTCCTGAAGCGACATCTTGGGCAGCGCCTTCATCAGCGCTTGCAGCTCAAGCTTGCTGAGTGTCGTCAGGTTTTGTAAGTTCATATGTGGCGCTGGTCATTTCTATATCCAAGGTGTCTGGCGCTTTCTCTATATCGACAACGTCCACTACACCCATGAAGCGATTGAGCTTCTCTTTGATACGCATTTCGAGTTCTGCGTCGGACAACTCGTCCTTTTTAATCTCAATCTTCTCGGTAAACAGTCCAACTTCTGTGACTTTACCGAGCAATGTCAGCGCTTTTAGCCGTATATTGGCGTTTGAATTCTTTGTTTCTTCAACGATCTTAGCAACCGTATAACCTCTCAGTTGCTTGGCTTGCTCAATAAACTCCCAGTCGTAAGCAGTTAACATGCCAGTTAAGTGGCGCACAGCTTCTGGGGTTTTAATAGAAACAAGCGCTTCCTTGGAAGCTTCTTCGTCTGTCGTTGTAATTAATTTTTGAAATGTCTTTCTGGCGGACTCGGTTTCGATGACTTCATCTATCTCGTCATCTAGTGTGGCGCCAAGCTCAGCTAACCAGTCTGCCGTTTTTACTTGGGCGTCGAGCACCTGCTGGGCTGACGCGTCGTCCAGCTCAGTAAATCCTGACTTGGTGATGTCAGGCTCAAATTGCACCAAATTCTCAAACATTTGCGAAGTCCTAAAAACTTTCGATGGCCTGAGTATATAATACTTTGGAGTGATCGCGCAAGCGTTTACTTCTCCTTGATCTTCGGATCACTTCTGCCCCAGCTCGTCTGGGGTATTTTTTTGGTTGCGGAGGATGGATTTGCACCACCAACACTCCCAGCTGATGTGCCGGGGCTCTGACTGTTTGAGCTACTCCGCATTATGGGTTGTTGGTAGATAGACTGGTTCGACTTACAGGTAGAGGTCTAGTGGTCATCTAAGGCCCGGCGGTTTTTACCGCCTTGCTTTACTACCAACAAATATGAAGACTATCCCCCGTGCGTTTCGGGGTAGCGACTGCGGCGCTCCTAATCTTCATACTTCTTGGGTGAGGTGGTCCACATAAAGCAGTGTCGATATAGTATGAACAAGCAATTTCCCACTACGGCGCTAACCCGCAGTACCACCTCGGAATTTAGTATACCCGGTTTTTTCTAAATTTTTTAAAAAATTTTTGGGCAGGTGTATAAGGTTTTACAAAAAATTGATTTGCGCCTCACAAACAGTGTTGCTGCGGAGGGGGCATGGTTACCATGAAAGAGGGTCATGGGGGTACGGTGGGGTCTAAGGATACGGCAAAGTCCGCCGAAAACGCCGTTTTCTAGGGAAAAATGGGGGAAAACGTACGCCGAAGCCCTAGCAAAGCCCTAGATATTGGGTACACCAAGGATAGAAAAAACCCTTTAAAATCAACGACTTAGCTCATGTCAAGGGTATTTGGTAGCACGTTGAGATACAATAGAGGCATCGGTTCAAGGATTCATTCAGAGTCTACCGATTCATTTGGAGGTCACTATGACTAAAGCAACTACATCTATCTCTATTATCTTTGATCGTGCATTTGATAATCAAGCCGAGTTGTTCGCCCTACTCGGCGAACACGGTATTACCACTAAGGAGGAGGCAAAGCCCCATGCTATCAAGTGGGCGGAGGGTCGTTTCAACGTGAAGGCACATGAGGGTCAGCGCGGAGGTATGACGTTTGAGAAAGACACGCCCGCCTATAACGCCGTGAAATACGTGCTCCGTGTAATCTTCGAGCAACCCAAGACTGGCGGTGTGCGTGCAAAGACTGATGAGGTTGCATTGTTACTCAAGAAGTTCAATGCTTTGAGTGCATCAGAGCAACGCCGTTTCTTGAAGGCACTCGGGTGAAAATTAACCCGAGTTTTTCCCGAGGGCGCAAAGGCGGGGAGTCTTTGCGCTGTTCTTTTAATTGTCAACCAGGAGAATCAACCATGAAAACAACTTTAAAAACTGTATCCAATTTAATCGCCGAGCGTAAGCCGTTCACGTGCAACAAATCACTATACGGTGAACAGCGGGGCGATACATACATCGTGTTCAGCTACGGCGAACACTTCCCCATTGCACTATGTCGTGACAATCTGTGGTTCGTAAACTCTAGCAAATACTCACCTACTACATCAAGGCATCAATCCAAAGTACGCTTAGGCTTACATGGCATTGAATACCGCGAACTGTCAGTCAACGAAATCAGAAACTTAATCTAAGGAGAATCAACCATGAGCAAATCATACACAATCAAAGACCGTACATGGGCACGCAAAGCGAAGGAGACTATCCGCAACAAAGCCGAGACTCGGCGTGAAATCAGAGAGCGCATACAAGATGATGACTTCAAGACTATCATGCGTAACAATGGTGTAGTGCCAATCAAAGGAAGCAGATAGCATGAGTGCACCCGAATGGTTCAGCAAAGCCGTAGCACTACGGCGCGAACAATACCTATCAACTCTCACGCCCTATCAACGTGCCGAGTACCTCAAGCGGGAGAAAGAACGCCAGGACTTTCAAGCCTTCAAGCGTTCAGCCAAGGCGCGACAAAGACCCTTGTTCTGAGGGCACTTCAGCGACTGGGGTTAAATGTAACCCCAGTTCTCCACAACACGTTACCAAATAGTCATTGGACAGCTTACCCACCATGCTTATCATGCGTAAAAACTACCGTGTCGCTCAGAACCCGCATGAATACTGGCGGTGTCCAGAACTAAACACACTATATAATAATAATAGAGATTAGAGATATATATATATGGGCGTGCATAAGTGGACACACCCTCGAAAGCTCGGCTTCGGCTACCCCCCATTCACTTTATTTTTTTCGGGCTTAAAACGAACTTAATTCAGCGCAACGCTAGTATTTACGGGGCATACGACAAGCACGGTAGAATCCCTAGTTGCGACAAGTGTCGGACACAGTTATAATTTCGTGTACTTAACAATTAAATTTAGGAGCGTATTTTGTCAAACGATACCCACCTCACACACAAGACCTGCGCCAAGTGTGCGCTAAGTAAACCAATTAAGAGTTATAAATATAAGCTGACCTATGCACAGACAATAGCACGAGGGCACATTGGCAATTACCGCCTTGATGCGGTATCTAAATACTGTCACGAGTGCAGACCCAAACAAAAGCCATTGATAAAAAAGTCTTACCGTCAAATTGAGGAGATGGTGATTGACGGGGCGATTAAACCCGCGATAGCAGAGGCACATTTGCGCTATCGCGCCGAGCGTAAAAAGCAAAGGCTCTCACGTGTGCGTAAGAAAACATGGAACAAACTGTTCGCCCAAAGATGGGGCGAACTACTCAAACCCGTACGTGCCGAGATTAGAAAGCTAAACACTACGCTAAAAAGAATATCTAACCGCCCGCATTTAACTGAGTATTGCATAACGTGTTTAGCAATACTTGAAGATGTCAGGGACACGATGGCGTATCGTAAGGATGAGGGGGATAGGGATATACCCTATGAGGACTGGCGAGAGGCGTTCAGTCAGACCCATTTGCAATCTATGCGAGACGCATGGGTTGCAGTACCACAGAGTGAGCGAGGATTTATTAGTGTTAACGAAATTTTAAAGGGGAAACTAAATGGCTAAAGCTAAATCATTAAACATTACGGAGCGTTTACATAACGACATCTACGCCTATGCGGTGATGCACAACCTGAAGATAAAGCAAGTGACAGAGATGGCGTTTGCTCAACTCTTTGGGAATTGGGAACGCCCGAACTACAAAGCAAACAATAAACCCAAGCGGTATGTCATGGATCAAACGCCAGACAACACGCCTTGGACAGATCTGTGATAGTAACTGGGGTTAATCGTAACCCCACTTTTTTAAAGGAGAAAGCAAATGAAACTGAATGACTGGTCTGTGGTGCGCTCGCCCAACGGCATAAGTGCCAAACACCTGACCCTGCACAACGACATTGAGATATGCGTGTCTATCAAGAACGGCAAGATCAACATCGGTGTGCACAGGGATGGGTATGACAAAACCCTTAGACGTATCCAAGTGCCCATCAAGGCAAGACCACAACGCAAACCAAAAATTTCTAGGCCATCGCCCGCTGTGGTAGAGGCAATGAACCTGTGGCACGCGGAGCGTTCTTTTAACCAAGGCAAAGATCAACTGATGTGGTTATATTTATTCAGCATCGAGTTTTACAAAGGAGAAAGCAATGAGTGACCAATGGGAAAGAGTGCATCATGAGAAGTGCGGGCAGTTCGACATTTTCTTTTCGTGGACGTATGAGACCGATTCGCTTCGTGACCACTTCGAAGATGATGAGATAAAAGAGCTAGTAGCCAAGATAAACCGAGGGGAGATGACGTGGTTCGTGGCTAAAGTGGAGGCGCACAAGTGCGGTATCGAGCTTGCCTCTGACATCCTCGGCGGTTGTCTATACGCTGACCCGATGGACTTTGTGAGGGACAACGATTACTACGCTGACATGAAGGAACGAGTGATCGAGCAAGCGAGTGTCAAGTTAGTAGAACTATTTACTTATCAAGGAGAATAACATGAACCCACTTAAAGAACGTATCTTGCATGCGCTAGTCAACCTAGCGTTTGCCGTCATCTTTGCCGTGGCGGTGGTGGTCGGACTGTGGAGACTCTTAGTCAACGCATGACGGGTGTCAGCTTTTTGTGGCGTAGGGGACTTCCCTTACGCATTTTTAAACTCAGGGGAAAGCAATGGACGAAAAACAAATTACCGAATTGGTAGACAAACGAGTGGCGCAGATCATGGAGCGCCACCAAACGCTTGCAGTAATCAACGCCGCATTCGATGCAAGAATCACGGATATATGTGTTGAATTGCTCAGTGTCTACAGGAACCATTTACATCTACCGCACTTTGAGCGTAGCGACATCGAGGAGATCACCCTTGAAGTAGTAGAAAAGAATTACGATTTAAAAAGGAAAACATTATGAATGAACTTTTACTTGCAATCTTTAAAGACATCGACACGCACATCAATGCGATAGTCGATAGGCGTGTGTCAGAGATACTTGCCAACCACGCAACACTCAGCGCGATCAATGAGGAGCTTTATGACAAGATGTCTAAGATAGCCCAACATGAGATCAACTTACATGAAGCGGAACATATGCACTATGAGTGTAGCGATATAGCGGAGATAGCACACGATGCAATGGACAACTACGACTTCAGCAGTGCATGTGGCGAGATCGTGGATGACAGGATAGACAGCGCACTCGATGACATGTTGCATGACAAGATACAGGAAATCCTTAACGACACCAAGTTCGTCATAACTGGTGGCACTATAACTACGGAGGTATAACATGGGATACAGATCAGACGTTGCAGGGATTATCAAATTCAAATCCCTTGAGGATAGAGAACGGTTCGTTGTGCTTGCGAAGGCGCATGGCGGTAGCATAGCGGACAACTTTAACGATGATAAAAGTTTCGCCGAGTGGACGTGGGATACGGACGAAGCACCGCACAAAGAAGATCCGATCATGACGTTTCAGTACAGCGATGTGAAGTGGTACGAAACCTATGACGATGTTAAATGTCACTACGAACTCATGCGCTATGCGGAGGAAACTTTTGACGCAGAGTGGGCAGTCGTTCAGATAGGCGAGGACGGAGAAGAAACAGAGCAGGTAAGTGATAACTATGAAGGCGATCTAGTAGGCGAGTACATCTACACAGTACATGAACTCAAAACAACTTTTTAACAGGAGGTAATTATGTTTAGCAACAACATCAGACACATTGGATCAGTCAACTCATACGCCAAGGCAAAGGCGTTCTATGAGAGCACACCGCTACCAACGTGGCGCACCAAGAGAATATGGGAGGACAACGAGCGCCCATTGCACGGTAAGTATCAGCGCCATTACCGTATCGTTAAGGTAGATCAAGGTTATGAGTTGCATTTATATAAGCAGATCATGGCTAGGTTTCACCACCCCGATGCGGACGGTAACGAGTTGCGCCAGTATTCATATCACAGTAGTAGTACCAGTAAGCAATTTATGGATCGCGTACTTAACGTCACGTTCGATCAGCCATGCTTGACAACGACAGGCGATGTGGCACTCGTGCCTATACGTGGTGGGCTAGAGGATACAAAGCTACTATTCGATAACCGCAACCAGATCATCGTTGATCGCTCAACACACATGCAGTTGTACCGTAGCATATCAAACGATGAGGATAAGATGCGTAACAAAGCGATACGTGACTTCTTTAGACCGTTCGTATCTGTGTGCATGTTCAGGATACCTGAGTACCTAGATGGTTTCAGATATGACCACAGCAAGGGCATCCCGTTTGGTCAGGGCTCAACGGTATCGTATGGTGAGCGTGAGAGTATGCGTGACTTCTTTAATTGTCCTGACTCCGATGCGATACGAGACATTGCGGTCAACACGATCATCCATGACAGCGCACAGCTAGTGTATGACAGCATGATGAGTAGGCGCATCCACGATAGGCTAGGGTATACCGCTCGTGCGTTCTCTCGTGAGTACCACGTTGAAATGCTGACCAACAACAACGAGCTAGTAACAGAGAAGCAACTAGAGAAGGCGTTGCTCGACCGTTTGGTACGCACCATAGGCAAACGTGTTAGTGGGAAGGAACTAATACCAAAGTTCTGCAAGCCAGGGGATTTCCCCTATACCAATAATTTTTATTAAGGAGTTTGACAAGTTGTAAAAGGATTGACAATCCGTGGTATACTAGAGTTCCCTTATCGGGGTGGGGTTAAATCTCACCCCAGTTTTTAATCTTTACAGGAGTTAGCAACATGAGAAACTTTTTATCTTTCAAACAAGTGCAATCTTTAGTGGCAACTGTCGGGCACAAGCGTACAGTTATTGTCGAGGGTGAGAATGGTATCGGTAAGACCGCGCTGTTCCATGCGCTCAAGGCTATGCCACAGTTCGCGAACCACATCGCAGTCGATCCTATTGATTGCACACAGTTATCCGATGGCAGTGTGTGGATGCCGGACCTGGACCGTGAGCATGGTGTGTCACGTGAGTTACCCAATGAGCGGTTCGGTGTATCAAAGACCAACCAAAAGGGTATCAACGGTAGCAAGCCGATACTGATTGCGCTCGATGAGATCGCTAAAGCACCGCAGTTTATTAAGAACGTACTCGCACCAATCATCTACGAGAGACGTGTTGGTAACTATCACTTGCCTGAGGGTAGCGTGGTCGTATGCTTTACCAATCTTGCAGTCGAGGGTCTTGGCGATTCTATACAGGCACACTTGCGTAATCGTTTGACGTTCGTCAAGATGCGTAAGCCTACGATGGGAGAGTGGATCAACGAGTATGCAGTTAACGCAGGGGTCAATGCGAACGTGCTTGCGTTCTGTCACAACTTCCCAATGGTGTTTGATTCATTTTTAGATTATGAGAAAGGCGGCAAGTATGAAGGTAAGGATCTCTCAAAAGACAATGGTTATATTTTTAATCCTCGCAGTACTGCTGTTGCCTACGCTACTCCTCGCAGCCTCGTTGCGGCTAGTGACATACTTAATGCAGGTGATGGGGTGTTGGATGACGATACTCTTGAGTGTGCTCTTGTGGGTACTGTTGGTGCAACTACTGCTGAGGCTTTGAGTTCGTTCATTCGTTTCGGACGTGACATCTGCTCACTTGATCGTGTGCTCGCTGACCCTGACAACGCACCGCTGTCTGACAATCCTACTGCACAGCTTGTGCAAGTGTTCCAGTTTGTATCACGTGTTGATAAGCGTGAGGACGCAGAGAAGGTAGTCAAGTATGTGTTCCGTATGAAGGCTGAGATGCAGTCGATCTTTGTGAACACGGTGGCGCAGTCCCAACGTGTGGCGATATACGCAACACTCAACGAGTTCGGCAAGATGCTGAGTGACCACAAGATCTATTTCAGTACCAAGTAATCATGAAGGGTATACATCTCCAAACAACGCTCAACGTCACGATGCGTGATGGTAAGCGCAAGATCATTGCGCACATAGCGGTTATTAACACTAAAAATCTTGCGTTTGAGGTTATCGCTAACACAACCGTTGAGGTAGATAGCGATTCAGAGTTGGATGATGTATACAACCGATTGGAGTTACTGTATTCGTTAACACGCGAGGAACTATGAAGATCGTGTACTGTGATCCAATGCCTGATGATGTGATATTGCCATTGAGTATTC
>Ga0316224_1003543_pt1 | contig 12686 bp, 8 predicted proteins | sample TBH18013metaG_FD_206254 | JGI IMG/M metagenome (GOLD analysis project Ga0316224, IMG submission 206254) | Freshwater microbial communities from Trout Bog Lake, Wisconsin, USA - TBH18013 | ecosystem: Environmental > Aquatic > Freshwater > Lake > Hypolimnion/Profundal zone | place: USA: Wisconsin...
GATCAGAAAAACTGGAAAGGGTTTTTACTGAGTAGCCAGCAGCATTTTATGGATGTAGCGAAAATGCTGGCAGCCAAGGGTTTTCAATTGTGTACTCATGCCATCGGTGACTCGGCCAACAGGGTGATTTTAAAGACATATGCAAGTGTATTAAAAGGCAAAAACGACCGCCGCTGGCGGATAGAACACGCACAGGTGTTATCGCCGGAGGATATAAAATTGTTTGGAGAGTATAATATCATTCCTTCGGTGCAGCCAACGCATGCTACCTCTGATATGTATTGGGCAGGCAACCGGCTGGGTAAAAAACGCCTTAAATCGTCGTATGTATATAAACAACTGCTTGAACAAAACGGCTGGCTTCCGCTTGGTACCGATTTCCCGGTTGAAAACATTAACCCGATGTACACGTTTTATGCAGCAGTTGAACGTAAAGATTTGAAAGGTTATCCTGAAGACGGGTTTCAAACCGAAAACGCCCTTACACGTCAGGAAGCTTTGCGCGGAATGACCATCTGGGCGGCAAAGGCAAATTTTGAAGAAAAAGAAAAAGGTAGCATAGAACCGGGCAAATATGCCGATTTTGTGATCCTCGACAGTGATATTATGAAGATTAAGGGAGCCGGATTGCCTGGTGTTAAGGTGTTAAAAACATATGTTAATGGTGAAAAGGTTTATGAGAAAAAGTGATCCCTGGTTTTACACTTTAATTGTATCGGTATTTGTTTTGTTTAATTCCGCTTGTGCACAAAACCCTCCATTTACAGGCCGGGCTTATGTGGAGGAAGAAAAACTGGTTGCACAAACAACCGTATTGTTGAACAACGCCAATTATTTAATTCCCCTGCAAACCCCTGATCAGCTAAAAATTGCAAGCATTCATTTTTCGTATCAGTATGCGGCAGGGTTCGATAGTCTGCTGAATAAATATGCTAAGGCGCAGCCATTTAATGGCAAAGATTATTTGGGGGTTAAAAGCCTCGATGAACTATCATTCGACCTGAAGTTGTATAATACAATTATCCTCCAATTAACTGATGCAGATCTGGATAATCCGCAGGTCCTCGGTTTTATCAACAGCAATCAAAAAATCAAAAATGTGGTTATTGCCTTATTTGGCAGCAGCAATGGATTGGTTAAATTGAATAATGTTACGCTGCCCATCATTTGGTGCGAACGGGTATCTCCGGTTTCAGCTTACTTTAGCGCCCAGGCTATATTTGGCGGGGTAGCCATTACGCAAAAATTAAAAAGGGGTTTCTCATTGGTCTACCGGGCAAAAATGGGCTTTACGACCGAAAAAAACCGTTTGCAATACACTGTTCCCGAAGATGCCGGGATAAATACCAACGATTTGCTGGGAATTGATAATATTGCTGCCGAAGCTATTTTAAACCAGGCAACCCCGGGCTGCGTGGTTTTAGTGGCAAAGGATGGCAAGGTGATATTTAATAAAGCATACGGTTATCATACCTATGATAAAACCCTGCCGGATAAGATCACCGATATTTTCGACCTGGCTTCGATGACCAAAATATCGGCAACGACCGTGGAAAGCATGCTGCTGTATGACCAGGGCAAATTAAGCCTTGACTCAACCGTTGGCGATTACCTGCCTATGGCCCGTAAAACCAATAAAAATGATCTCCGGGTGCGCGAAGTACTGGAGCATCAGGCAGGGCTGATCCCTGATATACCAACTGTTGATGTGGTAAAACCAACGGATCGCAGCGTTGATTCATCAGCGGCCTATCCCACAAAAGTGAATGATAATTACTTTTTAAGGAAGGACTACTTTAAGGATGTGATGTGGCCTGCTATAATGAATTCGCCGCTGAAAACAAGAGGGCAATATGTTTACAGCGACCTGAGCTTGGTTATTATGCAGCAAATAGTTGAAACGCTGACCGCAACCCCCGAGAATATTTACATACGGCAGCAGCTTTATAACCCGTTAGGTTTGCAAACCGCGGGTTTCTTACCGCTTTACCGTTTCCCGGTTGACCGCATCCCCCCAACGGAGGACGATGAAGTGTACCGGCATGAACTGCTTGATGGTTATGTGCATGATCCAACAGCGGCCCTGATGGGTGGTGTAGCCGGTCATGCAGGCTTGTTTGCCGATGCCAATGACCTGGCCATATTATACCAGATGATGCTAAACCGGGGCAGCTACGGCGGGGTACAGTTTATAAAGCCCGAAACGGTGGATCTGTTTACCGCCAAGCAAAGTGCCATAAGTCGCCGTGGCCTGGGCTTTGATCGCTGGGACCCCATTGCCGATCATAAATATCCATCAGAATTGGCGTCCCCTCAAACCTACGGGCATACCGGTTTCACCGGCACCTGCGTTTGGGTTGACCCAAGGTATAACCTCGTTTATATATTTTTATCAAACAGGGTGAACCCGGTAGCCAGCAGTAAACTATCCAGCCTGAACATCAGGCCAAGGATCCAAGATGTGGTTTACCAGGCGATCCAGAAGGGGATGTGATTGATTTTCGCCGATGTTGGTGTTGTCACCAACATTATGGATTGTTTTTGAAGCGGGGATTTGCGAAACGGCATTGTACTTCATTGTAAGATATTGGTACTTGTTGGTGACAACACCAACAAGGGCGTAAAAAGACAAGGATTTTTTTCTCGCCGATGTTGGTGTTGTCACCAACATCATGGATTGTTTTTGAAGCGGGGATTTGCAAAACGGCATTGTACTTCATTGTAAGATATTGGTACTTGTTGGTGACAACACCAACAAGGGCGTAAGGATCCAGGATGTGGTTTACCAGGCGATACAGAAGGGGATGTGATTGATTTTCGCCGATGTTGGTGTTGTCACCAACATCATGGATTGTTTTTGAATCGGGGATTTGCGAAACGGCATTGTCCTTCATTGTAACATATCGGTACTTGTTGGTGACAACATCAACAAGGGTGGGAAACTGCGGGGGGGGTATAAGGAGTTCGGCGCTAACATATTTAACTTCTCAGTTTAAAGCTTATTGCTATTTCATACTCTACTACAACGGGTTTTCCATTTAATACGCCGGGAAGCCATTTCCCATCTAAACATTTAGCCGCTTTTAATGCTGCCTCATCGCAGTCATATCCTAATGGTTTAATTACCCGGTAAGCAATTGGGTTTCCCAACTCGTCAATGGTTATGCCTATAATTACTTTGCCCTGGATTTGATTTTCTCTTGCTTTAGCCGGATAACCAGTACGAATTCCTATAGTATAATTCAGTGCAATTTCGCCGTCTAAATATATAGGGGGCTGATCTAAAATTAGATCTTTTTTATTGGGGCCATCAAGCACCGAATATGTTTTCGTCTTATCATCAGGATTGGGTTTATAATAAATTAATTGATTGTTTGTATAATCGTACTGTACCTGTAGTTGGCCACTCAACTTGTAAGCCTTCCAGATCCCAACCTTTTTTCCTTGTTTATAATAACCACTATCGGCAACGAAGTCTTGATGAGGGTAATCGATCCATAGGCTATCTTTTAAATTATTTTTATAAAACCCTGTGCAAATTATACCATTTGAAAAGAAGGTATATTTTGTATAGCTCCCTTCCTTAATGTCCTGGTTAGATTTTAAAACAAAATAATCTTCTTTGGAATTTGAACTTTTGTCCTCCGTTGTAACCTCGACAGTTTGAGCAAAAAGTTTACTGGAAGTTAGCAAAGCGATGATAAAGGTAAAGGATTTCATAGCGTAAAGTTATTAAAATATTGTTGATTGGGTGCAAATCAATTTGTCGAGAATAAGAAGAATGATTAAATTTATGTAATAAAAGAACAAAGTATGTTTAATACTCAATCTGGCGCGAGAATGACGTGAAAGGCCAGCAGGGGAAAGGCTACTCATATTGTTCTCGCCGATGTTGGTGTTATCACCAACATCATGGAATGTTTTTGAATCGGGGATTTGCGAAACAGCATTATCCTTCATTTTAACATATCGGTACTTGTTGGTGACAACATCAACAATGGCGTAAATGGAAGGAGGTAATCTCAATATTGGACTCGGAAATGGAAACGCCCTTGATATATTCAATTCAAATATTCAATATTTTAAACCAATAAGATAAAATTTATGACAGAAGAAATAAAATCTTTGATACAATTATTGGCATTAAGAAAAATAAATGAACAGGAATTTCTGTCAACTTATTTTAAAGGCAAACAACCTAATAAAGAATATTGCTTAAAATTATTAAAGGACGGGTTAAGCAATAATGAAACTGAAAAAATTGAAGAGGCGTTGATTGTAATGTCAGTGGCTAACTTTAATGATGATGTTTTCTCAGAAGCGCTATGTGTACTTCTATCAAAAGATTGGCATTATAGTCATGAAGTTATAGCAATGCTTTTAAAGAATATAAAAGACCCCTCAACAGTAAATGGTTTGTATTATGCGACGGAGCTCCAATTTGAGTATTTAAATTATGATGATACCTTTCAATTTGCGCGAAAGTGTATAAAAGCATTGGCAGCTATTGGAAATGAAAATGCAATTGATAAACTAAGGCTATTAACAAAAAGTAATATCCATATAATATCAGAGTATGCTAAAAAAGAACTGCGCTATAAGAACCTTGAGTAATCTCGCCGATGTTGGTGTTGTCACCAACATCATGGATTGTTCTTGAAGCGGGGATTTGCGAAACGGCATTGTCCTTTATTTTAACATATCGGTACTTGTTGGTGACAACATCAACAAGGGCGCAAATAGGTGGTTTATAATGCGTTCCTCGCGAACCGAATTGTGTTATATAGTGAGTGTATTTTTATGGCATTCGGATGTATCTTATGACGCGCAAAGCCAAAAAAGCGAGATGGCTCCCGCCTTTGCAGCCCTCCTAATCAAGCCCAATCAACTACCCGCCAATATTATATCTTCCCGAATAACTCCTCCAATTTATCTTCCAAATCATCGCCGCGCAGGTTTTTGGCTATGATTTTTCCATTGGGGTCAATAAGGAAGTTTTGGGGGATGCCGCGCACCGCGTATAGTCCGGCTACTTTGCTGTCCCAATAATTTAGGTCGGAAACCTGTGTCCAGTTTAACCCGTCCTTATGAATTGCTGCGAGCCATTTGGCTTTCGCTCCCGGGCGGTCAAGCGAGACCCCTAATATGGTGAATTTCTGTCCCTTATAATGGTTGAATGCTTTTACCACATTCGGGTTTTCGGCCCTGCATGGTCCGCACCATGATGCCCAAAAATCAACAAGCACATATTTACCCCTAAAGGAAGATAAACTAACCATTTTACCGCTGGTATCTGCTTCTGCAAATTCAGGGGCAGCTGCGCCAAGCGCTACCGCTTTTAATTTTGGCAAGCGCTCGCCAAATTTTTTTCCTGCATCCGTTTGTTTCAACGCTGCCGACAAGCCATCGTACAGAGGTGCTATGTCTACGTAATCGGCAGCGTAGGCATAACCTTCCAAAGCAACCAGGCTAATGTATGAAGCAGGGTTCTCCTTGATAAATTGTTTATTTGTTTCGGCTTCCTGTTTCTCAATAGCTTTTTCAGCCTTGTTGTTTTCCCGGTCGAAAGCATCAGATTTTTGCTGTTCGGGAGTGGCGGCTTTTTTCTTTGCCTCTAAAGCATCATACGCGTCATAAATGGGTTTTAATCCTGCATCATAGCGTACATTATCGTCATTGGTTTTTGTTCCGGCAATTTTTGCTTTACTGAGGAGTGTATCGCCGGTAACAGTAATAATTCCATTTTCAAGATATACGGATTTATAATCGGCATAATTCATCCCGTTCCCTTTCGCATTAAACATCAGGTTGGCATAAAGAGGGTCGCCTTCTACTGTACCACTGAATTGAAATTTACCTTTTTTCAGCATAACGGAGTCGGTTTTAACTTTCTTGTCGACCCGGTATTGGATATATATTTTGGCGGGTGAATCATAATTCCCCAATGATCCTTCAATGGTATATTTATTGGCCTGGGCAAAAACAAAGGCAGGTAAGGATGCCAGTGTAATTAAAATAATTTTCTTCATGCTTGTTAATTTATTTGCAATATAAAGCCTTACAACCGATTATAAAAGAAGCCGGGAGAAAAAAGCTAATCCAAGCCTGTTCTTTTCCGGCTTTCCGGCTTTTTTGTATTCCCTTTTGCTGAATATTTAAAATTTAGCCGCAGATACCTTAGTGTTGAACATCGTGAAGCATCTTCTACGCCATGTATGTCGCCAACCGGTCGCTTCAAGATCCTTCGGGCGTTCAGGATAACAATCCGGACCATCGACAAGCAAAGCGATGTTTGGGTGAGTTAATTAAGCACTACCAGAGGGTAAAAACACAATCCCCTGCTGCAGTTTGCAAACTATCCTTTCCCCGCATCCTTCAGCGCCTTTTCCTGATCCTTTTCTTCATTGCGCAGGCGGCGTTTTTCCTGGCGGATTTCTTTTCTGGTTTTTCCGGCAGTATCAATCAAAAGCTCTTTCTTATTTTCGTCATCCCGCAGCTTTTCTATCGCCTCTTTCAGCTTTGTTTTGGCATCCTTTTCTTTTACTTCCTCCTTTTTAGTAACGCTATCTTTTTTGCCGAAAATCCGCTGGATCAAATTTGGTTTCTTTTCGGGCACAACAGCGGTTACCGGCAGGGCATCGTCATCGTCATTCTGACGCATCAGGCTATCCGCAACAGCGGTATCAACAGGCGCAATTTCTTTCCGCAGGCTCTCTTTTAAGCGCACTGTCGAAAAACCATAACCGCTGCTGTCAGCCGGGGCTTGCCCCTTTTGGGCCATTAAGCCACCAATCAGGTTAAAGTAATTCGCAAGGTAGGGCCTCAGCGAGCCATCGGGCAAAAATGAATATAGCCCCGTTTTAGGATGCGGCACAATGCTGGCCAGGTAAATACTTTCCCCAACGGTAAGCTCCGCCGGTGTTTTGTTAAAATAATACCTTGAGGCCTCCCCTATACCGTATACATTATGCCCCCACTCTATTATATTAAAATAAACTTCCAGCATCCGGTCCTTGGTCATCACCTGGTTATTCTCAATCATCCATACAATCAAAATTTCCTCGATTTTGCGGGCAAGCGTTTTTTCACGGTTTAAAAAGGTGTTTTTTACCAATTGCATGGATATGGTGCTGCCGCCCCTCTTAAACTTCTTCTCCTTATAATCTGTCGCCAGCGATTTTCGGATCGACTCTTCTACAAAACCATGGTTGGTGTAAAAAGAGGGGTCCTCAGCTGTCATTACTGCATATTTTAAATTAGGTGAGATCTCATCAAGCGGTGTAAAATATGGATTTTGCGGACCGATCACACGCGGCGGCATCGGCCCTTCCTTTTCATAAGGCGTGTACGTAAATGCCGTATTTAATTTGGTTAGATCGGTTTTGCCATACCTGATGATCCTGAAATCTTCCTTGCCAAGACGCGAATCAAATTGAACAGCATCCGGGGTAGCGGCATTTAGAAACACATTCAAACTGTAATTGAGTTTACCGGCTACCTGCATCCCGCTCAGCGAATCAAAAAAGCCAGCCGGGAACGAGTCAAAAAGATCCTGCGCATCCATCCAGCCAGTATTAAGCTTTAGCTCATAAATTTTAACCGGGTTCAGCGTGTATTTGATATATGGGTGTGCCGTAATTTTTTTAAGGGTAATAAGCGATGAACTGTCAACAGACACATAATTTTGACCCACAAAAACATTGGCATCAATACTTGCATTGGGCACAACAATATCACCGGATGATAAGCCCGGCTGATTGATCAGCAAATTACGCACACCCCAGGAACCGTAAATGCGCGTTTCGCCGCCACCGTGTTCCACTCTGTTCAGACTGGTGCTCAGGGTATCGAAATTCACTTTCAGGTGGTAGCGCCTTTCAATAAAAGGCAATTCCACCTTTTTACCATCGGCATACAGTTTAATATCAATTTCTTTATCGGAGGGATGCATTCGGCCCGCGAAATGCCAGGTAGCAGCACCGTTATTTATGTTCAGCGTTGAACTCAATTCTCCGTTTTTGATGGTGGCGGTTTGTGTAAGCATGCTGAAATTTGAACTGTCGGTTTTAAACGTTACCAGGAAATTGCTCATGCTAAGGTTGTCCGGAATTTTATACAGCACCTGGTTGATCAGGTTGTTTGATAGTTCAGCCAGGTCTACTTTTGTACCCGTATCAGTCGTATCTTTTTTCTTTTTAAACAGGAAATCGAAATTTCTGATGTGGTTAATGTCGGTTAAATTAAGGTGGGCATCCTCCAACAGCACATCGGCCAGTTTTACTTCACCAAAAAGCAGTGGCATTAATTTAACATTCACCTCAAACCTTTTTATACTTAATAAACTATCGCGCTGCGCCGGCACGATAGTAATATCGTTAAAAGCTACCGTGCTGAGTCCGATAAAATGCGCCGAACCAATTTCAAGGTCGAGGTTGTAGCTGGTTTTGGCTTTTTCTTTGGCTTTGGTAATTTCATGCTGCAGCAAAGCTTCGCGTTTGGCATAGGCGATATACCCGGCAATAAGTAGTAACAGGAACAAGCCGGCAAATATAATACCTGCGATACGCAGATATTTACGATTAACGTGTATGTTTTTTATATAAAGAAGTATGTCGTTTATATAAAGGCGGAAGGTGTTGGGATGAAGGCGCTGCATTAAAAATAATTTATCCAAAACTAAACTAATTCATATTGGATACAAACGCCTTGAATGTTAAAATGTTTCCCCGGAAGCCGGTTGTTTGGCGGATTAATATTGGATAGGCAAATATTAGATGTTGCAAATATTGAAGCCGAAACAGATTATAAGCCGACCAGACTCCTTTGTTAAGTTCATGATAATCGTTTTATGCGTTTTTTTTGGAATTACAAGAACCTAAATGCGTTTGGGTCCACATAAAAAAATCAGGCCTCCGGTTTTTAAGAGACTGTATATCAAATAAATATCAAATACGACTCCAAAATGCGTTCCAACAAGGAGTTAAAATAATTTTTTATACAGATGAAATTGATTTTAGGAAACCCCGGGGGTTAGTTGCTTAAATAATAGAAACCGAAAAATGAAGGGGATTGGCAATGGGCGGTTCGATCTTTTCTTGCTTTCGATATCGTCGGTTTAAGGCTCACCCTTCCCCGCCCGTTCCAACCTTTCGTTAATTTGAAAGGCTTCACTTGAATGAATAATTTTTTGAGGGTCACATTCAGGAAACGTTTTATGATCAGTGTCTTTTTAATAATGTAAAATAAAACGTGGCCCCGTTATCCTTTGACGACTCTACCCATATTTTACCATCAAGGTTTTCTATTATCTTTTTGGTTATCGCCAGGCCCATTCCGGTGCCCGAATATTCCTCTTTGTAATGTAAACGCTGAAAGATGATGAAGATCTTATCAAAATATTCAGGCGAAATCCCTATGCCATTATCTTTAACTGAAAACAGGAAGTGGGTTTTGGTTTCTTTACAATCTATTTGAATAAGAGGCGCTACACCCGCTTTATGATATATTAAACTATTGCTGATGAGGTTTTGGAAAACCTGCCTGAGCGGTGCTCTATAAGTTTGCAATGTTGGTAAATCTCCAACAACTATCCTGGCATGCGTTTTTTCTACCTGTCGCCGGTATAACGGAAGAATATCGTTGATCAGTTTATTGAAATCTACCTCTTCCAGGTTATCTTCCGTTCTGCCTGCCCTTGAAAAATCAAGGAGGTCAAGAATTATTTGCCGCATCCTTTTAGCACCGTCTACCGCGAAAAATATGTATTTCTTGCCCTTGTCGTCTATTACATCACCATATTTTTTCTCCAACAGGGTCAAAAAACTGGTAACCATCCTAAGGGGCTCCTGCAGATCATGCGATGCTACATAGGCAAACTGTTCCAGCTCGGCATTAGAAATAGCCAGTTCTTTGGCATGTTTTTGAAGGTTTGCATTCAATTCCTCCAGGTGTATCTCCGACATTTTACGTTCAGTAACGTCTGTTAACGCAATCATTAAGCCGAATATTTCATCCTGGTTGTTTGCAATGGGGAACAACTTTACATAATACCAAAATTCAGACCCATCAGCCTGCGGATAATTGATCTCATAGTTGATATGTTTCCCCCTTAAAGCTTCCGCCGCATAATTCATGAACTCGGGAAACCGCTCCGGCGAAACAAAGTCAGCAAGTTTGCCACCCGCTTCCGGAGAGCTATTGAACTGATTACTTACAAATTTACCGGCCATCTGGTTAAAAGCTATTACATTAAGTTCCTTATCCAGCAAGGCGTATGCTGTGTCGGTAGTATCCATTATGGCTTTCAGGTTGGCTTCCGATTTCTTAAGTGCCTCTTCCGCCTGAATCCGCGATGAAATATCTATACCGGTTCCTAACAAGCACAACTGGTCCTGGTACATAATCGGGATCCCGGTTAATAAAAAGGGTATTCGGGTACCATCTTTAATTTTTGCTGTAGCTTCAACCGTTGCATAACCGTCTGTAAATAGATTTTTAATAGTATCCATTACCTTTTCCCTATCCTCCTCAACTATCAGGTCCCCAGTCCTTAATTTTACAATTTCTTCTTTATTATAGCCGGTAACCGTCTCAAAGTTTTTATTCCAGCGCAAATATTGACCGGTTGCGGCTTGTAAATAAAACACGCCGGGTAAGCTGTTTATGATCGTTTCCGAAAGCGTCTTTTCTTTTATAATCAGCTCTTCAGCTATTTTTCGCTCGGTAATATCAATCATTGATCCAATAATTGAAGGCTTTCCGTTAATTGTTACGCTGCTGCCAAAAATTTCGATATTGTTCTTTGTTCCGTCCTTTCTTAGCCCTGTAAATTCATAATGAACATTGTCCATCTCTCCCGAATACCGGGCCCTGACATTATTCCTTACTTTATCCCTATCTTCTACGCTGATGATAAGATCAATAATGCTACTCTCCGCATTTAACAACTCGTCTTGTTCATATCCAAAAATTTCGGCAAACCTTGGATTTAAGTATAAAAAACCTTCTTTTTGAAGAATATAAACGCCGACTACTGATTTTTCGGCAAGGGTCCTGAACTTCAATTCAGCTTCCCTGATGTTCGCTTCCAGCTGTTTTCTTTCAGTAATATCACGGGCAATTACTAATATCCGGTCCTCAGCAACCTTCTTTACATTAATTTCAACATCAAATATTGTCCCGTCTTTACGTAAGATGCGCCTTTCCCTGATAAATGATCGGTCCGGCCGGTAATAACCGGGAATAATCGGGTCGTTTTTTAATTGTTCGGGATCTATAATATCCTCAATATGTAATTGTAGTAATTCTTCGTTCGAATAGCCTGTCATTTTGCACATGCTTTCATTTGCATCTGTAAAATTTCCTTCCAAATTCAACAGGTAAATGGCATCTGAGGCCTGGTCAAGCAAAGAGCGGTATTTCGCCTCACTTTCGTGGATGACATGCTTGCTCTTCAAAATATCGTTTATTAAGTTTTTGACATTCTTTATAATATAGGACGAAAGGGAAAGAGCGATAACCAGGGAAAGAAAAATAAAGAGGATGAAATTTCTGGAAGTGATCCGGTATAATTCCTTGCTGTTAATAAGTATATCCTTTGCAACCTGCACTTGCAAGTCCATCAATTGTGTAATGTTAACTGCAAAAGGTGCAGGTGCAGCAGGGTCTTCCTCATCAGCTAACTTATTGAGGGCCACTGTATCTTCTCTGGATAATATGGATAGCAGATTCTTATTTGCTAAATCTGCCTGGGTTTTTAATACTTCGGTTTGTTTCACCAGAAGCTTCTCCTCAGGTGTAAGATAGGTGCGTTTATAATTATTCCAATTGGTATCAATAATTTCCTGGGCCCGCTGAACCCGCTTTTTTGCTTCACTAAAGCTAAGTTTGTATCTTTGAACACTTAAGGGTACGGGGAGTATATCCCCGCCAAATACGCGGCGGATGTTAGATAACTGCTAGATACATAAAACCCGGTCTGTATAAAGCGTCTTTGTGTTATCATTCATTCGTTTCAGATCGATAACCGCATAAACCCCCAGTCCAATTAAACTGATGGCAGTAATGAATATTAATAGATATAACTTCGTGGAAGTACTGAACTTATTTAGCATTGGGTTTAATCATTGCTATAAAGTTATTGTAATTTAATCAAATAGATAGTATCGAAATTCAGGGGGTTTTTCTAAAAAAGAAATGGAAAAACTTACCTGTTATACCCCCACGCTGGCGCAACTTTGTCGCGATGGGCAAAAGTAAATGCGAATATGCCCCGCTGAGACATGCCTTTTTTAGGTGGTTTTGTCCGTCCGTTTGGAGGATAGGGTACTCCCAAACGGACGGACATGATCAGGCTTTGGCGGGATCGGCTTTGATAAGACTATCGGCCTTTGCACATCAGAATCAGGTCATTATCAGAATTTCGGTCATTGGGTCATTTTTATGGGTGTCAAGGTGAGGCAAAGCCTGCCCTGCGTTTATCGAAGGGAACCATGTTCGGGGGCCTAAACGATAGGCATTAGCGCTAATGTCTATTGTTTAGGCCTTTGCGCTCACCCTTCGACAGGGCTACCCATGACATATTCTAAAATTAGCGGGGGTGTCATGGTGAGGCACTCGAACCATGAGCGCAAAGGCACTACGCCAATGCATTAGCGCCAATTGCAAAGCGTACAGGCCACCCCACA
>Ga0316224_1003557_pt1 | contig 12647 bp, 26 predicted proteins | sample TBH18013metaG_FD_206254 | JGI IMG/M metagenome (GOLD analysis project Ga0316224, IMG submission 206254) | Freshwater microbial communities from Trout Bog Lake, Wisconsin, USA - TBH18013 | ecosystem: Environmental > Aquatic > Freshwater > Lake > Hypolimnion/Profundal zone | place: USA: Wisconsin...
GGATCTAGTGGAACCTCAGGCACAAGTGGAACTTCAGGCACAAGTGGATCTGCTGGATCTAGTGGAACCTCTGGTGTTAGTGGAACTTCTGGTAGTGCAGGATCTAGTGGAACTTCAGCAGTTGGGGTAACAAGCGGATCTGCAGGATCTAGTGGAACCTCAGGTACTTCAGGAATCTCTGGAACTAGTGGTTCAGCAGGATCTAGTGGAACTTCCGGCACTTCAGGAACAAGTGGTTCAGCAGGATCAAGTGGAACATCAGCAACGGGAGTAACATCAGGGTCTGCTGGATCTAGTGGTACTTCGGGGACATCGGGGATCTCTGGAACTAGTGGGTCTGCAGGATCTAGTGGTACCTCGGGGACATCAGGAATCTCTGGAACTAGTGGATCTGCAGGATCAAGCGGTACGTCGGCAACAGGAGTAACATCGGGTTCAGCAGGATCTAGTGGAACCTCTGGAAATTCTGGAACATCTGGTTCAGCGGGATCTAGTGGAACCTCTGGTGTTAGTGGTACTTCTGGAACAAGCGGATCTGCAGGATCGAGCGGTACATCAGCAACTGGTGTAACATCAGGAAGTTCTGGTCTTAGTGGAACCTCAGGTACTTCGGGTGCTAATGGAGCAGTTGGGACCTCCGGAAGTTCTGGAGTTAGTGGAACTTCGGGTAGTGCTGGATCTTCGGGTGCTAATGGAACTTCAGGCTCTTCCGGTGGTGTTACTTCTGTATCTAACTCGGATGGCACATTAACAATAGCACCAACTTCGGGTAATGTTGTTGCTTCTATAAACTTAGCACATCAGAATAAGTGGTCCTCTGGTCAGGCAGGTACTCCATATACACTGACTGATGCTGCCGCAATATCCTTAGATCTTAGTACAGGTAATAATTTTAATATCCAATTAGGTGGAAATAGGATTCTTGCTATACCTACTAATGTTAATGCAGGTCAATCTGGAGCTATTTATGTATATCAAGATGGTACAGGTTCGAGAACACTATCTTACAGTTGGTGTTATCAGTTTCCTAGTGGAAGTGCTCCTGTACTATCTACTGGTAAATACAAGAAGGATCAGCTAGTTTATTACGTAGACAGATCCCAGTCTGCTACCATTACATGTACATCAGCTACACCAGCAGTAATAACATATACATCACATGGACTTAATAGTGGTGATATAGTGCAATTTACTAATAGCGGTGGATCATTACCAACTGGAATATCAGCAGCTACAACATATTGGGTAAACGTGGCAGGAGCAAATCTTTTTAATATTTCGACCTCACTAGCGAACTTACAAGCTGGTACTTATGTAGCAACTTCATCCACTGGATCTGGAACAAATACCTGCACAGCTTTATCGATAACAATAGGAAATAATTTAGGAATAGCATAATATGGGCCAACTTGGATATACGCAATTATTTACAAATCCAGTAGCAGCGAGCGGTACTGGCGCTAGCTTAGTAGCACATGTAATAGCACTTGCACCAGGGGCAAATTCTGTTACATCAACAGCAATAAATGCGACTAGTGCAACCCTCATAGTTGCATTTGCTGGTAGCGAAGCTTCATCTGGTTCTATGTCTGATACTTTGGGTAATACATATACATTAGCAAGGACAGATAGTATTTCTACATTTGATTATCTGGCATGCTATTATAAATTGGGTCCAATAGTATCTGGATCAATGAAATTTACTGCTTCTTTTACTGGCGGATATCCGGGACTTGTAGTTATGGCCTTTAGTGGTACTTTTACTGCACTAGACAAACAAAGTGGTGCTGGTAATTCAGGGGTTACCTCGATACAGCCTGGTAGTGTTACTCCATCAATAAGTGGGGGTCTTATAGTTTCTGCATTAGCTATGGATTACTATAGTTTAGCTCCAACCCCTACCGTTACACCTCTAACTTTAGTTGATTATGGGGGTCCTAGTGGAACATCTGTTGGTGTTGCATCAGCATGGGAACTACAAGCTGCTTCCGCCGCTATAAACCCAACATGGTCTGGCTTTACATCAGCAGGTAAAGTTGTTACCTCTATGCTAACATTCAAATAATATTACTAATTACTATGACATATGAAATAAATAATACATTTACTTTAAATGATATAAATGAGCAAATGTTTACATTACTGAGAAGATTAGATTCTTCCATTTTATCAGATACTTCTAATGATAGTAGAATTTCTTTTTCAATGTCCCCGAATACTTATACAATATATAATACTAGAAATTTAAATACCAATTTTTTACAATATTCTATTACTACTGATGGTACTTTATTAGATACACAATTAATCATGATAGTAAATTAGCTAAAAATCTTTTATAAATTCTTTAACATTTAGTATTTTTTTATTCTGAAACATTTTATTACATTTACATTGTAAAGAATAAAAAATATGGCTCTCACACAACAGAAAAAATCCAACATCAAAGGAATCCAAATATTCTTGATGACACGGAAGGGAAAATTTGATGCCAAAAGTCCCACAAATAACCAATGTAAGGTTAAAGGTCATATTGGTTATAACTACACCATAAAAATTGCAGTAGAAGGAGTTCGTGCCTCCTTAGACAATGATGGATTTATTATCGACCATGTTGATATAGATTCATTTGTTAAAAACTGCGGCCTCAAAGGATCGTGCGAAGATATGCACCTTATAATCTCCACTAAATTTCCTGCTTTTTTGAAACGTAAAAACATAAAACTTCTTGGTTACTGCTGTCAAATTAAACCAGTTGGTGAAGATGTAATGGCTTTTATGGAATATGTAAAAGTAGTTAATGGGGATCATACCATATTGCCATTATTATCAATCTAATTTAACATGTCGTTTACTACTAGAACAGCTCCGGAGGAGAAAGATAATAGAAGGATTCAAGATATAGTAAAAAATAAAGCTCCTGGTGATAAGTTAAAGCAACAGCAGTTAGCTAAACAACAAGCTAAAATAATAACTAAACCAGATAAGGCTTTAAGAAGGGGCAGGGCAGCATTGGCTGTAAAGGAATATGACATTGCGAAAATTTTTCTACAACGTGTTATAGATCTCAACAAGGAGGATCTTCTGGAAGCAGAGGATTTAGCAGCACTATCGGATATCAATTTCGCTTTTGAAATGGGATTATTTTTTTAAAAATCTATATGAGATATATTTTGCGGATTATCAGACTTTTGATTTTATGGCCGATGCTAATAATATTCTATATATTAGCAATGACGGTTTTCAATTTACTTTCTATCCTTTGGTATTTTAATACTGAGCATTTAGAGGGATTTGATAATTTTTGGTATCCAATAGTTACCGATGGATATGATTCTACTTTAGGAAGCTATAATGAATTTTATAAAAATCCAAAAGATCTGTTATTAGATAAAAGATCCCGTGTTTATGGAAGTGAAAAAGATGAAATTAAGTCCGAGTAATTGGAAAGCAGTTCATACTCATGATAATTGTGTTAAGGTTACATTAGGCGAGGATATTCCTTTAGAGCGGTGTAAATTGAGGATAATTAGTTCTGAACGCCAATTTGTAGAGGAAGAAAATCTTTCATCCCATAGTTTTGAAATTTGTCTTCATACGGAAGAACCATTATTTGCAGAGCTTACAATGAATGGGTGTCTTCCAGAAACGAAATTTATTGAGAAAACAGGAACAGAATATTACGAGAATCTACATTTATAAAAATCCTATTATGGAATTCAAATATAGAAGACAAGTAAGGCCCGAAATGCTCAATCCGAGTGGAACCCTTTTCGGGGGAGAATTATTAAGATGGGTTGATGAGGAAGCTGCTATGTATGCAGAATGTCAGCTAGAAACGAAAACAATTGTGACTAAATTAATGTCAGAAATAGATTTTGTATCTCCTGGTAGGAAAGGGGATACGATTGAAATTGGTATTGATGTTGTTAAATTCGGTACAACCTCCATTACACTAGAAGCTTTGGTTCGCAATGCAGATACATTAGAAACAATAGTAAAGATTGATAAGATCGTATTTGTTTCCATTGATATTGATGGTAAAAAGAAACCGCATGGCAAGACAGAAAAAAGAATTAAGTAATCATCAATCTATACCTTAAATTGCAACACTTTTTTAAACACGATAATATGATTCTAACAAACAAAATTTTCAAAGACACGATTTTAAAATTCATGGACCTAGAAATAGGACAGGTATTAAAAGTTAAACAACTTTGGTACAAAATAGTAAATCTCGGCTACCGGCAGGATCTGATAAGATTCTTGGAAGTACTAGAGGTGAGGTTTACAAAAGCTCCATTTTTGGATCCAGGAGATTTAGCTAATGCTCTTGGTGCTACAGACGGTGTAGATCATAATGAAACAAGATTTCAAATTCAGGAATGCAGAATTACACAGGCTGATCCTGAATCGGATGAATTAGCTGATAAAGCTAAATACATAGTAGAGTTTTATGGGGCACATTATATTACGGAGCGGGAAGTTTTCGCTGACAAGCCTACTATGATATTTTCGATCAAACTAACTTAAATGCTAACAAAAAAGGAATTGGATGATTTCATATTCCAGAAATTCAAGCTCTCTCGGGGCTTGAATATTTCTGGTGTAGATCTATGGAATCACCTCATTGAGAATAATGCGTACAGAATAATGGCAAATTTCTTAACCATAAGTACACCATCAGAATTAGATGAAACATTAATTTGCTCGGATCCATTAACTAATGGATTTTTCGGTGCTAAAATCGATCAATTATCCAAAAGGAATAGAAATAAATTTTTCCTGAAACTTAAAATCAATAAGATCCGAGTTTTTGATTTTACTGGTTCTTTTGGGGAAACCCAGATAATAAACTTTTATGGTAATTATTGGAATAGCATAAAGGAAAATTGGTCTACTATAGAATGGGTTTTATTCTCAGTAAATTTACCAAACGATGATTTATAAGGGTTATTATTATAAGGGGCGTATATTTCCTGGCCAATCCGCATTACCCTCTATGATTCCCCCGTTGGAAGATTATATTTACCCAAATGAAAGAAGTCTACCATATAATATCAGAATGATACCACCCTTCGATAAAGAACCATTATTTCCGGATAAGGATGAAGGTCTGATTGAATATGAAGAAATAGAAATTGGGTGGTGCTGGAATGATATGGGCAAGAAGGAAGGATTTTTTTTAGCAGATCCTGTTTTTTCATTTGAACGAATTAAATAATGAGACAAATAATTCAGCCTGGGTATATCTTAGAAGGAAAAATTTATTATGGATCGGATAAGCCTAAAGGTGACCAAATAAAGTATAATCTTATTAAATTAGCGAATGATTTTGAAACCCCATGCTTTGAGGGCAGTGTAAATATATGGAATTAGAAGGAGCACAAAAATATTTATTCGTAATACCACTAATAATTTTTGGAAGAATTAAATAATATGGAGGAAGGAGGACCTGATAATTTTCTTGGATATTTATATAAGGGCAAGCTCTATTATGGGGATAAAAAGCCGACCATAATGGGAGATTATGTTATTTGGCCTCAAGCTATGGGTCCTTGCATAATTGATACAGGTACTTCTATAGAAGGAATTTTTCGATGTGCATTACTACCAGGAGGTAAAATAGATATTCATTCCCCATTCGAGAGAATAAAATAAGCAAGAAATTATTTTCTTGGTACATGCTATAATTAGCATGAATTGGCAAGATTTAAAAGGAATAGGTACTGTTGTAGATTTTTCCGAACATTATATTGAATACGGTCCAATACACAAAAATTCATTATTTATTAATCCTGACAGAGAAAAATGGGGTTATCTCTGGGATATTTCACCAGAGCATCTTCTTGGTATACAAAAAAATATTGGAGAGAATTTTTTGGGAATATTAATAACTAATGATATAGATGCAAGAGTATTCCAAGGTTTGTTTAATAGGGTATTCTTTAATATGAATAAATCCGCACTTCTATCAGGATTAAAGAGCTTTACTACTGGAACTAAGGGTAAAGTAAAACTTTCCGATCCTGAAATTGATAAAATCAATTGGGATGCTTATTATGATCTATTTACCACTCTATATGCATCCGATTACATCCCACTTAAAAAATATTTAAGTAATCCAGTAAAAGAGAAAATATGGGTTCCACTATTCCCAGAGTATTCACATATGGACAATTTATCCAGAAAGGGATATTATCAATTAATTAAATGGATAATAGGAAATGAAACTATTATTCTAGAGATACCAAGAAAATATGAGATCTCTTGGATATGGGAAACAATTATTCTCGATCAGGGGCCAATGGAAAATCCAGAATTATTATTTTTGGAAGATTTTGCAGTTGAATATCCAGGCTCGATTAAATATATCCCTAAAAATATAGTAGATAAAATAGGGGTACAGCCATTAGGAGATCTTGACTATTTTGGTATCTCATTCACCACATAGATTAAAGAACTTCTTAAATAAGAAGCTAATATATAATTATACAAATTTATTTCCTTTACTTCTATTATCTTTTCTCCATAAAGGTTGAAAATTGGTATAATGGTTTAATTTAATTATTTCTACCTCATTAGTAGCACTACTAACCGGAATAATATGATCATATTCCCATTTACCATGATTTGACCAATCCATCCCTTCTTTAAATTGTAATTCTATATGTAACTTAAATTCTACATAACTACATCCAAGTATTTCGTAGGTTCTTGATCTTTTAGTATAGCCACTTCCCTTAAAAGATTGGCTAATTCTACGTCTTATATTAGATTGTAATTTATATAAAGGATCTTCTAGCATCCGTTGTTTTATTTTTTCATAATTTTTTTTGCCATTTTCTAATCTCTGTTGTTTCCGAGCCTTCTCTATTTTTTCTTTGTTTTTCAATCTATATTGTTTTCTAATTTCCTTGTATTTTTCAGGATTTCTTGATTTAGATTTATTTACGCATTCATTAAAAAATTCATTATTTTCTAATCTCCATTGTTTCTGATATTTTTGTATTTTTTCCTTATTTTCTAATCTCCATTGTTTCTGATATTTTCTCTTTCCCTCTTTCTGTTTTTCTGTCATATTTTTCTTAATTATATTATCTAAATTATTCATTCCATTAATACAAAAATTGAGGGAATTTTTGTTGGATCTTATATCCTTGCTGTATTTTAGATTCTAATATTGGTACTGAATAGTCGATCAGTTCCATTATATCTTCTATTTCCCTCATAGTTTTCTTTTCTTCATATACAATTCCATATTTCCAAGAAAATCCTACTATTTCTCTTTTTAATGAGCTATCAAATTCTTTAAATTCCTTGTCAAATTTTTTCATATCTTGAACTAATTTTTCAGTCCAGAATAAATATGGCGAAAGTTTTTTATTTTTAAAGGAGTCATCGAGGTCTCTTAAATACCCGCATAAAAGTAAATATTTATACTCAAAGTCAATTGGCGGGAGTAAATAAAAATTTAAGGGCAGCATAATAGTTAAGAATATATATTCTATATATTCCAACTATTGGTTCATTCATTCTTAACATTTTCTTAACAAAATATATTTTTTTAGTCAGTGTAAATTTCTTATATTTGTATTCATTATCAGAATATGTATAAATTTAAAAACCATGCCTAAACTATCACATTTTACTAAAGCACTATTTAATGTAGGAATGAGAGAGTGGAGGGTATCCAAGATATATTTAGACCGTGGGGATTCTACTTTCTCTTTACATAGGATAGTAGCACAAAATGAAAGGGAAGCATTAGAAATTTATTGTCTTCATACTACTTCTTTCGATGCTAAAGAAGAATTTGATGGATGGTTTGAAGAAAACGAAGATATCCATGATGTCAGTAAAGATAATCCAGAGGATGAAGTATATGATATTCCATCAAAATGGGATGGAATATTAGTTCCTGATATTGATCATCCACAAATTTATGAGGTCGATCCATTTACAGGAGACCAAAAATTATTAGCAGAATACCCAGAAGGATTTAAGTGGCCAAAATAATAACTCAGTATATGCCAGGAAGGAACCCAAACATAATAAAAGTAGAAGAGAATTTATTCTCTCTAACTCCAGAGCAGGAGGAAATGTCCAGGATGATGTATGATGGTAAAATCATCAAATGCTTGGTTGCTCCGTACCATACATACGAGGATCTCGAAAAAATTATACCATTCACGAAAACTACGTATGTTTTTCCTGAGAGGGAAATGACAATTAACCAATGTAAGGCATTGATTTCCATGATTGTTAGATCTCCATTAAAGGAAGAGTTTCGAATAATTACAGTTAATCAAAACATTATTCTGGATATGATTGATGGATGTGTTCGAGTACTCACTCAAAAGGGCGAAGTAGTTCCTAGTCCATGTAAAACATTCATGGCGAATATCCACGATATTCGTTACGAATTGTTAGAAAACAAGGATCACCAAAAAACGGAGGATGAAGAAACATTATCCACAAAAAAGATCAATGAACTTATTACTAAAATAAGGGATAAGAAAACAAAGACTGCTGCAGACTGGGAAAAAATAAAAGAAGAAATTGATCAAATAGGTGAATCTATTATCCGTAATATGCTTAGTAACGAGCTTCCATAAATTAACCCATATGAGATTGAAAATCAAGATTTTTTTTATTAAGGTGGGTAGAGCTTTTAAGCTATTGGGGTCAAAAAGATACGTTCTCCTAACTAAAGATAGCACAAATAAACTAACAATTGAAGTTCATAATATGTCGGATGATGCATTAGTGGAATGGGCTAACATGTTTCTTTTTGGTGCTCAAGTTAGTGGAGAGATGGCTGCAAATGATAGGGAGATTGATAATATATTAAATAATCCATCCTACGATTAAAAAATTAATATGGGTCCTCATAGGAGCCCCTTTAGAAATAACTATCAAAATTTAATTATTTGGTCTTTCCCCCATCTTTTTTGACAGTAGCTAAAAATTTTGAAAAGAAATCCATTCCAAATAGCATAAAGATTAGTACTACCTAATAGGTGAAATTTACCATTAAGGTAATATTTTTTAATCCAAGAGAAATTTTTCCTCTTTATTATTTTATTTTTTCCCATTTCCCCATTTTTATGTAATCAGTAACTTCTTCAAAGGATTCTTTTAGATAAATGTTACTACGTGAATTACCACCGCCATCGTAATTAATTACTGTTTTTATACCCCGCTCATCAGATCTACCATCATTAGACCGTACATCATATATTCGATGATAAGGGATGGCTATTTTTTTACCAGTATGATCACAAAAATCTAATAGCATAGAATTACCAAAATTTTCTGATGAGGTGGAAAGTTATTAGTCCTATTGGCACCCAAAGAATAGACCAACATAATATTCTGATAGCAACTAATAACCAAAATTTATCAGAAGCCCACCATCCTATTTTCATTAGTAAATTTCCTAATCTATTCATAGATCTTATTTTTTACTAGCAGATCTGGCAAAATTATTAGGCCTATTTCCCATAGGATTAACTAAAATCCTGGTTTGGGGCCTTGGTCCAGTCTCTTTATAGAGGATGTTGATATCATTATCCTCCATCTCTTTTTTGATTTGTAAATAGAGAGAATGGTTATCGGAAATAATACCATACTTCATTCCGTATATTTCGTTCCGAATTTCGGTAATAGTAAATTCTGTTTTATATCTTTCCGATAAACTAAGTGCGATCTTTACCGCTGCTTTCTCGATCAAACTATCGTTCGATTGAGTCGTTGTGTTTCTTTCTTCCATGTGGCGTTTTTGTTGAAGAATTATAATTACTTGAATGAAAATGCAAATTATGATAAAATATCTGACTATAAAAATTTATTTTGTTAAAGAAATGTTAAGATTTCTTTAACATCCTCTTTAACAAAATATTATAATAATAGATTTTTTTATTCGGAAACATTTTGTTATATTTGCTTTATGAAAATTTAACAAAATTTACTAGCATCATGAATTGGAGATCTTTCTTCCGTGGATTTGGATCAATCTTTAATATTTGGGGTCCAAATCCTATCAATTTAACAATTGAGGATTTAGCTTCTGTAGAAGATGGATTTGAGGCAGATCGGAAAGCATTAGAAGGGGATTGGGATAAAATAGGGAAGGATTTTCCAGAGATCCAAAATCCTTTTAATAAAGATAGTTATATTTTTACATCCAAAGAAAATAAGCAAGAATGATACCAGAAACAATAAAGAAAGCATTAGGTAATCCGGGTATTTGGATGTACACTAAAGAATCCAATTATGAATCTGCCATTAAAATAATGGATGAGAAATTGGGTACTTTTCACGATAAGGGAAGAGGTGAAGTAAAAGAAAAATTTTCGGATTTTAAATATAATGACAAAATTACAGAGGACGATTTCTTCTCTGAACCATTTGGTCCCGATGATATCATTATCGGCATTTGGATGGTAGACAAAAGTTATCTAACGAACTAAATCACACACAACTAATGGCACCTAAAAAACCTGCAATCAAAAAAGTAGAATACTCGCATTTAACACCGAGCGAAATTAAAGTTTTACGTGATTCCATTTTTAAAACTAAACAGCCTTTTGTTATTAATGACGATAAAATCCCTAACAGAAAGCACTATTTAGAATTTCCTGATGGAAAGATTCAATTAGTCAGGCTACCTGCAGACTCTAAGGATTTCATAGTTGAGAAAGAATTGAATCCTTATGAAATTTGGGATCTAAAGAAGAGAAATGGACTACAAGGTATATAATATATAGTAAATTGAAAACAGTAACTTACACCACCACAAAAATGATTCTAACTCCGGAAGAAAAGGAGATTAAGAAAACATGGGATGATGGTGATTGGAAGTACATGAAACAAATGCAAAATGTTCTTGGCTATATTGTTTTAATTACTGGAAAATGGTCCGGATATGCAGGCCAGACAAATTGTGATACAACATCCTACCGACACGCCACCCTGGCGATGAATCCTTCTATCCATCCCTACATGGGAAAAATAGTATTCATGGACAACACCACGTTAAACGTGGTCTCCGAAAAAATCTCGATAGAAGAACTCCTTAAAAGGGGAATTACCAAAAAAGAGGCCTATATGGACCTCATTAACTCTATGCTAAAAGACGGACAAGGTTATTGGAACCTGAATGCCATTGAAGATAGGGAACAATAATAAAACAAATTTATGGAAATTAAATTAGAATCTACATACAAGGGTACCCGAATCTTGTTTGCCGGAACGGCCAAGAAAAAGAGGTACCTAATCAATAGGATGATAGAGATCCTAGAATCATATGGGTATCAGGAAATGATGATTCCCGTCATTCAAAAAACAGAAAGCTTCGGAGGAAAAGTCGGAGGAGAGAACCAAAAGATGATGTACCGATTTAAAGATGAAGGCAATCGGGACTTGTGCCTTGCACCAGAATACACTGCAGTAGTACAACAATTAACAAAGGAACGGTTTAAATACGAGAAGGATGTTAAACTATTCTATGTCGGTGAATGCTTTAGAGGGGAAAAACCCCAATCTGGGAGATATAGGCAATTTACTCAATTTGGAGTAGAAGTATTAAATCCTACTAAGGAGTATCTAGAAGAAATGATAGAGATCTCGTCTATATTAGTTCAGCTATCAACTTCTCAATTTGAGGTACAAAAAGAAGTAACAAGAGGTCTTGATTACTACATAGATGGTAAAGGATTCCAAATCTTTTGTCCACTCCTTGGAGGATCTGGACAACTAGTGGGAGGAGGAGCCTATGAAGGAGGTTGTGGTTTTTCAATCGGAATAGACCGATTGTTAATCCTATAATAAATAGGGGAGAGAGGATTAGAAACTCCTCTCTCCCTTTTATTAAGCTGCGATAAGGACCTCTTTGTTAGATCCCATAATTACGATTTCTTCTTGGTGCAGTACTTTTTTTACCTTTTCGATTGCTTTATCCAGGATCTCTTTGTGTTTTTCCTCCTGTTTTTCCTGCATCATCTTATCGATTTTTTCCTGCCTTACTTTTAGCCGATCCTTCTCATTAGCTTCGGCTATTAATTTATCCTCCTTCGTAATGTCGGTCGTATAATAAATACGCTTACCCCGCTTAAGAGAATAAATTGGTACTTCCTGGAAAATCCCTTCCTCTTCGGTTGGTACCAAGCGGATAGCTTTTGTTTTCTTAAAGGATTCTCCCGGCTTAAGGAATGTTTCAGTAAACTCATTTTGGTCAAATCGTTGTGTCCAAAACAGTACTACTTTTCTGTTCGTTGTTACAGGTGCAGAATCTTCATTCCGCATTTTAACAGAAAGGTCCACATTCTCCAAGCTTTCACCTGCTTTTAGATTAACGTGATTCTTTTTCATTTCATTTTAATTTTAGTTAATAATCAAATTATAAGAATAATGATAAAAAAATTATGCCGAAGACAAAAATTAATGTTAAAGAAATGTTAAAGAATTAATTAACGATTTCGTAACTTCATACTCTCTTCAACGTATTTTTTATATTAGTTCTTATAATTAAACATCAAGACAAAAGTAATAATTCATTTCTGATAAAAAAAATTAATAATGTTAAGGAAAAGTTAAAATTATGTTTACGTATAAGTTTCGTTTAACGTTTGTTAATTCTGATA
>Ga0316224_1003562_pt1 | contig 12631 bp, 10 predicted proteins | sample TBH18013metaG_FD_206254 | JGI IMG/M metagenome (GOLD analysis project Ga0316224, IMG submission 206254) | Freshwater microbial communities from Trout Bog Lake, Wisconsin, USA - TBH18013 | ecosystem: Environmental > Aquatic > Freshwater > Lake > Hypolimnion/Profundal zone | place: USA: Wisconsin...
CTGGCGAGGTGCCAGTGGTGGCGCAGGCGGCGCGCTCCTATATCACTGCCCAAGGCTGGCGCGCTCCGCCGACTGCAGCCCTTGGCGCGCGCTGGTCGGCCCCGCTCCTATGATTGGATTGGACGCCGTAGCCGGCGGCTCTCCCTACGGGAGACATCACGACCGTTCGAGTGGATGGATGTTACTCACCGGGAAGCTTGCCGGCGCGGTACAACTCGGCATCGGCCGCCACAGGCGGCGGGCCGTGCCTAGGGCTCAACTCACGGCGGGCCGTGGGCCGGCTCGCCGGAGTGGCGGGCGGCGCGGGACAACAGGCACATCGGGCCGGGAAGTCCATCTGCCCGGCGCGGGGCCTCGGCCAAGAATGGCCTTGTGTCTTGTGTCTCTGTCTCTATCGGGGAGATAAGACCAGACAGCCTGAGATCCAGAACCAGGGTGAGCAAGGAGCTTACTCAACCCAGGCAGCTACAGGCAGCTTCGGGTATCGGCTTATCAAGACATATCCGAACTACGAAACAGCCAGCAGCAGGGCGGGCGAACAGCCTCGCTGCCTGGCGGGCCGGGTCTGGCTGGCGGGCTTGAGCTGCGGCGCGGGTTGCGAGCGCCCCCGCCCCTGCTGCGCTTGCCTATGTCACTGCCTACGGCTGGCGTTCTCTTCCTGCTGCAGCCCTTGGCGCGCGCGCGCGGGTCGGCCCCTGCTGCAGCCCCGCTCTGAAACAGCCCACCGCAGGGCGGGCGAACAGCCTCGCTGCCAGGCGGGCGGGCCGGGCGGGCCTGAGCTGTGGCGCCTGCGGCGAGGGAGCAGGGGGGGAGGGAGGTTGTGGCGAGGCGGCAGCGGCTGCGCTCACCTGTGTCACTGCCCAAGGCTGGCGTGCTCCACAGACAGCAGCCCATGTCAGCCCTTGGCACGCGCGGGTCGGCCCAGCTCCGAAACAGACCGCAGAATGGCGGGCGAACAGCTTCGCCGCCAGCCAGACCGGCCGGGCGGGGCGGTGGCAGCGCTTGCCTAAGTCACCACCCAAGGCCAGTGCGCTCCACTGGCCGCAGCCCTTGGCGCGCGCGGCCGCATCGACACAGCCCGCCACCGGGCGGGCGAACAGCCTAGCTGCCGGGCGGACCGCCAGGCCTGAACGGCGACGCCGGCGGCGAGGGGGGCCGGGTGGGGGGAGGGAGGTCTGGCGAGGCGGTAACGGCGGTGTATCACCGTCCAAGGCCAGCGCGCAGCTGCTCTCTGCCTGCTGTAGCCCTTGGCGCGAGTCTGCCCGGCTCCGAGCAAAACAGCCCGCCGCCGGCCGCCGCGGCGCGCGGCGGGAGAACAGCCTCCCTGCCTGTCGGGCCGCCCTGAGGTCAGCCGCTCAAGGGCCGTTTTAGACTTAGCTCTCTCTTCTCACACGCTTGCTTCTCCCCTAGCTAGCTCGCTCACATGTGTTTTCTATTGCTCCCTGCATAGCTCGCTCTCAACGTCAGCTAAAAGCCTAAAGCCGCGATTGCAAACAAATATTTATTTTTCTTTTTCTGAGACATGTCGATTGTAATAATTTTGATACGCATTCTTTGAGGCAAAAAAACGTCAGGGGCTGCTTCCCCTGACGGACACTTCAAGAGCCTGAGCGCGAGGGTCCTGAACACGTTTGACGGCGTCGACACGTCCATCGGCGTAGGACCACAGCGTGTTACAGCGCGTAGTCCACAAACACCTCAGTCCCCTTGAGCATATCCTTCTTAGCCACCAGGACCACGTCGAACCCAACATTCTTAAAATACGCATTGGAACGAAGAGCGGAGTTGGCAAATCCAGCAATCTGATGGCGACGACAGTAATACTCGTACCCACGCATTGCAGTTGGCTGAGAGTCCAAGCAGCAGCACGCTTCGTGATTATGACGAATGTGCCGATTCCCCTGTACAAACCAAATATAAGTATCACGAGATTGTTTCTTTTGTATTTTCGTATGTCAATACTGAATCACATACCTTGTCCTTGAGAATTTGGGCTGTGGATTCCGAAATGATGTTTCTGGCGTAAATTGCAATAATTTGACCTTCACGAACGTCTTGTCTAAGCTCGATTCCCTTTCCGGACTTTGGGCCTGCTCTGGAATCTACCACCGCCATGTGCGGCAATAGAACGAGCCCATCATACTTTTTCTCCTGTCCCTCGAAGCGCTGGAGACGAACTCGGCGAGATCGAACAATAATCTCTGGGTCGCCGTAGAACATGGTCTGATAGCTTACTCTCATTGTTGACAACGACATTGTTGATTGCACAGCCTGATCAAACACAGGAAGAATTAATGGAATGATCAGAATTTTTTCATGAGTTGCATGACTCGGTGAAAATCGTCGAAATAGTTTTTGAGAGGATGGGCTTGTTGCCTAAAACATCTTAAGTGCAACGCCGCAACCAGCAGATATCATGATTGCTGAATAAACATGAGGACTGACTTGATTTCTAGATCCAGCGGTAGCTTTATGTATCCAAATTGTTGGCCCGGCAGTTGCGAATTGAATCCAACCTGCAACCATCACAGCACTTTTAGTTTCTAACAACAAACACGACTCGTGCTGGAATCAATTTTCAATCGATGCTGCATACACCTTCAGAATGGATTAGCCAGAACAGAAGATTCTCTCTGTTTCGTAGACCTCAACGACGATAGTTTGAAAATTGAAAATTGAAATTTGAAATGCCAACGGAACCATGACCTACCGTCACCTGAATCACGACCATGACCTGAGCCTACCTGTATTCCGTGTAGTTCGCTCGTTTGGCGAAACGGCAAACTTATAAATTGTTTTGTGAGGAAATGTAAACGATTTGTCAAAACATAAAGGTTTAAAACATTTGAGTCCTTCAGGATAATAAAGCCGTGGCGTGTCAACAAACGACGCCATTCACTGGCTTCTCTTCTTCGGCTTCCCGCGCTCAGCCAAGCAAACAAACCAGCCACTCGACAAACCTACGATGCCCAGCAGAAGGTACTCCTGGTTTTTTATTATCCATGTCAAACTCTGTCCACTGCCAGCGGATGAATGTCAGCGTGTGATATAATATTTTGCAAGCGGATTGCTTCTGTCCGCGCATTTACTAGTATATCACTGCCAGCGGATTGGTCCTGTCCGCGCGTGATATAATATTTTTTCAAGCGGATTGCTTCTGTCCGCGCATATAGTAAATCGCTGCCAGCGGATGGGTTCTGTCCGCGCGTGATATAATATTTTTTCAAGCGGATTGCTTCTGTCCGCGCATATAGTAAATCGCTGCCAGCGGATGGGTTCTGTCCGCGCGTGATACAATATTTTTTCAAGCGGATTGCTTCTGTCCGCGCATATAGTAAATCGCTGCCAGCGGATGGGTCCTGTCCGCGCGTGAAACTAGCAAAATATTTGAACTGAGATTCTTGTTCAATTTATGTTCTTATGTTCAATCGCTTACACCTTTTTTTTTTCAGATCGCGTGGAGGGCGCGGGATACAACGCACGATTCGAAGGAAAGAACGCGCTAGGGAACATCACGAACTCATGGATGCCTCAGACCACATTTACGAGCAAGCAGAGGCTCCTTCAAGTTCTTATTTACCCGGGCCGTCTGCTGCCCAGCCAGCTACGGAGACTCCATCACCACCGCTGGTGACAACGCCTGAGACGCTACTGATCCTGTCTGCCGCTGAGGCGTCACTTCCTCCCGCCGCGGTTCCGTCACCACAGACACCGGCGCCCCGCCCTCCTCATAATCGCCGCTTGGAGTTCGATGCCCATGTGAATCCTCCCACCACCGCCAAGTCGGTGCAAGAGCTCTCACAGACGCTTGCCGCAGATTCTCAGCTTACTGACGATTCTGCATTACCGCCGGATTCAAGGAGGATTTATTGCTCGCAATATAGGCATACCCAGCATGGTGAGAACAAGACCACAGCCGAGGAAGGCAACGGGCTGCCGCAGCATTTACCGCAAGTCGAAGGCCGCTTCCAGCTCTGTATGGCCCAGCATGCAGAGCCTGAGCGCAACCGCAGCAACGGGCCGTCATGCTTGCACGACAAGATGAATGACTGGCGCCAGCGATGCGCGTCACCAGAGGCCACAGAGGCTTCGCCTGACCGATACCCGACGCCGCCGTCCGCGCCCGACGACGACGGCCTGACGGTCTACTCTGATTCGCTCTGCGAGGGCGGCCAACGCTATACCGCCAACTACAAGCTCCCCAAGCCATCCCCACTGCCAAAGTCCAAGCCCATCACTGTCCGCTACCGTGATCAGGTTTGGGTCCGCAAGGACCACCGTGATCCTCGGGGGCTAGCCCCGCTCTGCTACGTCGCAACTGGCTATGAAGGCCCTCCAGTCGACGGCGAATGCCACCAGGGGTATCTGTGCTACGACAAGAGGGACCTTAAATGGGCACATCGCCTACGGTTTCATTTGAATCACCTCAGCTGATTAAGTAAATTGTGCCCCGCGGCAAGCGCGCGGCGAGCATGGGGACTAGGAGGCGGGAGGGGTGGCTGTTGCGCCTGACCAGCAGCGGTTTGCGGTTATTTACAACTCATCGCCGTGACGGTGGCATCTCACGACAAGGCTTGAGCTGCTGCAATCCACGACAGGCTGCATTGCAGCCGAGGGCAGCGCCGGCTCGTCCTGCGCGGGCCCTGTTTTGGCAGCTCTGCCGCTGAGAGGACTGCATTGACGGCGCAATCACAGCTAGCGAGCTGTGCCGTCCCCTCATTATTACACATGAGATTGTAGCTGCCGTGGCAGCTGTGTTGTGCTGCCTGTCTGAGTCCAGCAAATAAGAAAGACACAATTTACTTTTTTGGGGCAGCAGGAGAGGACCACCTCTTGCCCTCTGGCGCCGGCCGCCGTCGAAAGCAGCGCCGGCGCCGTTGGCACAGAGCGCCTGCTGATGCATCGAAGGCGGGGCCCGTCGGCCGCAGAGTGCCAGCAGGCGCGCGCCCGTCGAAGGATGCAGAGCCTGCCGCCAGATGACCGCTCAGGCTGCTGACGCGCGCCCGTCAAAGGTGGCGTCGCACCGCCGGGCCTGCACCAGCGCCTGCCACCGCCGCCTGGTGAGGTCCTGTGGAAGGAGGGAGGGCTCCTAGGGAGCCTGACGGAGGGAGGAAGCGAAGGGCGGAGGTAGGCTTAGCTACCCCTTGTAGGAATGGAGTGACTTGGAAAAAATCTGTTCTAGTGAGGGAGCGCGACTCAGCAAGCAAGCAAACCGGGGAAGGAGGCGGAAGGGAAGGAGTGGGAGGCCAGGTAGGGGATGGATAAAACCAGACGTCAGCGAAGGTGGGCCACTCTGAGCAAGCGAGCCTGAGGAAATTCGAAATGATTGAGGCATCAAGCGAGCAAGCAAGCCACGTTGAGCTTGTGAGGGATAGAGCGGGTGAGTGAGTGAGTGAGTGAGCTTGTGACAGTGGATTCAATAATCGAGAGGAAGTGAATGAGGGAGTGGTATGTTCATCAGGGATGGGGTGTTAGTGTTGGTTGGGGACGACGAGAAGAATGAAGGGAGAGGGGAACGCCCGAGGGAGGGGAGGGAAGGAGGGAGAAAGCAAACGGCTCACGTAGCAAATGTCTGCAAGAAGACTCAGCAGCTCGAATCCAGGCTGTCGCGCGACTCGCGCATTGGGAAGGAGTTTCAGTGAGGGAACGCGCCCCTGCTTTCCTTGCTCCCCAGCTTTCTCCCTCCCCGATTTTACCTTGCCTCTCTCTCTCTCTCTCTCTCTCTCTCTCTCTCTCCCTGTCCCTGTCCCTGTCCCTGTCTGTCTGTCTGTCTGTCTCCGTCCCCATAGGCATAAACAAAAAATCAGCAGGTGAGACAGTGAGAGCCTGAGGAAAGGCATTGAGCAAGCAAGGAATCAAGGGAGGGCCAGGAGGGTGTGAAGCTGGGATGATGGCCCTGGGTGGGTGGCAGAGACTGTGGGAGGGAGGGAGTTAGCGAGCGAGAAGGAGGGTAGGATGGAGCGAGTAAGCATGAGAGTCAACTCAAAGAGGGAGTAAAGGAGAGGATGTGATAGAGGGAAGAGGCGGGCTGGTGAGGGAGCAAGCGTGCAAAGAAGCAACATGCAAGGGAGCGACTTGGAGCTAGGAAAGAAGGGGAAATGAAGGGGTGGGCCCGGTGGGGGTGGGGTGGGGTGGGGTGGGGTGGGGGGGGGAGGGGCACCTGGCGATTCAAATAGCGGCTTAATGCCCAGAGTCATCTGGCCCAGCAACTTCTCCCTGACTCCTCTTTGCAACTTTGCTCAGGAGCAGGACATGCTGGCGGCTCCCATCGCCGGAAAAAACCACCATATTGAAGTGGTTTTTGCACGGTCTAGCACTAGCCTTTTTCACAGCGAGAGGTCTGTCAAGTCCTTTTGGTTGTTTTGCTGCAGACCTTGTCACGGTGCTTCTTCTTTCGGATCCATTGCCCGCTATTGCGCCAATAATACGCTTTCCACTTGCGTCCAAACCCGCTGTACAGTCTTGAGACAAAATTGGAATGAGAACAGCGATATTTTCTGACAAGATGTTACGCCCTGGATTGTAGACAACCCTTGGCTGGTCGTGCTTTATTCCTATGTGCTCCTCAAAAACGATCACGCCGACCAAACCCTGCAGCAAAGCAAGGAACACAGCACGGAGAGCAGCTTCATAGAAACGGGCTTTTGGACTAGTGAGCATAGCTGCAGCCATGAGCTTGCAATCTGATTCTTCAAATGAAATCCCTGCCTCTTGTGCGACGCCCTTTGCCACTACCAAGGCTGCGGCCGCATGATCTTGCTCCATGTCAATGTCGCATTCCACAAAATGACTCCTACATCCACATCTGTCCTGAAGAATCGCCCGAAGAAACCACAATCGAAATTCGGTGCAGTCCAGACCCTCATTTCGTGAAAGCTTGGCACCAAATGCAGCCAATTCCGCCCAGACGTCCCAGCAGCTACTCAGCAGCATTTGCAGTGATTTTTTGTGTTCACAATCTGCAAAATATATGGACAGTAGCACAACAATGACAATACAACTCGCGTTGTCAGTCACAGCATGCAAATCGGCCACCACATCGAACATTTCTGCCCGTGAAGGCCAGGGTCCAGGGATTGACCCTTGAATCCGTGCGTAAGGGCAGTTTTGCCATGCTTGCTTTGGACCACGTGCACTCCGACGTCCATTATTTGTTTCGGATCCGTCAGTCACGGCGTATATCATGGCAACTGATTTGGAGGCTGCATCCGACTCGGTCCCTGAGATTACCGTACTGTCACTATCCTGATCTCGATCTTGAACTTGATTTTCAGCATCTCTTATGAAATTGGAGGCACAATCCCCTGTTCCGGACTGGATTTTACACTCTGCGGTTTTGTCGTACGCTGCGCGCTCATCTGGGGTCAGAGCCGACCACGCTTTGAGAAGCAGGTTCCTTTGCGTGATCTTTGAGACGGGTGGCTCCCTAACCCACAAGTCGAGATGCTCTTGTGCGAATATCGAGAGACCCCTTCTTTTCAGAGACCCGTTCGCTGCGGTCGAGAGACCCGTTTGCTGCTGTTTTATCGAGAGACCCGTTCGCTGCGGTTCCGCCTCTGGGGAGTTGACTCGAAAGTCCTTCCGACTTGCGCCGTCACTGTGGACTCCTTGATCTTCGATACACACCTGTACCGTGACAGCCTCGCCAGCAGCAGCTTTGGTATTCTCCTCAACCACCTGGTCCACCTCTTCGATATTCTCCTCAACCACCTCTTCGATATTCTCCTCCTCTGAGCGGGATTCCGTCGCTTTCTTCACGCCCAAATCAGATTCATCCGGTCCATCCCCTGGAGAAACTACAACTGAAAGAGATTCATTATTCTCGTGCGAGACAGCATCAGCAGCAGCAGGAGGAGGAGCAGCAGCAGCAGCAGCAGCGTTCTGGGAGACGCGCTCCTCGCCCCTCATCGATGTGTTCTGGGATATAGAATCTGAACCAGCTACCCTAGGGCGAGAATCTGAACTGTCAAGCCCTTGAAACCCCATGCCTTCTGAATGATTATTCGGGTCAGCGATAATGACAGGGCCAGCACCGTCCTCCGAAGTGGATATTTCCATATCTTCACTCTCATCTGGGTGGTCTCGGGACTGTTCAGCCTGCATGAGACCATCCGCTTCTGCCTTTTTCCTAACTTTTGATTCTCTGGTTACTTGTCTTACAAGTTTTTCAGCATTGCGACGTACGGCATCTGCTGGAGGACCATTTTGTTGCCTCCTTTTTACGAAATTTCTGTCATCCCGTCGTGCACAAGCATAAAGATCCGTGTGCCGTCCGTCAGAGGTGGTTTTGAGCTGAAAAGCAGGCAGTGCACCTTGTCCATCAGCACAAGCCCCTGCGCCCGTAGTGCAAGGCGTATTATTGGGCCAGGCTAGAGTTTGAAAATTCTGGGCCAGACCCTGGGTTGACTGGCCTGGATCAAAGCCTGAATATGCCATCCCCCCCCAGCCATGTCCCTCTTGGCCAAGGTTCCGACTGCTCAAAGGTGCACACACAGGTCGGCCTGGACGTATGGGAGCAGTCGGGAAGAATGGTGGACCGTTGCTCTGCCATTGCATGCCCGATACGCAAGGCAACAGCGAGCCGGCCGCCCAACCACCACCAAATCCATTCGCGGCCCCATGCTGCAACGGAGACTGTCGTGAGTCATCAGTTTGCCTCGCTGCAGTTGAGGTCGTGCCGGCATTTTGCCTCAGCTCTTTTAGGTGCCCATCCAGAAAAGAAATCATATCGTCTGGTTCCATGAATTGTATACTATCCGTTAACTCTTTCCAGTCGGATTCCAAATGTGAGTTTTTGGTTTGCCTCCGATATACATGCCTTATAGAATACAGCAACCCAGCTGCTCTTGCTTGCACTCTTTTGTCCAAAATAGGATCAAGCACAGCACGCAAGTCATCCTCGTAGCCTGCTCCTGGGACCCGACCCTGAATCCTGACGGATACCATGGATCCGGGACCCATGGACTCTGAGAGCTGCCGGTTCTTTGCCATGCGTCTGGCCCCGGCAATGAGTGCGGGCCCGGGGGCTGGCCATTTCGACGGGGCTATGCCGACATGTGAGACCACTGCTGCAGTCAACTCTCGCACAGACATATTCTTCTCGACACAAAGCTGAAAAGTCAAGCCACCAGCACAGACAATCACTTGCACTTGTGTGTCGAAGTTTTCTGTCCCGGGGTGGGGTGGGGGGTGGAGGTGGGGGCGGGGGTTGGGGACGCTTGTCTTAGGGGCAGTGGCTAGGGTTGAAGCAAGAGCACAACACACATTAAACATGATGGAAGGAGGAGGAGTTCCCACCACACGCTTTAATATGCACCCTATCGGCCTATTCCGCACTTGTATTCGGGCTGAAGCACATCTGTGACATCACTATTATATATATATAGGCATTGTTATTAGCAGCGAGAAGGACAGCGGGACTGATTCACTGAGAGGAAGAGTCCCTTCCTTGCCACAGGCCCACCTCCCCTTCTTGACCTGAGGAGATAACTTCCCGGGAAGAGGTGTGCGCGTGGGGTGTGTGGGGGTGTGCGGGAGAGGAGTAGAGGGAGAAGGGAGGAGAGGAGGGAGGCCCGTACAGTCAGAGTCCAGCACTGTTTCCCTCTCCTTTCGTTCCCCTCTTCAGAAAGGGAGGAGAGTGGGGGCGGAGGGGTGCAGTGGTGCACCTGACTTTAAGTCCTTGTATCTGAGTCCGTCCCCGCCGATGGAGGACTCGGAGCAGTGGTGGTCAGCCGTGCCTGTCGTGAGCGACGAACAAGCTTTGACTCAAGTACATTGTAAGAGCATGGTGATGGGTGGGGTAAACACAATGTCATACATTTCAGGATCGATGCTGATGTCTGAATGATGCACATGTACGGTGTATATAGTTCAAACCGGCCGGGGGAGCAATGCAGGCCATGCTGAAGAAGGTCGAGCTGCCGTACCGGCCTGGCCGTACCAGCAGGGGGTGTTAGCGGCCTGAGCGACAGAAACAAGCAACGGACGCGGCGAGGACAAGGGGCGGATGCTGCAGGGACAAGCAACGGAGGTGGCTGGGTCAAGCCACAGACTCGGGATGCGGCGGGGGCATGCGATGGAATAGGCGGACTCGGATGAGGCAAGCGACAAGCGATGGAAACTGATGCGGCAGGGACATGCGACAGATGCGGCAGGGACAAGCGACGGATGCAGTGGGGACATTTGACGGATGCTGTGGGGACAAGCAACGGAGCCGCTGGGGATAATTGACGGATGCACATGCGACGGGGACAAGAGACTCGACAGGAAGGGACGGATGCAGTGAGGACACTGGCAAGCAACGAAGGCGGCGGAGACAAGTGGCAGATGCTGTAGGGAAAAGAGGAGGATACTGCAGCGACATGCGACCGATGCGGAGGGGACAAGCGAGGGACCCAGAGGGGACAAACAACGGATGCGCATGCGACGGTGACAAGCAACGGATGATGGATGCTGGCCATCATGCAGCGGAGACATGCAGCGGATGCGGTGGTGACAAGCGGCGGATACGGCGGGGACAAGCAACCAATGCTGCTGGGCGGCGGCCCGGGAGTCAAGTGACAGAGGCCGCTTGAAAGGCGGCAAGGGAAGAGCGACAGAAGCTGATGCTGTGGGGACAAGCGACGGACAGTGACGGGTCTGACCGACGGACTAACCCCCAATCGAGCGACTGACCCCTGATCGAACGACAGATTCCTGATCCAACGACAGGTTCCTGATCAAATGACCTACATCTGACCGACCTATCGATCCCCGATCGAACGACCGGCCCCTGACAGTGATCGAACCGCCGACCCCTGGCCTGGACAGACCGATTGACTCCCAAATTGGGGCCCCGAGAGGGATGGGACAAGCAGCGGATGCTCATGCGACGGGTACAAGCGACGGGTACTGTGGGCACGAGCAACGAATGCGTGCCAGATGCGGGCCAACGGATGCGGGTCATCATGCAGAGGATACATACGACGGATACAGCGGGGGCATGCGACGGATGCAGCGGGGACTCGGACGAGCGACGGAGGCGGAGGGGATAAGCGACCGATTGGACCCATGAGTTGGGGATACGGGACGGAAGCAGAGGGGACCAGCGATTGCGGGGACAAGAGACGGATGATGCTGATACAAACGACGGAGGCGGCGGGGGCAAGCGACAGATGAGCGGCGGTTATGTGATGGACGCGTGTTTCAGGCCTCGCTCGATGTATCGAGTCAACTACTATCAAGCGACGGAGGCGACGGGGACAAGCGACGGATGCGGCTGGGCCGCGGCGTCAAGCGACAAAGGTGGCAAGGGACAAGCAACATAAGCTGATGCGACGGGGACAAGCGACGGATGCGGCGGGGACACGCAGCGGCGGGGACAAGCTGAGCGACCAATCGGACCAATGCGGTGGGGAAACGCGACGGTCCGCCGACGGATGCAGCGGGGACAAGCAACAGCGAGGACAAAAGACGGATGCTGCAGATATAAACGACGGATGCTGCCGGGACATGTGACGGACACGTGCGGCTGGGCGCAACGCGGAGGATTGAGAGCGTACAGTTTAGACGCCCCTTTTTTGTTCAAGTAGGATTCTCCGGTATGCACAGTATAACGCACCTGTCTTGCTAGTCTTCCAGGTCGAATCGAGGTGAAGCGGTTGCGCCCGACCTTCAGGTATCTGTGACGAGCCTGCGGTGAAACATGGAGCTCAGAAAAATTATGAAAGCGCTACAACAAGCACAATGTTGTGGCTAAGTGCTTAGTTTCAATGTATCAAGTCAACTACTCGCTCAATGTATCAAGTCAACTACTATCGACTGGCCCGGGGAATAGGTGACATATGAATTTCGAGCAACAGAACACCAGTCTTTCACAGGCTGACAGGCAGTAAATCGTAATTACGTAGTAGCCAGCAAGGAACCACCTCGTTATTCGTGGATCAAGGCAATCAAGGAAAAGGCTGCCTGCAACCACACAGAAATGGGTAAGCAGAAACTTGGTTTCAAAACATTTTCAAGAAGAGCAACTCGATCAGAAAAGGCGGGGCCGTTATACAATTGGGATGTTTGAATTTTTAGAGACACCAGTGTGTATTTATCATGCTCAATGTACCAAGTCAACTACTATCGACTGGGCATAAGTGACATATGAATTTCGAGCAACAGAACACCAGTCTTCCACAGGCTGACAGGCAGTAAATCGTAATTACGTAGTAGCCAGCAAGGAACCACCTCGTTATTCGTGGATCAAGGCAATCAAGGAAAGGCTGCCTGCAACCACACAGAAATAGGTAAGCAGAAACTTGGTTTCAAAACATTTTCAAGAAGAGCAACTCGATCAGAAAAGGCGGGGCCGTTATACAATTGGGATGTTTGAATTTTTAGAGACACCAGTGTGTATTTATCATGGATGAATGGATGGTGCGCTCAGAGGCCATTCGGGCAAGCTGACCATTTTCAAAAAAATCTGTTGCGAAAAAAGGAATTTAAACTGGTCAACTTGCCTGCATTTTAATTTCGGCCGCCAACAGTTTTAAACCCCGTCGCTTCAAGATGGACCCAATGTGCACAGAATTGCGAAACGTTGCGATACTCCACTTAACCTGCACTTTTGCACGGCGCGCCCAGTGCGCCGAGCAGCCGTCTCCAC
>Ga0316224_1003567_pt1 | contig 12602 bp, 14 predicted proteins | sample TBH18013metaG_FD_206254 | JGI IMG/M metagenome (GOLD analysis project Ga0316224, IMG submission 206254) | Freshwater microbial communities from Trout Bog Lake, Wisconsin, USA - TBH18013 | ecosystem: Environmental > Aquatic > Freshwater > Lake > Hypolimnion/Profundal zone | place: USA: Wisconsin...
GCGGACGACGCGGTCGCGCACGTCAACGGCGGCGCGACCATCCGCCGCATGCCCGGGAGTCCGCCCGCGTCGCCCCCGCGATCGCCGTCGCCGAGCCTACCGCCTCCGCCTCCGCCTCCGCCTCCGCTGCCGCTAGCGCCTCCGCCCCCGCCTTCCCTTTCGCCATCTCCTCCGCTGCCATTGCCTTCGCCAGCGGGAGAAACGCGGGGACGTGGGCGTGGACCTAAGAGTTCGCCACGCGTTTAATTTCATCTTGCTATATAAATAGAGGTTTCCATGGTGATTTCCTACCATAAAAAACGAATGAACACGAAAGATGGTAGTGTTCGGCACTATTACACTGGTTCCTAAATAAAATGGGACAGTAAATATAACCGCCTCAGTAGGTGCCTGCTTGTTTTTTTGTGAGCGAGCACGGCGAGGATGTTGCCCACGGTGCCGCCGGCGGCACGTGAGCCGTGCTCCACCTTAACCCTTTCGTGCCCAGCTGGGGACGGATCCGTCCCCAATTATTATTTTTAAGCGCGCTCCACAGCAGATGTAAAAGCCTTATTTTGTCGTGGGCACGAAAGGGTTAAAGGGAGCACCCCGCCGCCTTCGCCACGATGGCGACGGCGGCCTGCTCATCCAGCCCAAGGGTGCCAACGATTTCGAGCAAGCGATGCGCCCGGAGGCCGCGTTGCAGCGCGGATGGCTCGAAGTGCTCGTCCTCGGTGCCAAAGTAGGTCCAGCTGGTGGAGATGGCGCAAACAATACGTGAGGTTCAGGGCGTGGGCAACAATGAATTTGTACGCGTCCTCGTACCGTCCGCGACTGGCGAGGAGAGTCACCGCTGCGCGAAGCAATTGGTTGTTTTCGCGGCGAAGCGCCGTGATTTCACCGTCCTTGGCGCGAATCGCCTCGTCTTTGGCGCGAATCGCCTCGTCCTTGGTGCGGAGCGCCTCGTCCTTGGCGCGGAGCGCCTCCGTAATGCTGGCTGCCATGTCTGGGCTGAGCGCCGCGAGGACGTCGTTGAGGGACATACCGAGGGGGCGAAAAAATGCGGGGGAAAGCCAACGCGCCCGCTAAACGGCCCACGCGGCCATGTCCTGCACGATCCGTTCCGAGCCGTTCGCGTCGCTGTCCACGAGGAAGGCGGAGGCCGCCGGCAGGCGCCGCTTGTTTTTTGCGAGGGCGGCGGCGTTGGCGAGCACGGCGAGGATGCGTCCGTCGACCTGCGCCTGCGTCCACAGCGCCATGTGCGTCGCCCACGGCGCCGCCGCCGCGAGGTCGGCCGTGGCGGCCACGCGCTCGACGTGCGCGACGAGGTCGCCGTCTTTGGCGCCCACGGCCGCGGCCAGGCGCTTGCACGTCTCCGAGCGGCCGCCCACGCCCGCGTTCCAGCGCAGGAACGCCAGCAGGCGCTCGAAGAAGTAGGCCGGCCCGCCGGCGCGGCGCAGGTCGACGGTGCCGACGCGCATCGCGCTCTCCGTGAGCCACGCGTTGAGGAGGAGCTCGTCGATGCCGTACGCGAACTCCTCGAACAGGCGCGCCTCGCCGTGGCGCGAGTCGGGGTACACCGCGGGGCGCAGCGCGTCGAGGGCGCGCAGGTGCGGGCGGCGGCGCTCCAGGTCGGCGGCGATGGCGTCGAAGAAGCCCGCGGGGAAGCGCTTGCGGAAGCTGGTGAAGCCCGCCTTGAGCGTGGGCTTGAGGCGCGCCACGTCCTCGGGGCGCGCCACCTCCGCGGCGGCGTGGAACATGAGCTCGAAGGGCGAGGTGAAGCCGAGCACGTCGACGTCGGGCGTCCCCGCCGCGAACGCGAACTGGCGCGCCCACCAGTCGCGCGTGTAGAAGCTGTCGGCGTCCACCACCGCCACCACGCGCGCCGCCGGCGGCGGCGCGTCCTCGCACGCCGCGTGGAAGCGCACCAGCGTGCCCAGCAGGCCGCGGTGGCCCGCACCCTCGCGGAAGCGCGCGCCGTCGGCGCGGAACTCCACCATCTGGAAGCCGGGGTGCGCGTGCAGCCGCGCCAGCGTCGCCGGCCACGGGCGCGCGCCCTCCGGCGTGGCGTACGTCGCGAGGCTGGCGTCGAAGTAGACGCGCACGACGACGCGGTGGCGAAACCACGGGACCGCCTCGAAGGCGCGCTCGTACGCGGCCAGCACGGCCTGGAACTGCGCCTGGCGCTTGTGCGTGACGTCCTCGAGCGACCCGTCGGCGACGAACTTCGTGTAGGCGGGGCGGTGGAACACGCACAGGCTGAGCAGCACGTCGACGGACTGGCGCGGCGCGTCCGGGGGGAACCGGAACGCGCACCACATTACCAGGGCGGGCGCATTAAATTCAGAAGTAACCTGTAAAAATTACAGTCATTAATTAATTGTTGCGCGCATGGTGGTGCACTTTTTTGAGAAGAAAGCGAGAATTTTAATCCTTTTCATGGTGTTTGGCTTCATACTGACGGAATGGGTGTTGTTGTGTTTGTCTGCAAAAGTGACCTTCACGCGGTGGGAGATTCCGTTGGATCAAGTGAAACGCATACCGTACGCGTTGGAACCGACCGCCCTGTTGCCGCGGGAGGATGAGTTGAAGGGAGGGTCGATTACCACGCGATGGAAACGATTGCAGGAACACGCCGCAGGTCACGGAGAGGTGTCCCTTCGGTATGGGTGGACCATGTTATGACTCATTTTCCATGGAAGACTGGGCCCGCGACCACGTCGTCCACCAGTGCGTGCTGTCCGTGCTCGGTCCGCGGGCGCGCGCCGTCGCGCGGGCGGTGTGCAAACCGTGGAAGGCGGCCCTCGCAGACCTGCCCTACCCCGTTCAAGCACAAACGGTGCCTGCCGAGCGCGCGCTCGCGTTCCCTCGCTTGGTCAGCAGCGTGACCTGGTCGCCGGACGGCGAAAAAGTGGCGGTCGTGTTCACCGGCGCGGTGGTGCGCGTGTTTTATGTGGCGACCCCTCGGCCCCTGGACGAGATTCGCCTTCCCGCCATCAACCAGTACAGCGACCACGCGGTGGCGTGGGACACGCACTTCTCGCCGGACGCGACCGCGCTGTTCGTGGTGTATTGTGACAGGGGTCGCGTGTTCGTTCGGATGCAGTCCCTGGAAGACCCGTCGCATGTGGTCGACCACGCCGCCCTTCCGCATGCATCCGACGATGGCAACGTGTTCATGGTACCGCGCCCCACGGCGCAAGCGTTTCGAGTGGCCAACTGGGTCAATCGCGACTACTCCGGCCGCTGCATCGCCTACCTGTGGGAAAAGCGCGGCAGCGAGGTGTGGCAACGGCTGCACACGTGGAACCTTCGAGCCGACACGCTTCCCATGTGGTTTTCTCAGGACGGCGCGCACATGGCCATGTCGCAGCTGAAGTTTCGCGACAACGATCAGCACACCGAGCGCTTGACCGTGGTTGCGCTCGACCCGGTGGTCTCGCTGTCGACCATTTCGCACCCGCACGGGATCGAGGGTCTCGCGTTTTCGGATGCCGGCCGTCTGGTGACGACCCTCGACCGCCGGGGGCGGGCGCACGAGTACCGCGTCGCGACCGGCGCGCTGTTGCGCCAGTGGGCCGGCGTCGACTGCTTCGCCAAGTGGGACGGCCTCTTCGGGGGCGTTGCGATCCTGTTTCGAGACGGACGCGTGGCCCTCAACGGCGCCGAGGGCCGCGCCCCGGTCGAAGGGTTGGGCCCGGCGCCCCGCCAGGCCGCCATGTCGCCGGACGGGCGCGCGCTCCTCGTGGGAGACGAGGGCGACGCGTACCGCGAGGGCGCCAACGCGCGGCTGCGCGTGATCCTGCTCGGCTAAAAATGCCGCGGTGCAGCAATGGTCCGGGACCGCGAGCTCGCGCTGTGGGCGTGGGTGAGCCAACTGATGGAGAAGGAGCGCATGGCCGAAGAGATGGAGCGGATGGCCCGTGTCCACCAGTGGGTGGAAACGCACGCGGCGGTTTCCCACCCTTCAGGGGTGGGGGCACACGCCTTAGAGGTGGAGGCGCACGCGATTCATCCAAAAGGGTACCAACTTGTTGATGCGGTGCATGGAAAAAAATCCCGCTGCTGCTGCTGTTGCTGCTTTTGATTTTTTTAAACCTACGTCTGCGTATGGTAATGCGTGCGGTGGAATTTGGCACGTTAGAGTTGTGCCGACTCGTGTTGCGCAATCGCATGCTGCGGGACAGCATCGAAGCGTTGGTCCGCGCGCACCGCTCCCCCGAGAGCAGCCTCCTGGACGTGGTGGCGGAGGGGGTGGTGGACGCGCCACGGCAGCAGTTGCTGTTTCTCATGGTCGATGGTGCGCCGTCGACGAGTTCTGCGGCGCACGCCATCCTGCGCGTCCAACTCGCGCCCGACGTGGGCTACGTGAGCCTGGTGCACACGGCCGCTGCGATGCGTCGGCGTGGGCTGAGCGCGCGCTTGCTGGCGACGGCCATCCGGCGCTGCCGCGGCCGAACGCGCGCCTTGGAGTTGGACGTCGTCACGGACAACGTGGCCGCCAAGGCCATGTACGAGAATGCGGGCTTCGTCGCCGTGGGGACACGGGGGTGCGCCACGCACATGGCGCTTAAAATTTAATACGCCGTAACACCGGGACATCGTGTGGCTCGGAGCTGTGCGTGGTCTGGGCCACGAGCCAGTGAACACTTGGTAACGTAACTATGCATACAGCTTCCGTTTCACAAACATCTCGATCAGCTCGTGGAGCGGCAGGGCGTCTGCCTTGGCCCATTCGCCCCTGTCGTTCACCAAAAACTTGTCCATGAGCGCGTCATCGAACACGTACGCCTTGATCGTCTTTTTGCGTTGCAATTTGGATCGCGTCAAGCGGTGCACGCCGTCCACCACCACGTCGTTGTGCATGATGATGGGGCACTTTAGGTCCGCGCGCTTCACGCGCTCGATGTCCTCCGGATAGCGGAGCGGGTCGGCGAGCACGTCGTTGGACGAGTAAAAGCGCTTGCCGGAGGGATCGCCCCACCCCCGGAACGCCAGCACGTGCTCGAGCTCGCTCACGACGACGGACACGGGCACGAGCGAGTGCAAGTTGATGTACGCGAACATCATGTCCACGGAATCAGTTACAATTTCAAACTTTAAAAATAGCGAGCTCGGCCACCGTCGCCGACGCCGCATGCGCGTCGACCATGTACGTGCGCGGCACCTCCGCGGGGGCGTCGATGCGCTCGTCCGCGACGACGGCGACGATACGGCCGTCGATCTGCAGCTGGCGCAAGAGCGGGACGTGCGGGCGCCACGGGGCGAGGTACGCGCGCAACGCGGCCAATGTCGTCACGCCGGGCGCGTCGCGCTCCACCGTCGCCACGAGCGCGTCCACGCTGGGCTGGCCGAGCGCGCGGGCGAGCTCGGTCGCGGCCACCGAGCGCGCGCCGTTCCACCGCAGGTACGCGACGAGCTTGTGGAAGAAGTACTCGACGCCCCCCGGACCGGGGCGCACCAGGCGCGCCTCGGCGACCGGGAGGCCGCTGCGCTGGATCCACGCGTTGAGGATGAGCTCGTCCGCGCCGTACGCGAACTCCTCGTACAGCCGCTCCGCGCTCGAGGTCGGTCCGAACACGGCGAGACGCATCGCGTCGAGGTAGCGCATGCGCGGCAGCACCGCGTCCATGCCGGCCGTCGCGAAGTCGGACCAGGTCGCGGCCGGGAGGCGCGCCCCCTTGAGCAGGGTGAAGCCCGCCTTGGCGTTGGGGAGCGCGGGCGCTTCCGGAGGGACCCACGCGTGGTGCGTGATCTCGAGCGGCCCCGTGAACGCGGTGAAGCCGAGGGGCGCGGCGAAGCAGCGCTTGTAGAACGCCGGCGTGTAGAAGCTGTCCGCGTCCACCAGGGCCACCGCTCCGGCGGCGTCGGCGCCGCCCTCGGTGAGCGCGTGCAGCCGCACGAACGCGCCGAACGTGCCGACGTGGAAGGCGCCGTCCGCGGACCGGAAGCGCGGGTCGGCCACGCGGAACGACACGAGCTGGATGGAGGGGCACTTGGCGAGGCGGCGCAGGATCGCAGGGTACGGCGCCTTGCCGTCGGGCGCCACGTACGCGTCCAGGCTGTCGTCGTGGTAGATCCGGAGCGCCACGCGCGCGCGCATCCACGCCACCGTGGTGAACGCGCGCTCGTACGCCTCCAGCACGCGCGCGAAGGCGGCATGGCGCTCGTGCGTCAGGTCGCGCACGCCGTCCTTGAGCGACACCTTGGTGTAGCCAGGCATGTAGAACAGGCTCGTGCACAGCAGCAGGTCGACGGGCGCGGTGGCGTGCGCCGGGAAGCGGAAGGCGCACCATGACCGGGGTCCCATGCCATGGTCGTCGGATCAAAAAATACGTATACAAGAAACACGAATTACGCATCCAACGCGAACAACCGTGCTGGAAAATATCGTCTCATGAAATCGCGCATATTGGTGGTTTTCATTCCGTGGTTGCACGGAGCGCAAATGGGGCGTAGATTGTATATACTGGAGTCTCCTCCGTTACTTTCCGCAACCACGTGGCCACAATGCCATCCACCGCCTTGATTGATGGTTTGGGTCCCACAACACACACATTGCGCTTCCCCCTTGTCCCCACCAATCCATTGTTTCCAGACCGCGGTTCGTACATTTTTGGGGATTGGAAGCTTTCGTGCGTGAACGCGTAATTCGGTACGCTTCGCCTCCAGCTCGGAGACTTGAACGCGAGCTTTTTCTTCGAACTCGGTACGCAATTTCGTCTCCACCTCGGAGACTTGAACGCGAGCTTTTTCTTCGAACTCGGTACGCAACTTCGCCTCCACCTCGGAGACTTGAACGCGAGCTTTTTCTTCGAACTCGGTACGCAACTTCGCCTCCACCTCGGAGACTTGAACGTGAGCTTTTTCTTCGAACTCGGTACGCAACTTCGCCTCCACCTCGGAGACTTGAACGTGAGCTTTTTCTTCGAACTCGGTACGCAATTTCGCATCAATCTCACGCTCCAAATCTTCAGGTGCTTTTGCCGGTACGGGTACGGCACAAGATGGTTGCATTGAATGCTGTTGAAGAAGTGTTTTAAACATGCGACGAAGTTCGGATTCCATATGTAAACGCGCATTTAGTTTGTCAATCGCATCGTCATATTTTTTTAGCATGACGTCGCCCTGGAGCTGAGAATGTATAATGTTCCGTTCAGTCGGAATGATGGTACCTTTCAACGGAAACTGCCAATCAAATTGAAGAGGGTCGGTATATGGAATTTTTAGTAACTTTTTTAAATTGTCAAGGCGTTCGCGCGTTTTTCGCGTGGGACCCATGATTTACCACGAGTTCAGCGATTCGGCGTGTGTCAGCGTTGAACCAATATGCGCGCGCGCCTTTAACCCTTTCGTGCCGTGGGCGTGCGCGGGGAAGCGGAAGACGCACCATGTTCAGGGGACCCATTATGCCAGTGGTCGTCGGATCAAAATCGAATCGTCAGGATCGAAATGGCAGTCAATTTTTTTGGTTTAAACGAGGGGTATCTGGGAGAAGGACATTCCTTCTTTTTTCTCATAGGAGAGAGGCAACTGAGCGCGTTCCGCCACCATTGCAGCGTACCGTTCGTCCAGCGTCTTGGCCAAGGTGACCTGTTCTTCGTGTTCCGTCGCCAGTGCCGCCACATACCGCGCGTCGAGGAGGGGTTCCGCGCGTACCTCGCGTTCGCGTTCCACCAGCATCGCGCCGTACCGCTCGTCCATCGTTTTCCCCGGGCCTTCGAGCGCTTCGCGGTTTTGGATCCGTTCGTCCTGCGTTTTTTCGTAATGCGACCCCACGTCCAAGCGATCCAGCCGGGCGCGCTTGGCCTTCGGTTCGGTCGCCTCTTCGGCCTTCGGCTCCGGGCGCATGAGGAGGGCGAGCTCGTCGGCCACGAAGGCGACCACGTCGAACGTGGGCTCCAGCGGCGCGTCGCCGAGCGCGAACAGGCGGTGGCACACGACGTCGTGCTCCATGGTGGGCGCGTACTCCACACCGAGGAGGGACGCGCACAGCGCGCGCAGCGTGAGCTCCGACGGCGGCGCCTTCTCCCCGGTGAGTGCTTCGTACGCCTCGGCGATGACGTGCAGGTCGGCGGCGGTGCCGCCCACGTCGGGGTGGACGATGCGCGCCAGGCGGTGGAAGGCGTGGCGCGCGCCGATGGCCGTTTCTTGTGGCGTGGCTTCGCGATGGACGCCAAGGAGGTCGTGGGCGTCGATCATCCTACGCGGCGATCACAGAATAGTTGCCTTCGCCGAACGCTGCATACGCCGAGGCAAACGGTTCGGGCTCGGTGGACATGGGCTCGGGTTTCGGGAGGAGTTGTTTGACGGAGACGGATACAATACCACGGGGCACGGGCTCGAGTTCGGGTTTTGGGAGTTGTTTGGCGGAGACGGATACAATACCACGGGGCACGGAGCCGTTCTCCGACTCACGCCGCTTTGGCGGGGCGTTTGGGGGTAGCGTCAACTCGTCCGTCTCTGGCTCTGGTTCTGACGCGGGCGGATGGCGCAGCGTCTCCAGGATGGCGTCCACGCTCTCGATGTGCTCGAAGATGACCTGCGTCACCTCTGCGGGCGTCCACGCGAACTCGGGCACGCCGTCCAACTGATCCGCCTCCAGCGTCACGTCGCACAGCGACTCCACCATGTCCTTGATGTCAGCCGCGCTGCTCTTGGTGAAGTGCACGATGGCGTCGATGCGCCCCGGGCGGATGAGCGCGCGGTCCAGGCGCTCCGGGTGGTTGGACGTCATGATGAGGATCCGGCCGGGCGTCTCCAGAATGCCGTCCAGCACGTTGAGCAGGATGGCGAGGTTGATCTCCTCGTCCACGGCGTTTTCCTCGTTCTTCTTCTTGTCGTCCTCCGCCTTCTTGAGCACGTTCGCGGAACGCTGCAGCATTTGCAGCGACGCGGTGGTCTCGAGCAGCGCCGTCTGTTCATCGACCGATTTCGGGACGCCCAACTTGGCCAGACGGTCGATGAGTTGCGCCGCCTCGGGAAGGTGCAGCACGGCGTTGGCGTCTTTGCTTTCGGCGCTCTGCTGCTGCTCCAGTTTGTGCTTGATGCGGCGGTCGATCACAATGTCCGTGAGGCAGTCGACGTCCTCGATGAGGAGGATGATCTTGTCTATCGGGATGCTGAACATCGTGCCCGTGAGGTCGCGCACCGCCACCATGCGCCCCGAGTAGAACAGGTTGTGCAGCTGCGTGACGGTCGTCGTCTTGCGCAGCTTCAGGTTCACGATGTGGCGGTTGGTGCTGTGGGCGAGCGCCTTGGCCAGCGACGACTTGCCGCAGCCGACGTCGCCGTGCAGCAGCAGGCCGAGCGTGTGCGGCACGCCCTTGGCCTCGTACCACTCGCGGTGGTGGACGAAGAAATTGATGCGGCGCACCACGTTGCGCATCGCCTGGCCGAACACGTTGGTCAGGTTCTTGTTGGTCTTGAGCTGGAACATGGAGAACGAGAGGTTCGGCGGCGACGGCGCCGACGGCGCCTTCTTCTGCGGCAGCTCGTCGAAGTAGTAGATGTGTCGTCCCAGCTGGTTGGCGCGCAGCGTCTTGTACTTCTCCTCCGTCTCGTTCAAGAAGTCGCGCAGCTGCACGATGGTCTTGTCGAACGAGAAGATCTCGATGGACATGCGCTTGTCGGTCGAGTTGGGCAGGCGCCGGAAGAAGACCGCGTTGCCCAGCGAGATGTCCTCCGCCGTCTCGACCGTGAACATGCCGCTCTCGAGGCGCTTGACGAAGCGCGTCTGCGGGAGGTCGCTGGCGTACGCGAGGACGGCGTCGAACATGTCGTCCGAGGGAGTGGGGCGCGCGTCCATCTCGCGCTCCAGCACGATGGAGCCCTTTTTGAGGAGGTTGCCGTCGTTGCGCATCATCTCATACAGCCGGTTGGAGCGCGCCTTCATGCGCGCGTGGAACGTGCGCGCGAGCATGCCCGCGAGGGCGGGGAGCGCCTTGGACGCGAGGTCGAACAGGAGCAGCTGCGTGAGGCCGCCTCCTCGGTCCCCCTTCGCGTCGTCGTGGTGGAGCTTGCGCCCGAGGGCCTGCATGGCCATCATGGGCAGCAGCTGCTGCACGAGCGAGGGCTGCCCGGACCCCTGACCCGGGCCGAGAGGTGCGGAAGGCATGCCCTTCTCCATTAGAGGGATGGTGCGGTCGTCTGGTTTAACCCCTTTGCCCGCACGAATACTAGGTCACGCGTGGCGCGCACGCACGAAGGCGTCCGCAACGCTCTAGCTGCATGGAGGGCGAGGTTGTATTCCAAGAGGGCACTCGTCGGGGTTCATGCCTGGAAGTTGCGTATTTGACGCGTTTTGGAAAAAAAAATTGATAAAATAAATTTTTTTAAACAGCGTGTTCTTGGCCCGAACACTTTTCCGACGGCGGCCCTCATTCTTGAGCGAGCCGGCGAGCCGGCCGTCCACAAGAATGCCTCAAGTCCTCAACACTGTGTTCCGGCTGGAAGCGCCCAACGTGCCCATCGTCAAGGAGACGTGCGAGAAGTGGATCAACAAGAAGGGCGTCCTCACGGCCACGCACATCAAGGAGAAGGAAGGTCTCGTGGCCTTCGTGTTCAAGATGAACAAGCGGTCTCTTCAAAACAATCTTCAGCGGTCTATTCGCACGCGCCTTCTCAAGAACAACAACACCGCGACGTGGCTGAGGGACGTGCGTGTTTTCACCATCACCCCCGTCGTCAACAAGGACAAGATGATCAAGGACCTGACCGAGCGCGTCAACCTGTTGCAGGCCATGCTTGCCGAGGACGACGAGGAGAACTCCGACGAGGACTCCGAGGACAATGACTCCGAGGACAATGACTCCGACGACGAGGACGAGGACGAGGACTCCGACGAGGACTCCGAGGACAATGACTCCGACGACGAGGACTCCGACGATGAGAACTCCGACGAGGACTCCAAGAACGCCAAGTGTGACATGTCCTATGACGTCGCGTCCCAGGCGGACGTCGCGTCCCAGGCGGTCACGCCCAAGAAGACCCGCGCCATCCCCGCGTACATTCGCCAGCTGGTGTGGAACCAGAACTGCGGCGAGCGCAACAGCATCGCGTTTTGCTGGTGCTGTGGCCTGACCTCGATCAACTGCGGGGTGAGCGGATGGGAGTGCGGGCACGTCATCTCCAAGGCCCGCGGCGGCGGCGACGACATCGACAACCTGCGCCCCATCTGCCGCGGGTGCAACGGCGCCATGGGCGTCGAGAGCATGCTCGAGTTCCAGCGCCGCTACTTTCCCGCGCGCTACGCGACGCTTGGGTTCCGCGCGTAGGTGTTGCCAGTGAACCACTGGCAGGGCACCTAGTATGTTGCTCCTTTGTCGAACGAATCATTGATGCCCGACTCAATTTCGTACTTGCTGGTAGTGTAGCTGCAAATAAACAGCACGCCTGATCCGTTGATGTGCATATTTAATATTTTATACAATGGAAAATACAGTTGAAACGTGATAATTAGATCCTGAAAAAATCACCCGAAAGGCGAACACCCTGAAAGGAAGAGGCCATGGTAAAAACCGTTTTTTACTAGTAGGGCAGGAGGATCAATGCGGCCGCCATAGGCCGGTTAGTTTTCCATAAATAAATTTCTGAACACATGAGTCGGACAACGTCTATATCAAATGTTATTGGTCACGGTCAGATGAGGTAGAAGATGTGTCGGAATAGCAGCGATTGTTCGATTATGTCGTTCTATTAATCCTTCATTTATGTCCGAATGGAGTGGTGCAGTCGTTTTGTCTTTACCCAAAGTTACAACAAAGTCCATGACGTCGTCATTCGTTTTGTGTATGTCGGAGTTAAAGCCTTTAATGAGGTATGTGCGGCAGTTGCCAATCATAGTGTTTTTTGCGATCGGCATCGCAATAGTTCTCCACTCTCCGTTGTTGTGAACTTCTGCTTTTTTGGTGGTCATATTAATGCGTACAGTATGATTTTGAGTTTGCTCGTCGTTAAAGTAAATATCTTTTAACAGAGCGTGCATACCGGCAAACGTATTTTCCAGATAATCTGTGGGATTTTGCAGATAACTCATGTCCTCGTCTCCAAAATTTTGCAGCACGATGATGTTTGTGATGTTATTATTGTTTATCACAGTAGGTTCGCGAGTAGATAACACGTTTACTCTATCTTCTAGTTGCGTAATGCGTGCTTCCATTTGTTGACGTGTCGCTGTTGGTAAAGGGCTAAAGTAAACATGTACTTGATCGCAAATTTCTCTCAAATTATTTGATGATTTTGAAAAAAACGTTCGCAGTGAACGTTGCAAACTATTTGAAAACATGTGTTTGCTTGTAATGAAATTTAGAGTATGAATACCGTTAGTATTGCTACGATCTTTTAGTTTGCCTTTTTTGGTAATCCATGTAATACATACTTCTAGCGCATTTGGAGGGTTTTCTGGTATTATAGCCCGGAACGTTAACTCTAACGTCTGAGGCATGGTTATACAACCGTTGTATTATTTTTATAATGGAGTATGTATGTTTAAGTAGTATACACTCACATTCATTTAAAAACGGGACAGTGACATCGGGCGAACAAACGCCAATGGTGCACCGATTTTATCTCATGTGTGAAGCGTAAATCTCCCAACTTTGACGCCCACTAGCGTCAAAGAA
>Ga0316224_1003568_pt1 | contig 12599 bp, 18 predicted proteins | sample TBH18013metaG_FD_206254 | JGI IMG/M metagenome (GOLD analysis project Ga0316224, IMG submission 206254) | Freshwater microbial communities from Trout Bog Lake, Wisconsin, USA - TBH18013 | ecosystem: Environmental > Aquatic > Freshwater > Lake > Hypolimnion/Profundal zone | place: USA: Wisconsin...
GGGGCGCAACTATAAAGATCAAATTGCATGATGCTGGGATCTGGCGCATTATTATTCCAAATGTGCATGGCACAATGGCTGGTGGTTAGTATGACCGTGCTGGTTATGCCTTCGTTTCCTGCATCAGTGCAAAAGGCAGAAACAGGGTCGAGCATTACCTTCATCCTTACATGCTCGACCAATCCTTGCATTATTGCGTTTACTTTTTCACAGTCGTCTGGCCCTGGTGGATTCCGTATCTCTGCCCTAATTAGTAGATGCAGATGTGCACTAGGTTTCAATGTGTAATGTCCTCTTTTAAACGCCTGGTAACTGCGTTACAACTATGTTATTACTAACGATCATTACATTGGTGTCAACACCCTGAGCTGTGATATTTAGGATTCTTGCCTGATTTGCGAAGAATGCCGTTCCACCGACTTGACAGGTGCACGGTGCAAACACTTTTCGGTTGCTGTTCCATGTGGAGACCATTGCCCTGGCAACCCAGCGCTGTATTGCAGCCGATCCGGTGAATGTGGCAGGATAATCTGGCTCACACACTGTTGCCGCTGTTTGAAGGGCGGAATAGCATTCATATCCAACCGTCCAGGTGATTGAATTTAGCGCAGCATTACCAACGTTTCCAGTCCTAGTAATGCTGCCGAAATAACTTGGAGTGGCTGTTGATTCTAGTTGGGTAGTGGCCTGGAACCAGCGCATGTTGGCACGCTCCTTGTCCTCGCTTAGTGTGATGTTACTGATAGGGCCAGGATAAACCCCTGCTGGAAAACCCAATGCGGAAACTGCGTTACCGCCATTTATTGCAATTGGCTGGGACCATCCAGCTGATTCTATCTGCAAATATGGCCCTGCTACTTCTGCTGCAACACCTGTTTGCGGCGTGTGACTGTTGATTTGTGCAACCGCGCTTTGGATGTTGCCAGACGTGAATGTGATTGTAACATTGTTGATGTTGACATTTGATCCGGTTGACACGTTCGAGTAAGCCGTGGCTGCGACCGTGCTGGGATAATTTTCATATTGTCCAGCAGGGTAATAACCAGGGTTGTTCAGACCCAGTGTTGCCAGGGCCGTGCCATTGCCTTCTGTGAGGTAAAATGGCGTACCCTCGAATCCCGGTGCATTTTGCAGTGTAATGTACCCCCCTGCAACGCTTTGATCGGCGTATACACCTGTAAATTTGGTCATTAGATTGATCTTGGCAATTGCCGTTGCCAGGGTATCAGTTGACGAAAATGTCACAGTATAGTTGTTGATGATGATGGTTGATCCATTGGTAAACGGAGTACCAGATACAGCTGAGCCGCCAGTGGTTTTAATTAGGCTTTGTATTTGCCAAGCCGTTTCACTGTCCAGACCGCCTGCCTGATTGCCAGTTAAAGCTGAATAGTCCGTGGGTGTGTTGTTGTTATAGGTTATTTGGAAGTAGGTCGTGTTAAACGAGTAGCTCATATATGGTCCCCTGCGTGCAGTATGTGGCTTTATTTATTCTGATTACGCCACATTGCCTGCTATCCTGCACGCAGGATATCTCAACCAACCCAGAATAGGTGTTGGCCTATCACGATTTTTTTCTGATGCGGCGCCCAGCTTGCTGTTAGGTAAAGGCTGTGGAAATATGTTGCACCTTTTCCAGCATCCGGAATGCTTTTGAGATACGCTTCGACCGCGATTTTTTGGACGTTTTTCCATGCGTCATCTTCGCGAGTCCAATGTGGACCAAACCGGAAACCAATCCAACTGAACTGATATTTCCTAATTCCGTTGTGTACATTATACTGGAAAACATTTGTGCATACATCATTACCGAAATCTTTTTTGCCTATGCGATTGATTGGAACATAAGCAATAGCGACCTGCTCGTTATGCTGACCGCCCCTGGCCTCAAAATACAGATTCCATGCAACGCATTCAACATCTCGTTTTTGTGACTCAGACAAATCCAATGCATCTGGGATATCCAGCGGCAAATGTTGCCGCAATGATGGTATGGAGCGAAAGTCTGCAACGGCAGTTGATGCCGGCAGCACTGGTCCTGCTGCCACCGATGGTTTCGGTATTTCATCCTTGATGCTGTCGAAGCTGACAACTGTTGCCGGCGCCGGGTCGATTTGTACAGAAGTAGCTACTCCGGCGTCAACCACCGTTATGCCAGAAGATGGCATAAATGGCACGGTTTCGGTCAAGGTAACGGCTTTATCATTTGTGTTGGCGTATGCAGAATCAATTGCAGGCACCGGTACGATGCTATGCCGACCTACAAAAAGCAATAGGCCAAGGCACAGGAAACTATATCGGTTTTGCATCACGTCTTCTCTCCTATTTTGTTGTTTATACGGCCCAGACACGCAGGTGTCAACGCATTTGCTATAAGCCGCTGATAGACAAGCATTAAATCTATCAAAACGCCACAATCTTGAGTTGGCGCAGCGTAATATTTAAGTGCCTAAGCACCCACTTAAAACGCAGTTTAAGTTTGGACCTGCTTTACGGTTTAATGGTCCTGTGTGCAAAGCACAATACTATATAGCATGAAACCTTTGTGGGTTGCAACCGGTAATTTATTTTCTAGACTTTGCTGCGTCGCTAGAGCATAATGAGCGCATGGAAGATGAAATTTTTCAATCCCTAACAACATGTGAAGTCTTGACAGACAAGATCACAAGCACCATAGATATCCTAAATGATCTACTAGATGAAGCCGCAAGGGAAGGCTTGTGGATTTCAATAAGCAAGGAAGAAAAACATGTCAGCGGCAAGGTCGTGCAAAACAAACTCACCCTCCACCAGTCATCCTACACAGTTGTCTTTGCAAAAGACCCAGATAAGTCAAGAGGACCAAAAGGTTTGGAGTAATTATATACAAAATTTGTATAACAAACCTGAACATAGTTTTCGACCAAAGAAAGGCCGTGATGAAACTTTGAAAACCTCGTTGGATCTACATGGGTTAACGATACAACAAGCGTTCAATGCCGCCCGTCAGTTTTTAGAAGAACATAATTTAAATGGATCTCGAATGGCGGTCATTGTCACCGGAAAAGGTGGCAAAATATGCGACGAGCTTCCGCTATGGGTAGAAAATCTGGGATTCGTGCGCAAATGCGAACCTATCATGGATAGCACAGGTGATCACGGCGCATATCTCATCAGACTATACGCCCGACGCTGATACCATCCACAGATGCATGGCTACGCTGGCAATTGCATCAAGGTCGCCGGTGTAGATCGCGGTGATGTAACCGCCTGCATTGGGCACTCCGTACGACTGTTGGTAGGTGTTTGGCTCAACTGGTAAATCGTTCCAAGTCCATTGTTTTTTATCAGAAGGCCACTGCTGCGTATATTGAATGTAAAAATCTGGATGTGTTATCTCATATACGATTTTATTATTCACTCTAAGCTGAGAAAATCGATCCATGATTATTCCGTGATCTGGTAATCCAAGCGTCAGCCACGAATAACGCTTGGATCCATATAGATTTTCTTTGCGTGCTGTTATATCTATTATCTGATCGACCGCAGCACGGAGTTCCACTGGTATTCTCATGATGTCAACATATGCTTGATTGCCGTTTTGGTCAACTTTTTTGATTGCATTGCTGCTATGCACAATTTTATGTTGCACCGCAGCATAAATATGCTAAATAATCCATATGAAGAAGGAGACCAACTATGATTATTGAAAAAATCATTAAAGGTATTAAGGCTTGGTGGGCTAACTTTACCATGAGCCAAGATGAACGCTGGTTAAGCCAGAGTGCAGATGTTGTTGAACTGGAAAACAAGCTACGACAGATCTGGGGCTATAATAAAAACACTTTAAGCACATAGGAGACTGACACAATGTACGATAACACAGCAGTTAAGGAAGCCAATCAGGCTGTTCTAGACTACGCGACAACGGCGACTCGCAAGGCAGTTGATTTGAATACGATCCTTTTTAAGGATTGGCTGTCTTTGAATAAGAAGCTGCTCGACCTTTCCCCTGCAAAGGAGATGGTGGAAGCATTTACCGCGCTGGTTACACCAAAGAAGTAAATTGCAATGGGTGGGTTAATAGCCCACCCATCATCCCCAAGCGTTACAGCAACCTTTGGCTTTGACCTTATCGCCTAAATCAAACACGTCTGGCATCTTTTCGTCCAACATCTTGAAAAGATTGCAGCCGTTGTTTTCAAACCAGCTGCAATTTTCACAGCGAACCTGGCCGAGAACGTATCCGGCCTCATCCGGCGTGACTATGTCTTGTATTGGTTGCTCGTCATGAGGTTGGCCCTGTATGTATAGACCGCAGCTGGCATTGGCAACGACCTTATCATTTTCACCAAATATACCGCATCTTTCCTTGCCAGGCAAAAACAATTCGCATGTGCTGCACTGTGCAAAATCATCCATTGGTGTTTTTGGTTCTAGGTACAGGAAGGCCCAACGGCCTATCTTATCGCCTTTTTTATATGCCTTTTCTACGAGGCTGATTATTGATCGCATGTCCATGTGCGTATTTAATCATCTTCTCCGGGATAGATTTCCTAACGGTTTTCAGTATAGTTCCAATGACGAGAATCAGATATTCTCACATGTGCCCAAATTCCAAGTAATGCAATTTCAACGCTAGGTCCAGCATGATCCTGTCCTCTCCAACACGTATCAAGAACAAAATTGAATATCGGGTCCATTCCGTTTTGGCTGACCTGCACCTCAAGATTCTTGGTCTTGTAAAGTTTCCACTCTTTGCAAAAATAATCCACTTGCTTGGATTGCTTAGACCATGGATTATCTAGCCTAAAATTGAAATATATCATTCGTCCCATCTCCAATCTTTGTCAATTTTTGTAAACCGAGCCAATCGTATCCGTAATTTGCAGAATTATTAAGCTTGTAAGCTTCTTAAAACTCCATTGCCTCGATGGCCATCACAAACTTCTGCATATCGCACGCATAGAAGCCAGAGCTATTGATGTTATTGATCTCAATCACCTTGTTCCATCCGTCATCTTCATCATCAGTCAAGGCGATGTCAATTACAAATGCCCTTGCGGGACACCAAAGATCAACCATGCGCTGAGCATATTCCCATGATGTTGGCGGAACTTCATCGGTGGCAAAAACCCTGGTGCCAACCTTGTATGTTGATCCTGTTACAAAAAATATACAAATATTATAAATCTAGCATAAATAAGTGTGGTCCACCGGGTAGCAGCCCGAAACCACTCTAAACACTTTAAGGGAGCATTCAGCATGAAAATATTACCCAAGGTAGAGATACCTTCTGATCATCCATATTTATCCAACAAATATACACTTTGGTATTATAGCATTGTTATGTTGGCACGTCAACGCTGTAATAATGTTGGATATACGGAAAAACATCATATCATCCCGGATTGTTTTTTTGTAAAAAATCGTAGTAAAGTTAACTCAGTTGGGTGGATATCAAGTGATTCTAATAATCCATCTAACTTAGTTCACCTTACATTAAAAGAGCACATTACCTGCCATTGGCTGTTGACTAAGATGACAGTTGGGATAGCATATAGATTGGTCGAGCATGCTTTTGCGTCTATGAGTAGATCGCCATCTACATATCATGTTCGTCATTTAACACCGGTTGAATATGCAAGAGTTAAAGAAGCGCGACGGCTGGCAAGGGATGGTATGATATGGTATAACGATGGTAAAAAATCTAAACTATACATGCACGGAACTGCACCGGCTACTTGGCAAGAAGGCTGTTTGTTTAATAAGAATAAGTCATGGTATAACAACGGAGAGGTGTCCGCAAAATATCATAAAGGTTCCCAACCAGATGGATGGGTTGAGGGGTGTTTATATAATCAAACATCTTGGTATAACAACGGAGAGGTGTCCGCAAAATATCATAAAGGTTCCAAACCAGATGGATGGGTTGCCGGTCGCATAAGGAGTGGAAAGAAATATTACACCAATGGGGTAGAAACCAAACTTTACACACTTGATTCTCAACCCGATGGATGGGTGATCGGACATTGCAGTAATACAGGAAAGACATATTATAATAACGGTGTTGAATCTAAGTTATATGATGCCGGCACCGAACCAGATGGTTGGGCGATTGGAAAGATTATTGAAAGAGACATGAGATGGTATAATAATGGAATAACTGATTCAAAGTTTGAGTATGGTAAGCAACCAACTGGGTGGTTTAGCGGAAGACTATTTGGAAAAGACTATGTATATTACAATGATGGAATAAATGAGCGTGCCTTCCCTAAAGGTAGTCAACCAAAAGGATGGTCTGAAGGACGGCTAAATATTTCCTGTCCATATTGTGGGAAAACTGGGGCTGTTGCCCCGCTTCGTAGATGGCATTTTGAAAACTGTAAAATGCGTATATGTGATACTATAGACTGATTGAACCGCATACCATCACCAATCCCTGTGGATCAACCAGTGGGATCATGCGCTCGCGAGTAGGTAGATGACTTGAGAACGGCAGTACCTTGATCACCGTGTGCGGAATGTTAAAACGCTCAAGAGTTTCCATCAGCGCGATGTGACCGTGCTCAGAGTGTAGGTTGTCCTGAACGATCCAATGCATGCTACTTGCTCCTGCGTGTTAGGGCGCGATTTATGTCTTCTTGCGTTAGGTCCATCCACTTGCCGCCATCAAAATCTGCAAAGGCAGAGTGTGCAATTGTCTCACCATTGCTGGCGGTGCTGGTCTGCTCAAAGCTGTACCACTTATGGTTACCAGATTTGTCTACTACGTTGTATAATCTGCCCTTGTGGTGGATTGTGTGCCCATTCACGTTCTCGTCTACATCAAAAAAGTATGTCATATCTTTATTCTTCTCCTATCGTATTTGTTATTCGCCTTTTAGCAGCCAAATCATTGTACATATTGGTAATGCTAACGCACAACATTCGAGCCATCTATAGAAAAACTCCATCATAATATCACCGAGGGTTTTTGAATTTTTGTTCTGGTGCCACTGCGATAGCATCTTCTAGAATCTTTTTGAGCTGTTCTAAGTCCCACTTTTCGTAGACCAAAAATTCTTCATCATCCTCGAAACAACCATCACGACCATAATCATCTAAAACAATGGGAAAACTTTCACCATACAACATTTTCAAGTAAGTATCTTGATCGCTGCTGTCACAATCTGCTGCAAAAAGGGCACTGGACCAATCTGATCCACTGTCAGACACCCACTCACCTTTGATTTCCAGTTCACGGGCAGACCGTTTCTTGTAAATGGTTCCTGCTGGCAGTTTGAGAAATTCTTCACGGTTTAATAATTTCATGGTTTTTGCTCCTTGCGATATTTTTCGATCAATGCATCAACCAACTCTTGGTGGGAGAATGCTTCTGGATTTGGATTGCCAGACAGATCACAGGCTCTGCACTGTGATAGACGTTCATGATCACAGATTTCGCATGTTTCTCGTTTGATGTGCTCTGCCATGTTGTCAATTTTCCTGTAATTTATTTGGTATGATTTGCTGTGCAAACCAGTGATGCGATTCTGGAGCAACATGATTGGCACGCACAAACTTTGCCACACGCTTGCGGAAGTTGCCATAGGCAAATCCTTCCGCAGTGCGAACCACGTAGCCCTCATGTGTGTGATAATCCCTGCGAACATCATACAAGCCCTGTATCAGTTTGGTATTCCATATGCCATCATACAGCACCGGTACCGATGTGATGCCTAACAGGGTAAACCATTCCTGCGTGGTGTCCCAGTCCAGGCATTCGTTGCGTTCATTCCAGATGGAGAAACCCATGAAGTATGATGGCAAATCTTCGTAGGCAATGCTATGTTTTGCATAGAGATTTTCTCCACAGACTCGCCAGTTCTCCGGAATGTCTGCACAGATCGTGGCCCAGAAATTCTTGACCCAATCCCTGCTGGCGTGGTTCCTACCATCGATGCTGCGGGCATGCATACCATCAGAATAGATGGTGGTATTTTCCCCATCCATTTTCCTGGTGACTATCACACGTTGACCTTCAAATCCGCCCAAGTCCTGCATCACACGGTCATCCTCTGTCAGACCTTGGCTCCAAGGTAAATGATGCGTGCGAGGATATTTTACCCGATTGGTGAACAGATCAAGCACGCCGCCAGCAGCCAATATCTTTTGAACGCTTTCATCATAAAACAATTCGCCTCGCAAACGATTCCCGTTGGGCATGATGATGTTGCCCCATTTGTCATATGTTAGGTCGCGATACAAATGTTCCGGCAACACAGGTTTGGTTATACCGGCGGCCTGTCTTACCTCTTCAACGGTGACCACCGTTTGCTCGCACTTGATATGGCATGCACCACACACGCTGGCACCATTTGCAAGATAATAGCCTCCATCGGAAAACAGCCTTCTTTCAAGTATATGATGTGCATCCTGTGCGGGTGCACCACACAACACGCACCTATCATTGTCACGACGGAACACAGCTTCTCGGAATTGATCTCGAGTTAAAAGATGGTCAGGCATCTGCTTTTCCGGAAGTAGGTGTGTATGTTTACTATAACATAGATCTAGTCGGCGTCAACCTAGATCGCACGGCAAATAAATATCACGCATGGTACACAACACATTTGTCCTCGCTCCAAGCGAAAAGAGCGGCAGCACACTGCTAGCCTGGCTGCTGTGCAGGCATCCTGCATACCAGGATTTTGAAATAAAGGAATGGTATGCCCTAGGCCACATGCTCAATGCGTGCTCGTGGATACCCGACGAAATGGCAAAGCATCCTTGGCAAGCAACACCTGAGTTTGTTGACAGCGTGAGAAAATGGTACCATGACCTGGTAAACCCACAGAACCGTCCTTACTGCGGCAGCAAATTCGTGGGATTTAAAAATCCACAATGGCTGCGATTATTATTCCCCAACGATCCTCAGATATTCGTCATCCGCAATCCGATAGATACATATCTCAGCCTAAAATTCTTTAGCAAGCGGAAAGGCTTTTCGCCGCACACGGCCGCCAATTGGGTGGATTTCAAGTTTGCTGAACTGCAACATCGCCTGGGAAAAACCAACAACCATCTGATAGTGTATTTTGAGGACCTGATACTGGATGTTCAAAATCAAATGGATGGCGTTTGGCAATTTCTCGGCTTGGATACCGTAGATTTAGATCTGTCTGGTAATCATGAAATCTATCAAAGATTTACAGGATTCGATGTATCGGCATCGCGTAAGCACGATCCTCAATCCCTTGTGACGGATGTGGTTAGAAGGGATCGCTCGTTATTGGAGCCAATGGAATGGCAAGAAATGAAAAATGCCATCGAACGTATCGGGCTGTTCGATGGCATTTTTTCTAGGTACAGGAACGACTTTGCCCAATCTTAGGCCGAAACTGGCCGATATCGTTCGGTGATAACGGTCTCAAGCATGATGTCGCGCGGAGTAAAGTTTTTTGCGGCAAGGATGCTCTTCATGATGCTTGGGCTGAACCCACTCACCATGGCCGTGCCCCGCTGGTCGAAACGCACAGGGCTATTACCGGTGGCATCAGGCCGGGCGTTGAGATTCCACCACACCAGTTTGGGCAGCTCGTAACCAGCAGCCGTGAACATGCTCTTGGCAAGGTCAAACGCGCCGAGGCTTACACCACCTGCCCAGGCAGGGTTGAATTCCATGTCGCTCAGCACCAACAGATACTTTGGCATCTCCTCAGCTGGCAGATTGTTCTGCTTGGCCAGTTGCAGAATGCTGCGGAACGCACTTTCGATGTTGGTGTCATAGCCAACATTGCGACGGAACTGGGACATCTTGCTGAGCAAGTCGCCCTTGAGCACATCAATTCGGCTGTCACCGGTGAAAGTTAGCCAGCAATCCTTGAATGCACCTTGCTGCTTGTCAGCAATGTAAAGTCCAAGACTGATGGCCACATCCATGCAGGTTAGACCTGCACCCTTTTGTCCGCCAACAGAACAGCTCATGCTGCCAGAAACGTCCACCATCGGAAGGATCTTGTCATCGCCGAGGTAGTTTGGCAATGCTTCCCACTGTGCCAGCGCAACGTCTCGGTCGCCGTAGTTCACGCCCTTGAGCACGTCGTACGGATACAACACGCTGGCATTGACCTTGGTTTCGCCTGTCTTCAGACCTTCCTTCCAAGCGGAATAACGAGCGGAGTCGTGCTTGTTAAACGCCTTCATGTATCGGCTAGAAGCAACGCTTGGAACATGGCTGTAGTTGATCTGATCCCATTCCTTTGCGCACATCTGCTGCTCAACAACCTTGGTTAGGCTGACAAGCAGCTGGCGATAGGCCTTTGGCGTGTAATTGAGATACTTGCGCAGCTCATTGGCAATAGGTCCCTTGCGATGTTGCCATTTTGCGCATAAAGACGCTGTAGCAAGTTGGCGTCTTAAAACTTGCTCTAATTGTTTTTTAGCAGACATATTTTACACCCTTTCGTGGAAAGCACATAAATACATTATAGACAATAATTATAAAAAATCAACATGTGTATAGATATTATCCGTGAATTAGCAATTAAAAACAAATATACTGAATGGTATCTCAACATTTGCCGGTCAGCACAGAAACGCGCAACATCAAGAAAATCTGCAAAAAAGTTGTTACATTATGTAGAGGCACATCATATATTGCCAAAATCATTCAAATTGGGCGGCGAAAAAGATATTGAAAATATCGCATATCTATCTGTTAGAGAGCATTTTATATGTCATTTGTTGTTAACAAAAATGTTTACAGGAAGACATTGGTATCTAATGAATTATGCAATGACATGTTTTGGACGTAAATCAAAAACAAGATTTTTGACCAGCAGACAGTATTTATTGGCAGTATCGTTTTACAAAAATAAGTTTGACGTTAATAGATGCCTTGCTATTTCACAATCTAGAAAACTTACAGAAAAAATTACATGTGAACATTGTGGGTCTGCATTTGATCCTGGCAATTATACACAGTATCACGGTGATAATTGTAGACTTAATCCAGACATAGATATGAAAATCATAAAAGATAGATCTAAAAAATGTAAAGATTCAACATTAAAAGCTATTAATAATGGTAATCATAAACACAGATCTCCAATAAGCTATGGAAAATTAATATGCCCGCATTGCAACTTTGAAGGCAACAATCTACCTAGTATGAAAAGATATCACTTTGACAGATGCAACAAAAACCCACAATCAGTTTGGTACAATAAAAAAAGACCACAAACTATGAGAAAAATAAGTTGTATATATTGTAAAACTGAAACTGATAGTGGGAATTTTGCTAAATTACATGGAGATAAATGCAAGACTAAATTGACATGCGATCAAGTATCTTCTGAGCATCTTCCTCTGACATAAAAGGAAGTTGGTCTAGCAATTGTTGTGCATTTTTACCAGCCCGAAGGGCACGCGCAATCACATCATACGCAGCCAGCTTAACCATTGGGGTATTAAACACCAGAAGGTCGTCCCAGCGACCGTACTCCGGCACCAAGGCAAGATTTTTCATCAGGCTGTCAACTTGGGTGATCTCGAGATTCTGCAGGATCTTTCGGAACGTGTCACGCTCGCCGGCGCCTTCGCGAGCGTCTCGCGCCCAAAACAGGATCTTCATGGCAATATCTGGCTCGGCAGCATATGCGCGGGCGAAAGCGCCGGTTAGATCCTTGCCTCGGCTAGAACCAACGGCAAAGAACAGATCAACTGCCGGATCCAAGCTGCGATCAAACGTTGCCATACCATTTGCGGTCAGGCTTGGGGTTAGAGTATTTTGAACTGCTTGTGCGAAAGTGGTCATTTCTTTTTCCTTTGTACAGATTGAACTTGGTTTGTTTTTTGATAACAATTTTTTGTTTGCGGAACTCAATCTTCTTTTTAGTCTAAGCGGAATAACATTGGTGGGTTTGAACCATCCTTGAAAGACCGTTTTTGGCGGTCTCGCGTTATCCTAAATAGTTGCTGAACGTATTCCTTAGTTGCGTCTGGATAAACTTTTTAGACCATTGCCTAAGCCGCTCGGCTACCGCAACTTTTACGCTGCGGGTTGGATTCGAACCAACGTACGACGGTGTTATATATGTATTGCTGAACTTATCCATGTGCGTATATTATAACCTTAAATCAGTGTTGTCAAGGTGTGTTTGCAAAAAAAATGGGCCGTATGGTCTACGAAAATTCAGGTAGATTGTTAATGGTTTTCTTTTTCTTTTTCTTTCTGTAATAGAAAAGTTACCACACTATTTTGAATATAATAAATTGACACCGGATAATTGACTATTCATTTTAGGTAAATACCTTTGTGCAGCCCGCGAGGTGCAAACTCCAACTGCTCTATCGCCTAGGAGGGCAACAGCATGATAATTTATCTTTACAAGAAGACTCACCTTATTACCGGATTACAATATTTTGGAAAAACTACCAAACCAGATTATGTTAATTATCGCGGGTCAGGAAAATACTGGTTGCGACACATAAAACGTCACGGGTATTTGTGCAAAACAGAACTTATAAGAGAATGCCATACTACCGACGAAGCTAGGTACTGGGGGCTTTATTACAGTAATTTATGGAATATAGTGGATAGCAAAGAATGGGCCAATCTAATTCCAGAAAATGGA
>Ga0316224_1003575_pt1 | contig 12584 bp, 6 predicted proteins | sample TBH18013metaG_FD_206254 | JGI IMG/M metagenome (GOLD analysis project Ga0316224, IMG submission 206254) | Freshwater microbial communities from Trout Bog Lake, Wisconsin, USA - TBH18013 | ecosystem: Environmental > Aquatic > Freshwater > Lake > Hypolimnion/Profundal zone | place: USA: Wisconsin...
TGAACAAGCAGTTTTCCAGCCGCTGTTCCCAAAAAAACCTTGAAAGTGCCCTCATGAATACTTGCCTCAGGTAAAGATCCTTTAAAGTTGAGACCGAATATACCTGCAAGGCACTGTCATAAAAAAACAAAATGACATACCAGGCCTACGCCGACCACACTTGCCGGGAAACGAAAGAAAGCATCCAGAAACCAGAGTATGATCCGAAGGGGGCATTTAAACCGTAATTAATTAAGCACAACCCGGCATTATTATACCCCAGGCCGGTATTTTAAGGGGGTACATTCTCTAATAAAGCAAACTTGCCCTTATTTAACAAAAAGAGTATCAGAATAAATAATTGTTTGCATAAAGTTATGATAATTTATTCGCAGACTATTGATAATATAAAAATCGCTGTAAATCAATTACTTATGAAAATAATTAACAAATAGGGCAAAAATTAAGATTAGCCCCGCTGTCATTTCCCGCTAAAAAAAACATCAATAATATTGACAGAATGAAACTATTAGAATATCTTGGTTGTAGAAAGGAGGGATTTCAGCGTCCCATTTAGCAGAAACAATTTGATTTTATGTAGCAAAGAAAATAGTAAATGACATTGCAATATGTGTCATTTATGAAACGAAGAGAAGGAGTTTTTTTGATTTGGCATTTTAATTAACACCCCGATTAAATATATGACAATGAGAAATTTTACACCACAGCTTTCATTTTGTGCGCATTTCAAATCGGGCCTGCCCGCAAAATCACATCGTGATCAACGTTGGCATTATTTATTAATTACCGCCATAATGTTTATGGCTGGCTTTAATAACCTAAATGCCCAATTGTCAGGTACTACTGCGTCGGGGTGTACCTCTTCTACGGCTTTATCAACTGCTGCCGCGCCCGCGTGCAATAGTAATCAGAGTCTTGTTGGGGCCAGCGGCCATACAGGTGGCCTTGGTGCCGGTGAAGCAGTAAATGTGCCACTAACACAAAATGCTTACTATACCATTACCTATACTAATAACACCCAATCAAGTGGGGTTTGTATTGGCGGCACGCATTACACCAACGCTTCGCCTTTTACATTTCAATATACAGGGGCAACAGGTAACGTGCTGATTGGCCCTTATCGTAATTCCGTTACCTGGACAACAACATCAGCAACATTGCAGTACATGCTTACGAAGCCAAGCGAAACTTCAGCCGGAGCCGGTACGTACTGCGCCAGCGGGGGCAATGTTACCAATACTCCAACCAATGGTACTTCTTACTGGCAAGGCACTACAAGTGGGGGCACCTCAACCACCACTGCGGCTACGAGCGAACTGGTAACCTCTTCCGGTACTTATTATTATAACACTGATAACGCAGGTTGCTGGTCAGGTACCACTGCAGAAGCGGTTACGGTAGATGCCGCCGTTGGGGCTTCAATAAGTGGAGGTACAGCCAATGTTTGTTATAATTCCTCACCGGGCACATTTACAGCAAGCGGAAGCGGTGGTTCAGGTTCATATACCTATTTGTGGTATAATAATGGGTCATCTACGGGAATAACCACCAACACATATTCGCCGGGTAATCTTACTTCCAGTTCAACCTTTTATTGTGCTGTAACGAGTGGCAGCAGCTGCGGAACTGCGAATACCTCTAACTCAATTGTTAATGTTTATGGAACACTTTCAGCAACTATAAGTGGTGGCTCCTCTCCTATCTGTTATAACTCAGCGCCGGGTACTTATACTGCAACCGGAAGTGGTGGAACAGGTTCATATTCCTATTTATGGTATTTAAACGGTGCGGCCACAGGCGTAACTACCAACACTTATGCACCCGGTAACCTTACCACCAGTTCTACCATTTACTGTGCTGTTACAAGCGGTAGTTGCGGAACAGTTCCTACATCAAACTCCACTGTAACCGTTTATCCGAACTTTACAGCCAGCCAAAGCGGCGGCAGTTCGCCAATATGCTACAATTCAACTCCATCTTCATTTACCGCATCAGGCAGCGGGGGAACAGGTTCTTACACCTATTTGTGGTATAATAATGGTTCCTCCACCGGGGTAACCACCAATACATACTCTCCCGGCAACCTTACTTCCAGTTCCACAATTTATTGCTCAGTAACAAGCGGTAGCTGCGGAACCGTACCCACAACAGCATATCCGGTTACCGTTGATGCAAATTTAACTGCTACACAAAGCGGTGGCAGTTCCCCTTTGTGCTACAACGCGGCTCCCGGTACTTTTACCGCAAACCCCAGCGGAGGAACCGGCTCTTATACATATTCATGGTACATTAATGGCTCTGCCAGTGGCATAACTACCAATACTTATGCACCGGGCAATCTAACTAGCACCTCCACTATATACTGCTCAGTAAGCAGTGGTAGTTGTGGTACCGTTCCTACAACGGCATCAACCATTACAGTATATGGAAATTTAACCGCAAGCCAGAATGCGGGCAGTTCGCCAATCTGCTATAGCACTTCGCCGGGCACATTTACCGCAACAGCCACCGGGGGTCCGGGCAGTTACACTTACCAGTGGTATACCGGTGCAGGAGCTATAAGCGGTGCAACCAACAGCACATATAATCCGGGCAACATTACATCCAGCACTACCTACCATTGCTCGGTAACAAGCGGCGGTTGCGGAACAGTCGGTACTACAGCTTCGGCAATAACCGTTTATCCCGTATTTAATGCAACAATTAGTGGTGGTACATCTCCATCATGTTACAGCACTTCGCCGGGCACTTTTACGGCAACTGCATCAGGGGGCAATGGCAGTTATAGTTACCAATGGTATAACAGCTCGGGGTCAATAGCATCTGCCACAAGCAGTACTTATACCGCGCCGGTATTAACCAGCAGTAACTCATACTATTGTTCTGTTACCAGCGGTGCAGGTTGCGGAACTGTGCCTACAGGCACAACCGCCATCACCATTGAGCCACCTGTAAGCAGTTATGGAACTGTGTCGGCCTCAGGCGGCCTTACCCAAACTGTTTGCGATAACGTGCCACCTAACAGCGGCAACCCGCTTGTTGTAAGTGGCGCAGCCGGCAGTTCGGGCTCATTTACTTACCAATGGTATTATCAAAGCGGACTAATTCCCGCACCAACCGGCAGCAGTACTTCGGGATGGACCGCCTGCACATTAAGCCAGGGTACCGGTTATAATACCAATAGCTTTATTGCATCAGGTTCTTCATCAAATATTACTTTCGCCTGCTTTGTTATTCCGGCCAGCCCGGTTTGCGGCTCGGGACAATGGGCCACTAACGATGTTCAGGTAACCGTATTAACCACCGGCCCGCAGGAAAGTGCTACTGGTGCAGCTAATGTTTGTCTTAACGGTTCAGTGTTGCTTTCGTCAAACCTGAGCGTGGTTATACCTGCTACTTATCAATGGTACAGCTCAACTTCAGCAGGCTTTGGGTCGCCTACTACCATTGCAGGGGCTACTTCTACTACTTATGCTCCGCCTACCTCAGCTTCGGGCACTTTATATTATGAGATCATTGCCACTTTTTCAGGCTCCGGTTGCAATCCGGCAACTTCAAACATCCAGAATGTAACCGTATATACGGTGCCATCTGCCACTCAAAGCGGAGGCACTTCACCTATCTGCTATAACACATCCCCCGGTACATTTACGGCAACCGCTTCGGGGGGGTCAGGTAACTTTACTTATCAATGGTATAACAGTGTTGGGTCTGTAGCCAGTGCAACCAGCAGTACATTTAACCCTGGTAACCTGGTTGCTTCTGATGCATTCAATTGCACGGTTACCGACGCTGCAGGTTGCGGTGTTATAAGCACTCCGGCAACCAGCATTACTGTTGATGCCAACCTGACGGCAGCAATAAGCGGAGGAACTACCCCTATTTGTTACAATACATCTCCGGGCACTTTTACTGCAACTGCAGCAGGCGGCACAGGCACCTATACATACCAGTGGTTTAATGGCTCTGGCTCTGTTGCGGGCGCTACCAGCAGCACCTATAACCCCGGTAACATAACAGCTTCTAACTCGTTTTTCTGTGCGGTCACCAGCGGCAGCTGCGGTACCGTTAATACTCCGGTTAAGAATATAACCGTACATGCTAACTTAACAGCAAACATAACCGGAGGCACCTCACCTTTATGTTACAATACCGCACCTGGAACGATAAGGACCATTGCAAGCGGCGGCTCGGGTACATATACTTACCAATGGTATAACAGTTCCGGCGCTATAAGTGGTGCCACTTCGAGTACTTATGCACCGGGTAATTTACTTGCTTCAGACTCTTACTACTGTAATGTAGTTGGCGGTACGTGCGGCTCGGTTAACACCAGCACAGTCTCCATAACAGTTTATGCTAATCTTGCAGCCTCTATAAGTGGAGGAACCACACCTGTTTGTTACAATACCTCGCCCGGAACATTTACAGCAACCGGCACGGGCGGTAACGGAAGCTATACCTACCAGTGGTATAACGGGGCAGGAAGCATTGCGGGTGCAACGGCCAGTACTTACTCGCCGGGCAACATAACTACTTCTGATTCGTACCTGGCATCTGTAACCAGTGGCAGTTGCGGAACTGTTGCAACCTCATCATCACCGGTAACAGTTGATGCAAACCTAACCGCTTCCATCAGTGGTGGTACCTCGCCAATATGTTATAATACAGACCCGGGAGTATTAACTGTAACAGGCAGCGGAGGAACAGGCTCATATACCTATCAGTGGTACAATGGCGCCGGCAGTATCAGCGGAGCCACAACCAGTACCTACGATCCCGGCAGCTTAATTATATCCGACTCATATCATGCCTCTGTTACCAGCGGCAGTTGCGGAACGGTTTCTACATCAAGCACAGCTATAACTGTAGACGGCAACCTTACAGCCTCCATCAGCGGTGGAATTTCGCCTATCTGTTATAACACAAATCCCGGAACATTTACAGCAACTGCAACCGGTGGCACAGGCGCTTATACTTACCAATGGTACAATAGCTCAGGAAGTATAGTTAGTGCCACAGCAAGTACCTACTCTCCGGGTAACATTACTGCCGGCAATTCTTATCATTGCTCCGTTACCAGCGGCAGTTGCGGAACAGTTAGTACCTCAGCAACACCTATATCGGTATATGCCAATCTTACAGCGTCTATCAGCGGCGGCGGCTCGCCAATTTGCTATAACTCCTCGCCAGGTATATTTACTGCAACGGGCGCCGGAGGTGATGGCACTTATGCTTATCAATGGTACAATACTTCAGGATCAATTTCAGGTGCTACAGGCAGCGTTTATCAACCCGGCAATTTAACTGCGGCCAATGCCTATCACTGTGTAATTACCAGCGGTAGCTGTGGTTCAGCAAATACATCAACAACCAGTATTTCCGTTTACAGCAATCTGACCGCCACTATATCGGGTGGTACATCGCCTGTATGTTACAATGCATCTCCCGGCACATTTACTGCCACTGCCGCGGGTGGACCGGGCAGTTTTACCTACCAGTGGTACGATAACAACGGAATTATCTCAGGCGCAACTGCAAGCAGTTATGCGCCGGGAAATCTTGCATCTTCCAATGGATATTACTGCGCGGTTACCAGCGGTAGCTGTGGCACAGTTAATACTTCAACCACCAATATATCTGTAGATGCCGAAACCAGCGCTACAGCATCTAATACAGGCCCGTATGTAGTTGGGCAAACTATCAGCTTATCATCGGGTTCAGCAGGTGCAACGGGTTATAGCTGGTCAGGTCCGCTCGGTTACTCTTCAACTACTCAAAACCCTACAATTTCAGGTTCTACAACAGGTATGACAGGAACTTATACGGTAACTGCCACCAATGCAAGCGGATGTACCGCTACTGCTTCAACATCTGTTACTGTAGCAACTACTGCTTCTTATACCTGGACAGGAGCCAACAGCACCGATTGGACCGATGCAGGAAACTGGTCGCCAACGGCACCACTTGGCGGGCCAAACGCATGCGCTATTGATGTAACTATACCAAGTGTAACCAACAGCCCGGTAATAAACTCAGCTGTTCAGGTAGGAAATCTTGACATTAACGGTGCCGCCCAGCTTACACTCAATGGCGCCAACATCAGCGTTTGCAAGAATTTTGCAGGAGGCACCGGTACCCAGGCTACCATTACCGGCACCGGAATTCTGGTAATGAATGGCGGCAGCTTACAAACTATTACAGGTAAATCGGCTATACAAGAACTGACACTTTCCAATTCGGCCGGCGCAAGTATGCAAAGCGGATCTGAACTTGACATTTATACCTCGCTTGACCTGGCATCCGGAAATTTTAATGCTACTAACGGAACGCTTACATTCAAGAGCGCTGCTGTTAACAGCGTGGGCATCATTGATAACTTCAGTTCCGGCTACACCGGTACTATTACCGGCAACATAAACGCCGAACGTTATTACGCTCAGTCGGTCACTTACGATCAGCACTATATGGGCAGCCCGGTTAACTCGCCTGCATTATCTCAATTTAATGCCAGTGGAACTTCCGGTTTTGTAATAGACCCATGGTGCGACGAAACCCGGTTAGTTTACAATTCGCCATACGGAACAGTATTCAGTTTCCATGAGTCGCACGGTGCTACCTGTGGTTTACAGCAATGGAAAGTTGAAACCAGCGGCAACGCACAAAATGGAGTGGGCTACTCAGTTGTAAGGGCAGGCACGGGTACGCTGGTATTAAATGGCGCTCCCAATCTTAATGCCAGTTACTCAGTAAGTGGCCTTACCAATAGCGGATGGAGCAATACCACCGTGCAAAATCACACCGAAAATTCTGGCTGGCAATTGGTTTCAAATCCATATTTAGCAACACTTAATATATCTTCAGTACCAACAGGGTTTGATAGCCAGATCCAGGTTTGGAATGCCGAAGGTCCTTATGCAGGTTCATATCAACCGGGCACCGTTGGCAATGATGCGACCGTGGCTCCTTTTCAGGCTTTTATGGTACACAAAACCAGCGCTGGCGGAACTGCCACTTTTACAATGAACGGAACTGACCGCGTAAGAGGTAGCAAAGTATTCTTCCTGCAAAATGCCAATCAGTTGAATATTGTTGCTACCAATGTTGCCAACGGAATGCTTGATCAAACAACAGTAGCATTTAACCAGTCAGCTACCGATACTTTCGACTCTCAGATTGATGCTGCTAAATTTGCAGGCGCACTTAACAGGCATACATTGTATACTGTGAATGATGGAAAATGGATGTCGCGCAATGTATTGCACGATGAGGCAACTACCAGCACTGTACCCATGGGCTTTGAACCCGGCGCCAATGGCACTTATAAACTTACGTTCAACGGCCTGAACACCTTTGACCCAACCAGCTATATTTATCTGGAGGATAAAACCATGAACGTTATGTATAACCTGAGAAACGGTGACTATATCTTCAGCGCCGACAGCGCCGACGACTGGAACAGGTTCGTGCTGCATTTTACACCGGCAGTTGTTGTTAGCACTAATGACGCAAGTTGCACAGCGGCAGGCACTATCAACATTCAGCAGCCAGGCTCAGCTAACTGGAATTATACATTAACGGATAATAACAATGCCATTATTACCAGCGGCACATTGAATCAAAGCCAGCAAGTGGCTGTGGGCGTTGCGGCAGGATCATACACACTTACATTAATAGATACGAACAGCTACACGGTAACAAAAACCATTATCGTTAACGGGCCGGAAATGGTAACTGCCGGCTTCCAGGCAAACAGTGATGCGGTGCAAACCGGACAAACAGTTACTTTGACTGCCAGCTCAACCGGTTCAGGTACTTATCAATGGAATTTTGGAAACGGCGTATCAGCCAGCGGTGTAAACACAACGGTAAGCTATACTCAACCTGGAGTTTATACAGTAAGTCTGGTGGTAACAAACCAGTCCGGCTGCAGCGCCACTCAAACACAAACCATTACAGTAACATCGGCTGATGCAACAGGCATAAGCAACATAAACAACCCGGGCAATCTGAAAATATGGAGCCATAACAACCTGGTTTATGTTGACTTTACAGACGCGCAACTGAAGGATGCCTCAGTAACAATTTACGACATACTCGGGCAGGAGATCAGTAACGATAAGGTGGTTAATAATGTTGTTTACGAAAAACAGATAAACAGCATTGAAGCCGCTTACATGATTGTAATGATTAGAAACAACAATGAGATCACCACTAAAAAAGTGTTTATCATTAACAGTAAGTAACCAATAAATTTGCTGACCGGCACCGAAAGGGGGGATTTATATCTCCCCTTTCTTTTTTTAGAGGCAAGGCCTCAGTTCCATTTCTTAGGCTTCAATGTATGGCCCTGAAAATCAAGACAGAAAATTTTTTATAAAACTTTTGCAATTAAAGTCTGAGAAATGCCGAACTTCGCATTCCTTAAAAAGGACTAAATTTTGAAATGAAGAAAATATTTGCCCCTGAATTTTCTGGCTCCCCGGCTAAAACCATGGTTTGCGCCAGGGTATTTTGCCTGAGGGGTACTGCGTTTACCATCGACGCTCATTCTATTCGTACCAGCCTTTCTACACCGTTTTTTCCCAGACGTTGATACCGGCTTTGCCGGTTTTGTGCTGAGCCCAGACTGCAGCATAATGTATTGCAGGCCTTGCAATACCCTGTAAATATTATTTTTTAATGGTAGTTGCTTTTGAATCATTTAATAAAAATGGATCAGCGTTTCGTTATTACCGTTGCCGGTGGGCAACATGAAAAATTTGCAGAAGTGATCTGCGCAGAAATTGAATTATCGGCAAAGGCCCGGGGCACCGGTATTGCCAAAAGGTCACCGGATTACATCCGTGAGAAAATGCGCGAAGGGAAAGCCGTGGTAGCCTTCTCCGACACAGGTGAATGGGCAGGCTTCTGTTATATTGAATCGTGGAGCCACGGTAAATATGTGGCCAATTCGGGCCTTATTGTGGCCTCCGGCTTCAGGCGCAGCGGCCTGGCCAAAGAGATAAAGAAGAAGATCTTTGAACTATCCAGAACCCGTTTCCCCGAGGCCAAATTGTTTGGCCTTACTACAGGTTTGGCAGTAATGAAGATCAATTCAGAGTTAGGATATGAACCTGTTACCTATTCCGAACTGACCGATGATGAAGAATTCTGGAAGGGATGTCAAAGCTGTGTCAACTTTCAGATTCTGCAAAGTAAGGAGCGCAAAAACTGCTTGTGCACAGCCATGTTGTACAACCCCGAAGAAAAAGAGTTGCAGGCCAATCAAAAAACTGCCAATGCCGGAAAGCAACAGGAGAAGAAAAGCATATTTAAACGCCTTTTAGCCATGATATTTTCAATTACCTTTTAAATCAAACAGAATGAGCGAAAATAAAAAAGTTGTATTGGCATTCAGCGGTGGGCTTGACACCACCTTTTGCGCTATTTATTTGAAAAAGGAATTAGGCTATGAGGTACACGCCCTTACAGTAAACACGGGCGGTTTTTCAGAGGATGATGTCCTTAAAATAGAAACCCATGCCAGAGCCTTGTGTGTAAAATCTTTTAAATGTGTTGATGCCCGGAACGATTATTACCGTGATGTGATTAAATACCTGGTATTCGGCAACGTGCTTAAAAATAATACCTATCCACTATCGGTAAGCGCTGAACGGATTGTACAGGCCATTGCTTCGGCCCGTTATGCCAATGAAGTTGGTGCCATGGCAATTGCCCACGGCAGTACCGGCGCCGGCAACGACCAGGTGCGGTTTGATATGGTATTTCAGATCATAGCACCCGAGATAAAGATCATTACCCCCATCCGCGACCTTCGCTTGTCGCGCGAGGCTGAGATTGAGTTTTTGAAGAAGAACGAAGTGGCTATGAATTTTGAAAAAGCTACTTACAGTATCAACAAGGGTATCTGGGGCACTTCGGTGGGGGGCCGCGAAACATTAACCTCAGGCGGTGCATTACCTGAGTCTGCATATCCAACTCAGCTAAGTAAAAAAGAAACAGAAACGGTAAGCCTTCAATTTGATAAAGGTGAATTAAAAGGCGTTAACGGCCGCCATTTCGATAACCCAGTAGATGCCATACAGGAGCTGCAAAAAATCGCCTCGCCCTATGCTATTGGCCGCGATATACATGTGGGTGATACTATTATCGGTATTAAAGGCCGCGTAGGTTTTGAGGCGGCAGCTCCGCTTATCATTATCAAAGCACACCATTTGCTCGAAAAGCACACGCTTACCAAATGGCAGTTATTCTGGAAAGATCAGATGGCCGCCTGGTACGGCAACTGGTTACATGAAGGTCAATATTTCGACCCTGTAATGCGCGATATTGAGGCTATGCTTACTTCAAGCCAGCAATTTGTTACAGGCACAGTGTTTGTAAAGCTGGTGCCTTATCATTTTGAGTTAACAGGCATTGAATCTCCGCACGACCTTATGTCGGCCAAATTTGGCAGCTATGGAGAAATGAATAAAACCTGGACCGGTGATGACGTAAAAGGTTTTACCAAGATATTCGGTAACCAGGTTGGCATATATTTTAAAGTGAACGACCTAACTGCTACCCCACATGAAAAAGTTTAAGGTAGGCATGATAGGTGGCTCGGGATACACCGGAGGAGAATTGCTGCGGCTTTTACTGCTGCATCCAAACGTTGAGGTGGCTTTTGTGCAAAGCACCAGCAATGCCGGCAAACCTGTTTATGCAGTGCATACGGATTTACTGGGCGAAACAGACATAAACTTTTCAGCCGGCCACCAAACAGATATTGATGCTCTGTTTTTATGCGGGGGCCGCAACGCCGCGCGGAAGTTTCTGACCGAAAATACTTTGCCTGAACAACTGGTTGTAATAGATCTGAGCCAGGATTTCAGACATACCGGAAATAGTGAAATTAACGGCCACTCTTTTATTTACGGACAGTTATGGAAGCCTTCTCCCGACAGCAAAATAATTTTTCGTAATAATTTGGAAGCTCAATTTAGTTAACTGTATATTTGCATTGAAGTCATCAAGAATCCTTAAATGGATGCCAACCGAGTGGAACACCACGGTGGTCAAATGATGAGGGTTTACAAACCAAAAGAGTTCATGTTTTCAATCTCTTTTATTGTTGCCGCTCATTGCTGGATGAATATTTTATTCTTTAACAAGGGCAACCTTAAATTATTTACCAATGGAAAATGAAACCCAAAAAATCCTTAATGAATGGAGACAAGACAATCCAAATAGCCTTTCCATAGAATGGTCTGGCGTGATTAATATCGCAAATTCGATTACATGGCGCGGAATTTCCTTTGAGGTGATGATTAAAGGAGAATGGAAAAATGAAGGACATTATTCGAGAGTGATTAGATATATCTATGATGGGAAGTATTATGACTGCACGTTTTGGAAGTATAAATGTTATGCAGGTGGTTGTAAAGATAACTTGAAACCTACAATTAAGACGGCTACCCACGTGTTACAAATCAATACCTCGATGAAGTCATTATCATTTCGGGATATTGCACTAAGCCCGTCTGATTTTGCAATAACGTCTACCGAAAATCCTTTCAAAATATCAAAAATCGAAGACCAGTACTAGCATATACTAAAGCAGGTCTAAATTAGGTTAATAGAATGCAATTCCGTGACTATTACCACCAATGGGTGTGTTATAGGGTGTGCCAATAATCTTATCATAATATCCGTCGCAATACTCACTTTCAAAAGGAAGCTCAACGTTATTTTCACCTTTGATAACACAATAGGATGTAACATACCAACGCCCTGTTTCATTTGCTCGTTTAATGCTCTCTTTTTCCAAATTCCATCCTTTTGCATCTATTTCAAAATTATGTCCACTTTCTTCCGCTTCTTTTGCCGCATTATCAGCCGTCCATTCAAATGCCCAATTCAACGGTTCCTCCCACAAATTATCTTCCCCTCCCAGAAGGTCGAAAAAGCGGGATGGATTACTTTCTGCTATTGACTTATAAATGGGATGTTTTTTCGAAATATCTTTAAATATAATTTGCTTTCTCTCCTCGACACTTTCAGCAGACAGGAGCTCTTGAAATAATTCCTCATTAGACTTTTTCATACTTAGTTTATTAATGCGATTGAACCTGTATCAGGTAAAAAGTTTGCTATTTATACATCCGTTACATTAATTCTAAGTCCTCTAACAAATCTGCGGTTAATACTCCTATCTCTTTTTTGCATTCGAGAGCTTTATGATAGACCGCCTTTTTGTGATTAATAATGAAGAAAATGTGCTTGTGCTCTCTTTCGATTCTCTTTTTTATTTCATCCTCAGTTTCTGGCTTGGTTATCCCATAAGCATCGGCAAAATAATCCTCCAAATCATTGCTGAGTTTTTCGATTAGCTTTTTTTTCACATGCTTAGAGGCTGATGATGAAGGATTCCAATTGCTTAGTTCTTCTATTTTCCCCATTGCTTGCTCTCTGTATAACTTATCCACTGGGATAACGCTCTGTTCCGCTCTGCTTAAAAATTCTCTTTGTTCATCCACCTCCTTTTTTATTAATTCTTCCATTGGAGTATTAAACAGAACATCAGCCCGTTTAATGGATTT
>Ga0316224_1003585_pt1 | contig 12554 bp, 11 predicted proteins | sample TBH18013metaG_FD_206254 | JGI IMG/M metagenome (GOLD analysis project Ga0316224, IMG submission 206254) | Freshwater microbial communities from Trout Bog Lake, Wisconsin, USA - TBH18013 | ecosystem: Environmental > Aquatic > Freshwater > Lake > Hypolimnion/Profundal zone | place: USA: Wisconsin...
CCAGAAGATCCGCGACCACCGCGGATGCTCAATCTTCAGCGCCTGCCCCGCCACCTCCACAATCACGCCCACCGCCAGCGCCCGCAGCGTCCAGTCAATCGGGTCCGCCCCGGCAAACTCCATGAACTGCTCCAGCCCCAGCAGCATGTAAAAGAAACTCAATATCCGGAAGACCTTGAAATCCCTAGCAATCCACCCCAGGGAAAGAAACGCAATCGCCAGCGCCAGCTCCAGCGCGCCCAGTACCAGGTCAGGGCTCTGGTGCAACCTCTCTGCTATCGGTACTGGTGTCACCAGCGGATTCAGCGAAAACGGCAACCCCGCCATCATGCCGCCACCACCCGCTGCACCGTCAGCACCGTAATGTCATCATCCTGCCCAAACTCCACCGCCGCAGTCATCGCCGCCTGCGCATCCGGCCTCCGGGCAAACAAGGCCCGCACCCGCTCAAAACCATACAGCTCACCGCCACTGTTCCGCGCCTCCAGCAGCCCGTCGGTAAACACCGCCAGCCGGTCCCGTTCGCTCAGGCGAAACTCCACACACTCGTACACCGTCCCCAAAGCCAGCCCCAGCGGCAGGTTGCCCGGAACCTCCACTTCCCGCTCATTCACATACGGCGGCAGATGCCCGGCACTGGCCAGCGTGCACACCCCCTCCGCGCTCAAACGCACCGCCACGGCCGTTGCAAAGCCACCCTGCAGGCGCCCCGCCAGCCGCTCGTTCATCTCGCTCAGCAGCTTCCCTGGGTCCGCAATCAACGGCCCCAGCGCCCGCGCCATCCCCACAATCAGGGAAACCGCCATCGCCGCCTTCAGCCCCTTGCCGCTCACGTCCCCCAGCACAATCAGGGTCTCGCCCGCCCCCACCGGAATCACCTGGAAGAAGTCTCCGCCCACCTCCAGTGCCGGCTTGTACGCGCTCGTCAGCACATACCCCGGCGTCTCCGGCTGCTCCTCAGGAATCAGCACCTGCTGCAGCTCCCGCGCATTCTGGAACTCCAACTCAAGCGCTCCCTGCCGCCGCCGACTCTCAATGCCCGCCCGAACAACGGCATACACAATGGAGAGAAACATCAGCGTCCGCAGAATCAGCCGCAGCCCAATCGGGCTGCCAAAGAATGTCAGGAACGGGGCATCCATCCGGTCGCCAATCGTCCAGTGCGTAAACCGGCTTCCCTGCGTCGTCAGGTTCAGGATGAAGTAAATCAGGCTATTGAGAAATGCCAGCGCCGCCACCACCCCTCGCGTGGAGTCCACCCGCTGGCCAAGAAAAAACGCCACAACCAGAATCACCACCACACCCAGTTGCGGCGGCATGTAGATCGCCGTCAGAATCGCGTCCGCTACTTCGTAAGAACGCACGCTCAGCCAACCCGGAAACAGCGGAACAAGAAGCGCATCAATCGTATTGGCGGCGAAAACGAAGACTACCGAAGCTCGAATATATCGAGCCAGTTTCGCGGAGTTCTCCATCCGCAGCAGGCACAACAGCAGCAGCCACAACGCAATCTCGCGGACTCCGGTCTCCACCAGTCGGCCGACCTCAGTCACGGCAAACGGCAAATGCAGCCGGAGAAAGACCAGCGGCATCTCCATCGTGACCGCCAGCGCGTACACACCCGTCCAAAGCAGCAGCCTGTCTTCCCTGTTCCGAAACCAAACAAAAAAGCTGAAAAGCGCCACCAGGCAATACAGCGACGTCAGGGCAAAGCGGAACTGCATACCCCGCAGCCATTGGAAATCCATCGCCCCCTTGACCGCTGCAATCGCCTCCGGGCTCCCCACTTGCGGCACCGCTTCAAATCCCCCCGCAGTGCCATCATCATTGGAACCCCAGGGGAACTTGTACACCCGCACCGCCAGTACCCCGCTGCGCGCCGGCCCAAGCGAATAAATCTGCTCCGGAACACCCTTGTACCAAACCAGATGCGGCGGCATCGTACCCAGTTGGCCAACCAGCCTCCCGTTCCAGTAAATCTCGTAAATGTCGTCAATGGCGGGAACCAGCAGCTCAAAATTCGCTGCACCGCCGGGCGCCGGCGAAAGACTCACATGCCGCCGATACCACCCGTACCCAATCGTGTTGGGATGCGACTGCAACCCCCACGGCTTGTCCGCCGTCAGTTGCTCCCACCCATCGTGCCCGGTGGCATCATCCACCTCCGGGCCGGCCCACTTCGGGTCATCCCCCAAATGAAACTGCCACGGCCCATCCAGCGCAATCGTTCCCTTGCCCAGCCCATCGCCAACCAGCACCGGCACAGCGCCATCGTGCAGCGATTCACTCGTTGCCGGGGCGGCAAACACGGTCACCAAAATCAACAGCGAAAAGCAAAAGCGCACGCGGGGAAGCATGGCACAAGCATACGCGGGCCTGCGCTACCGCCGTCCACCTTTTTCCTCGTCGCCCGCCGCGAAAAATCCCTCTACTCGCTCGCCACAATCTTGCGCCCGTGCCGGTCCTGCAGCAGCCGGCTGTTCACCTTGTACAGCGCCGCAAACGCCCGCAACTGGTCCCGCGAAATATCCACCATCTGCTCCATCACAAACCACCGCACTCCCTCCGTGCACGGCGGTTCGGTCAACGACCCGTCATACGCCCAGTAGCCGCGATCCACCGGCAGCAGCGCCGCCGGATTCAGGAACTGCGTCATCTTGTCCGTCGCGCCCGCCGTCTTCGGCAGGTGCTCCCACAGCCCCGCCAGCAGCACATTGGCAATCGTCGTCTCATTCAGCCGAACCGCCACAATCGCCATCTTGCCATCGGCGCTCTTGTGCACAAACTGCACGCTCATGTCGCTCAGCTTCCCATTCACCGTCTCCTCGCCCGGATGGTGAAAGTGGAACTCCACCAGCTCGTAGCGAGTCCCGTCGGCAATGATGTAACTCCCCGGCTTCGGCGTCACCATCACCGTGTGCCCGGTGTTCACCAGCGTCATGCTGCTCGAAATGTAGTGGAACTCGATCGGCTTGGCATCCGGGCTCAACCGCGCACCCTTGATGTCAATTGGCGACTGCTGCTTCCCATCCCCGCACGCCCGCCACTCCGCATCCAGATGCGCCCAGTTCAGCGGCCCCTGCTTCCCCTCATAACTCCAGTCCTTCTGCTGGGCCGCCGCCGTCATCGTCGCGCACACCGCCAGCAACGCAATCGCTATTCCGCGCATCAATCGTCCCTCCATTTCCACCCAAGGATTCTACGAGATGGACGCGCCAGCCGCACAGATGCTTGCTTTACGCCGGGAAAAAGGCCCCGCCTATTGCCGCTGGAAGGATCACTCTGCGTACTTCGGCAGAAACGGGCTCAAGAGGACGGACGCGACCGGCGCGATATACACATTCAGGAAACTGTAGATGGAATCGCCGTCCGTCACCTTGTTGTAAACCGTATTCACCACGGCATCCACCTTCTTCACGCCGCCAATCACCTGCTGCGAGCCCCGAGGGTCGTTGATAATCGCCCCCGTCAGTTGGAAGGAGCGGGTAAGCACCGCCGTCACCAGATCCGCCCCAGCCGGAACCACTCCCGTCAGCGTCTTGATGCAAATTGAACTCACCTGCGTGGAGAGCTTTGCCCCCTTTACGTCCCAGGAATCATTCGAGTTCATGATTGCGTCAATGCGCGAGCTCGATTGTGCAATGTTCACGGCAAGGCTAGCAATCAAAGCCGCATCGCTCGTGTACTTCCCTACCTTCGAGCTCACCTGAAACACTGTGTTCCACCGGGCGCTCACCACTCTTCCGGTCAAAGTACCTACACTGTTCAACACGGGGGTCCCCGCCAGCCAGTTATAGCTGCGGAATGCTTCCGCAGCTGAGATGACCTTGACCGAGGTCACTAGGTTGTCTACACCTCCAACCACATCGTTCGTTTGATGGACAATTTCTACTACCGAATGCTTATCTACTTGGAAAGCCATAGCCGCGACCTTTCTACGCTAATCTCTGTATGCATTTCAAAGAACCCAGAAGTGTAGCGCCGTTTCGCCGCCGCCCATAGCAGTTTCCACAAGTCGCAATGGGAATTCGCAATACCGCTTATCCCATTTCGGCACATCGTATTACGGGCACCAATCGAAGTGCTACGAGTTCTCCCCTACCCACCCTCTCGTCTACTCCCAAACCCCGCAACCATGGGCCGCGCCCTGTGACCGCCGTAACAGAAACCCGCCACACATCCGGCGTACCCTTGTTCACCGTTCCTGGGGAGGTACCTCTATGAACACCCAATGCCTCAAATGCCACTCCAACCTCACCGCTGCCTGGCACTTCTGCCCGATCTGCGGAGAAAAAATGGCCCCGCCCGCACCAGAGCCCGCAATCCACCACGACCCTGAGCCAGCCCCCGTCGGCGAATCCTTCGGCGGTCTCGCTGTCGCCGTCGTCACCATCCCCCTGCTCGTCGTTGTCGGCACCCTGCTCACCATCACCGGCATCGGCGCGGTCATCGGCATCCCCATGATCATCGCCGCAATCTTCGCGCCCCTCGCCGGCCCGGTGCTCGGCATGAACAAGGTCCACCCCATCCGCTAGCGCGCATTGCCCAAAGCAAAAGCCCCCGCCAGCGGCAGGGGCTCGTGTGCTTTCTTGCGGTTCGTGCTTACTTCGCCGCAGCCACCAGACCGGCCTGCTCGGCCAGCGCAGCAGCCTTGTCCGTCACTTCCCAGGTAAAGCCCTCTTCGTTCCGGCCAAAGTGGCCGTACGCAGCGGTCTTCTGGTAAATCGGACGACGCAGGTTCAGGCTCTCGATAATGCCCTTCGGCGTCAGCTCAAAGTTCTTGCGAACCAGCTCCGTCAGCTTGCTGCTGCCAATCTTGCCCGTACCAAACGTCTCCACCAGCACGCTCACCGGATCAGCCACGCCAATCGCGTAAGCCAGTTGCACTTCCGCCTTGTCCGCCAGCCCTGCCGCCACAATGTTCTTGGCAATGTAACGCGCCATGTACGCAGCCGAGCGGTCAACCTTTGTCGGGTCCTTGCCGCTGAACGCGCCGCCGCCGTGACGTCCCGCGCCACCGTAGGTATCCACGATGATCTTGCGGCCCGTCAGGCCCGTGTCGCCCATCGGCCCGCCGATAACAAACAGCCCCGTCGGGTTGATGTGGTACTTCGTGTTCTCGTCCAGCAGCTCAGCCGGCAGCACCGCCTGAATCACATGCTTCAGGATGTCCGCGCGCAGCTCTTCGGTCGGGATGCTCTCCGAGTGCTGCGAACTGATAACCACAGCGTCAATCCGAACCGGCTTGCCGTTCTCGTCGTACTCCACGGAAACCTGGCTCTTGCCGTCCGGCCGCAGATAGCTCAGCTTGCCGCTCTTCCGCACTTCCGTCAGCCGACGCGTCAGCTTGTGCGCCAGCGAAATCGCCAGCGGCATCAGCTCGGGCGTCTCGTTCGTCGCATAGCCAAACATCATGCCCTGGTCGCCCGCGCCGCCCGTATCCACGCCCTGGGCAATGTTCGGCGACTGGCGGTTGATCGTCGAAATCACCGCGCAGGTATTCGAATCAAAGCCATACAGCGCGTTGTCGTAGCCAATCGAAGCCACCACGCCCCGAACCAGCGACTGGAAGTCCACATAGGCCTTGGTGGTAATTTCGCCGGCAATCACAACCAGCCCGGTGGCCGTCAGTGTCTCGGCCGCTACGCGGCTGTACGGATCCTGCGCCAGGCAGGCATCCAGAATCGCGTCGGAAATCTGGTCGGCAATCTTGTCGGGATGACCCTCTGTAACAGATTCAGAGGTAAAGAGAAAACGATCGCTCAAAGGTAAACTCCTCCGGTTGCGTCTGTGCCGGCTGACTCCGGAAAGCCCAAACTCACCCCATCGGGCAAGCCGTGGACTCACAGCTGTACAGGCTCCGCCAGTAGCGCTGAACCTGCATCTCCTCATCTTAAAGGCCCAACTCGCCATGCTGCAAAGTTTGCGGGCCAAAACCGCCTTGGCCGCTGGTGAATGGCTGCCATTCCGCCCTGAGTGGCAATGCCCGGCGCCAGAATCGCTAAAGCAGCCCCAGCCACAACCCCAATTTCACCGGCAGCGCCTCCCGCCCAGGAATCAGCGTCGGCCACCACCCCGCCTTCAGTCCGTAGTAGCGCACCAGGAAGAAAACCGCAAAGCCCACCACAATCAGAAACAGCAGCACCCCGGCCCATTTCAGCCGCTCCGTCGCCGCATCCCGCGGTCGCACCCGCGCCCGCCCAACGTTGTTGGCAAATTCCATCCAGTGCCGGTCGTCGTCCAGCACCTCGCCGCTCGCCGAGTACGCCTGCTGAAACCGGTCCACCCAGTCCGTCTCGTCCAGCCCAATCACCCGCACATAGCTGCGCACGAATCCCTTGCTCAGGATCCCGCCCGGCAAAGCACTGAACTGGTTCTCCTCCAGCGCCTGCAGATACCGGGTGCTGATCTTGGTAATCTCCGTGATTTGCTCCAACCGGATGCCGCGGGTCACCCGCTCGCTCCGGAGGTCTTCGCCGAAGGTTCCCATCTTCATTTCACGAGGCTTATGCACTTTCTAAGAGTACGTTTTCCACACCAACGATAAGACCTTTGTCCATACACGGTCAAAGTCAAATGTTTTCCCCGTCTATGGAAAGAGACTCACCCCTCCCCCAAACAGCCCGCTCCGGCCCGCCCGCACCCCTCCCAGCCCCCGCAATTCCCCGCCTTTCCTGCCACTCCCCGCCCGGCCTGTTACCCTGTTGCTGGAGCCAAAGCGGTATCCGCAACCAGCCATGAATAAGCTCGTTTTTGCCAATCTCATCCATCGCCCCATGCGGTCTCTCATTTCCATGGCCGCCATCGCCATTGAAGTGGTGATGATTCTCTCCGTCGTCGCCATCTTCATGGGCCAGCTCGACGGCCAGAAAATCCGCACCAACGGCATCGGCGCCGACATGATGGTCCGCCCCCCAAACTCCAGCAACATCAACGCCATGGGCGGCGCTCCCGTCCCCGCCCGCAACGCTGAGGTCCTCCGCAAGCTCCCCCACGTCACCGTCGTCTCCCCCGTCATCCAGCAGTTCGCCCTCACCAGCGCGCCCGAGATCATCTACGGCATCGACTTCAAGAGCTACGACGCACTCAAGCCCTTCGTCTTCCTCTCCGGCGGCCCCTTCACCGGCCCCGACGACGCCATCATCGACGACGTCTTCGCCCGCAAAGACAAAGGCACCAAAGTCGGCGACACCATCCAGATCCAGAACCACAGCTTCCGCGTCTCCGGCATCGTCGAAGCCGGCAAGGGCGGCCGCAAAATGGTCCCCATTGACACCCTCGGCGACCTCATGGGCGCCACCGGCAAGGCCTCCCTCTTCTACATCAAGACCGACTCCGAAGCCAACGAAGACACCGTCCGCCAGGAAATCCTCGCCGTCCCCGGCCTCGGCCAGTACATCGTTCAAACCATGCACGAGTGGCTCTCCCTCATGACCCCCGACCACATCCCCGGCTTCAACATCGCCCTCAATGTCGTCACCGTCATCGCCACCCTCGTCGGCTTCCTCGTCATCTTCCTCTCCATGTACACCGCCGTCCTTGAGCGCACCCGCGAAATCGGCATCCTCAAATCCATGGGCGCATCCAAAACCGCCATCGTCTCCATGGTCCTCGGCGAGTCGGTCCTCATGGGCCTGCTGGGCATCGCGCTCGGCCTCGGTCTCACCTTCTCCATCCATGCCTTCCTGGATCTCCGCTTCCCCACCCTCTTCTTCGAAATCACCAACCAGTGGGTCGTCAAGGCCTCCGTCATTGCCTTCCTCGGCACCGTCCTCGGTGCCGGCTATCCCGCCATCCTTGCCGCCAGCAAAGACCCCATCGACGCACTCGCCTACGAGTAGACCCCGTTCCCCCTGCCCCGCAGGCCGCGCTCAAACCGCGGCCTGTCTCGTTTTGTGACACTCTCCCGCTCCTCCGGCAATTGTTTGCACCGATAAACCGCTTCACCTCCCCTTTGGCCGATTTCCCCTGCGTTCGCACAGTACTTCGGCGCTATACTCGCCAATAAGTAGTAATCATTACCTCCTGCTCAACTTCTCTCTTTGGAGACTGACTGCTTGCCTGCTTTCTTGAAGCGACATGGCTATACGCTGTGGATTGCTTTCCTGGTGGTGTTGGCCTCGATGCACTTCTGGCATCTGAGAGCCGATTTTCCAAACCACTCCCCCTGGGAAGATTGGTCCAAATACACTGACGAGGGCTGGTACGGCAACGCCGCCATTCGCGCGCATCTCTTCGGCAACTGGTATCTCCCCGGCGACTTCAACCCCGCACCCGCCGTCCCCCTCTGGCCCTTTCTGGAGTGGCTCCTCTTCTTCATCACTGGCGTCTCCCTTCAGGCCGCCCGCGGACTTTCGCTCTCCTTCTTCCTCATCAATCTCTGGCTCGCCTACAAGCTCTTCCGCGAGCGTGGCCCCCGCTGGGTCGGCCTCCTCGCCAGTACCCTGCTCGTCACCAGCCCTTTCATCTACTGCTTCAGCCGTCTCGCCATTCTTGAGCCCATGCTCATCAGCCTCACCCTCCTCGCCATGAACCTCGCCGTCCGCCTGCCCCGCTTCCGCCAGCGGGAGTTCGTCGCCGGCCTCATCGGCATCCTCTTCACCCTCATGCTCCTCACCAAGACCACGGCCGTCTTCCTCCTGCCCGCCCTGGTCTGGACCATCTCCATCCCCTACCTCCGCCAAAAACGCAAACTCGCGCGCCTCCTCGTCGCTGCCGGCGGCTCCGCCGCTCTCAGCTTCAGCATCTGGATGGCGCTCGTCTTCAGCTTCGACGTCTTCCCGGACTACAAATACCTCTTCTTCATCAACGAGTACAAAAAGGCGCAGGGCCTCGTCGGCCACTTCTGGAGCTTCTGGTGGTCCTTCCACGGTGGCCTCTGGGCTGATGTCGTCCTCATCCCCCTCGCCGGGGCGCTCTTCCTCGTAGCCCTCTGGGCCCGCAAGTCCGATTGGGGCAAAGAGCTCTGGCTCGACCCCATCTTCGGCGGCTCCGTCCTCGCCGCAGCCGGATACATCGGCTTCATGACCTACCAGAACCACCCCCAGCCCCGCTATTACACCGTCGTCGCCACCTTCAGCTTCTTCGTCGTCATCCGCATCGTCGCCCAGTTCCTCTACGGGGAAGCCCGCCTCCGCAAGGTGGGCGTCGCTCTCCTCTGCGTCGTCTGCGCCACCGCGCTCGGAAACACCCTCTGGACCCTGCGCTACGTCCTCAACCCCTCATACACCTGGGTCCACGCCGCAGAAGGCCTCACCAACTACATCGACCAGCACCCCAAGGGCAAGCGGCTCCTCGTCTCCATCTCCGGCGACCAGATCACCCTCACCACCCACCTGCCCACCCTCTGTGACGACTTCGGCACCACCGAACTCGTCCAGAAGCTCGCCGACTACCAGCCCGGCTGGTACGCCGCCTGGAACGACCTCGACCCCGGCACCCTCGAAGATCTCCACCGCCACTACTCCCTGGAGCAGGTCGCCGGCTTCCCCGCCTTTGACGACCCCGAGCGCAACGTCCTATACCTCTTCAAGCTCCACCCCTGGAACAACCCCGCCCCCCGCGACGACGCCCCCGCCGCCCTCCAGGTCCCCCTCCCTGAAGACAAATTCACCGTCCCCATCGAATAGCCCCTGAAACACAAAAAATCCGGGCCTCAGCCCGGCTTTTCCGTCCAGCTTGCACTTACTCGCCCAGATAATTCCGATACTGCAACTCAATCACACCCGAAGCCCGCGCCAGCACCAGCTTGGCCACGTTGTACTGGTATTGGCTCGCCACCAGCGTACTCTTCGCCGCAGCCAGCGTAGCCTGCGCCCGCACCACCGGCAGCGTGTCATCCACTCCGGCAGCAAAGCGGTCATTCTCGTCCGCCATGGCTTCGGTCGCCAGCTCTACGTTCGACTGCGCCACCTCCACCAACTGCCGCGCCGCGTCCACATCCATCAGCGCCGACCGTACCTGCGCGTCAATATGCGTCCGCAAATCCGCAAGCTGCATCTCCACGCCGTCCAGCTCCGCGCGCGCCACATCCGCATCTCCGCGCAGCGTCCCCTCGCGGAACAGCGGCACCTTCAGCGACCCCATCGCCACCAGCGTTCCGTGGTAGCCCACGCCGGTCACACCGGTCACTCCATAGTTCCCGCGAAAGCTCAGCGTCGGCAGCCGTTCTTCCCGACGCGCCTGCCAAATAATCCGCGACTCGCGCTCCTGCGCCTGCAGGTTCAGGTAATCCTGCCTGTCCTGGTAAGCCTCGCCCCGCAGCGTCTCCAGCGTACTCGCCGTCAGTTCGTGATACGGCGTCGCATCCGTCAGCTCAATCGCCTGCCCCGGCCCCACGCCAATCTCGCGCTTCAGCAGAATCTCGTGCTTCTGCAGCTGGTTCTCCGCGGCAATCAGCGCCTGCTGCTGCTGCTCAAACTGCACACTCGCCCGTAGCGCATCCAGATTCGCAGCCGTCCCAGCATCATGCCGCGCCTTCGCCTGCTCCACCAGCACCCGGTCGGCCTCCAGTTGCGCCTTGGCATTGTCCACCTGCGCCCGGTCGGCCAATATCGCCAGATACACCGTGGCCACCTGCTGCACCACTTCGCCGCGCGCCGTCATCTTCCCGGCATGGGCTGACTCCTCCGCCGCCCGCACCGCCCGGTACCCGCCAATCACCGGCCCGGAAAATAACGTCTGCTGGTAGTTGATCTGCCCCTGCGTTACGTCCGACTTCGTAATCAGCGAAATCCCGCTGAACCCACCCGGAAACAGGTTGCCCAGCTTCTTGGCAAACCCGGGCCCAAACCCCATCGCCGCCAAATCGTACTCGTGCACACTCACGCCACCCGAAACCGAAATCGTCGGCAAAAACTGCTGCAGCGCTTCCAGCTCCTGGCCATGCAGCACCGTCTCGCCGCGCTCGGCCTGGCGCAATCCCAAATTGTTGTCAAAGCCGCGCCGAATCGCCTCATCCAGGCTCAGGCGCACTACCCCGTCGCCAGCAGACTTCGCCGTCACGCTGCCAAAAAACGGATTCGTGGCCGAACTCGGGTTGCCCTGCTGCCCACAGGCCACGCCCGCGCCCATCGTCGCCGCCAAAACCGCCGCAAATATCGAGAAAAACGTACGCTTCACAACCATCATTCTTTCAGATGTTCGTCCCCACCGCACGGATTCCGGAAAGGCGTGCAAAAATGACGACTTGTCGCGTGTAGCCAAAATGGCTACACTTACTGGAGTGAGGGTTTCAAATGCGCCAGATTTCAATCAGAGAATTCCGTACCCGCGGCGCAAAGGCGCTGGGTTTGGTCCCCGCCGGGGAAACCGTGTTGCTGGCCGGGCAAAAGGGTCCCGCTTTCTTCCTGGTCCCCGTCGTCGAAGACGTTGCCGCCGAAGACCGCGAACTGCGCCGCGCGATGGCCATCGCCAGTCTGCGCCGTAACTGGCGCCTCGCGGAAACAGCCCGGCTGGACGCTGCTGCGGCTGAGGCCTTAATCGAGGCAGAAATCGCCGAAGTGCGCACCGCCCGCAGCCAAATCTGATGAGGCTAATCGTTCTCGACACCAACGTCATCGTCTCTGCCGGAATTCAATCCGGCGGCGCACCCGCCCGGCTTCTGATGGATTGGGTACTCGTCGGTCAGGTTCAGGTCGTCACCTGCCCGTGGATTGCAGCCGAATACCGGGAAGTAATCCGCCGCCCCAAATTCCACCGCTATGGTTTCCCTCCCCTTTGGGTGGAATTTCTCCTGGACGAGAGTCTCCACCTACCCGACCCCGCACCCTGGCCACACCCAGTGCCCGATCCAAAGGACGCCCCTTTCCTCGCGCTCGCCCACGCTTCTGGTGCCTGGCTGGTCACCGGAAACCTGCGGCACTTCCCTGAGGATGGCCGTTTTGGCACCACGGTCCTCAACCCCGCCGACTACCTCAATCAGCTTCCGGGCAGACAGCCAAACACACCCGCGCCCCGCCACTCCACCTGAGCACCGGGGCGCTGGTATCTCTCAACTTCAGCAGAGGCCCTACTCCTCCTCCTCCTCAATCGGCTTCTTCGCGGTCGCCAGTATCTTCTCCGCCACCAATTGCGGAACAATGTCGTACCCGCGAATCTCCATGTGGAAGCTGCCCCGGCCCTGTGTCATCGCCGTCAGCGCAATGCCATACGTCAGCATCTCCGCCATCGGCACTTCCGCCTCAATCACCGTCGACCGGCCCCGCGTATTCATGCCCTGCACCCGTCCGCGGCGGCCATTCAGGTCGCCCATCAGCGTGCCCGCGCACTCCTCGGGAGCCTCCACTTCCACCTTCATAATCGGCTCCAGCAGGCACGGCTTCGCACCCTCCATCGCCTTGCGGAACGCCAGCCGCCCCGCCACCTTGAAGCTCATTTCGTTCGAGTCCACATCGTGATAGCTGCCGTCGTAAACCACCGCACGGAAGTCCACCACCGGATACCCGGCAAGGAACCCCCGCACCGCCGTCTCCACAATGCCCTTCTCCACAGCGGGCACAAACTGCCTCGGAATCGCTCCGCCAAAAATCTCGTTGCCAAACTCGAATCCAGCC
>Ga0316224_1003588_pt1 | contig 12551 bp, 7 predicted proteins | sample TBH18013metaG_FD_206254 | JGI IMG/M metagenome (GOLD analysis project Ga0316224, IMG submission 206254) | Freshwater microbial communities from Trout Bog Lake, Wisconsin, USA - TBH18013 | ecosystem: Environmental > Aquatic > Freshwater > Lake > Hypolimnion/Profundal zone | place: USA: Wisconsin...
TGAAGGAATTGCGATCAATAACGTAAACAAAGTAAAGATGGCGCCCAGGTTTGGATTTAAACCTGTAACGAACATGTGGTGAGCCCAAACGATGAACGACAGGATAAGGATTGCCATTAATGAAATGATCATCGCTTTGTAACCAAATATAGGCTTGCGTGAATGCACCGCTAATACTTCAGAAACAATACCCATGGCAGGCAAAATGATGATATAAACCTCAGGGTGACCCAGGAACCAGAATAAGTGTTCGAATAATATCGGAGAACCACCTTTGTAGCCTAATAACTGGCCATTGATGATGATGTTATTCAAATAGAAGCTGGTATCCAGTAAACGGTCAAATTCCAGCAAAACTACACCTGCTAAAAGTGCAGGGAAAGAAAGAATACCTACAATAGCAGTGAACATAAGCGCCCAGATAGTTAAAGGCAATCTCATCATGCTCATACCTTTTGTTCTCAGGTTCAATACAGTTGAAACGTAGTTCAATGCGCCTAATAAAGAAGATACAATAAACAACGACATACCTAAAGCCCACATATCGAAACCAAGGCCGGAACCCAGGTTAACACCTGTGTTTCTCATACCATTCAACGGTGGGTAAGCAGTCCATCCACCAGAAGCTGGTCCGGTTTGGATAAAGAAAGAAAACAACATTACTATACCTGCGCAAAGAAAGAACCAGTATGACAACATGTTTACAAACGGCGAAGCCATATCGCGGGACCCGATCTGATAAGGAATCAGCAAGTTGGCAAAAGTTCCGCTCAAACCACCTGTTAATACAAAGAATACCAGGATAGTTCCGTGCATGGTTATCAGCGCGTAATAAAACTCCTGGCTGATCTTTCCACCTTCAGCCCATTTTCCCAGAAAGCTTTCAAGGAAAGGGAAGGTTTCGTTTGGCCAGCCTAATTGCAAACGGAAAAGCACCGAAAGCAAGCCTCCAACAACACCCCAAAACATACCTGTTATCAGGAATTGTTTAGAGATCATTTTATGATCCTGGCTGAAAATATATTTCGTCAGGAATGTTTCTTCATGGTGGTGTTCTTCATGACCGTGTATATGGTCAGTGTTTACGCCAGCGTGTTCAACAGAATGAGCAGTTTGCATATAACAGTTATTTAAGTTCTCTACTAATTTATTTTCTAATAAGCATTGCAGTCGGCTTCATTTCACCAGCCTTGGTTGAATCAGAAGCTGCCGCTGCCGGAGTTGCAGTTTCTTCTTTTTTAGCCAAGGTAGGCTTTATGGTAGCATCATAAAGCGATGTTTGCTTGTTCAACCACTCGTCATATTCCTTTTGCGTAACTACAACAACTTCGCGCTCCATACCAAAGTGTGATTTGCCACACAATTCGGCACAAGCTAATTCGAATTTGAAAGTTTGCCAACGAGGCTGGCCGGTTTCAGGATTATTGGTTTGCCACCATGGCTGCGTGCTAAGATACTGGCGCATTTCTTCAGTGGTCATGGTAGGTGTAAAGTAAAATTCAGTCGGCGTTCCGGGAACACAGTCCATTTTAACACGGAAGTGAGGCAAATAGAAACTATGAATAACGTCCTGAGCGCCCAGTTTCATTAAGGTAGGTCTTCCCTTAACCAGGTATAGCTTATCAGACATAAAGTCGTCGTGACTCTTAGGGTCGTTCCAGTTAATACCTAATTCGTTGGTTGGGGTTATGTGTGCAGTGTCAATAATACGCTCACCAAACTTTCCGTCCTTACCCGAATAACGGAGCATCCAGTTAAATTGTTTACCCGTGGCTTCAATGACCAGCATATCTTTAGCACGGTCTTTTGTAAAAATTGTAAACCACTCATACATTCCCATCACAATCAAAACGGTTAAAACGATAGTTGGGATAATAGTCCATACAATTTCAAGCGTATTGTTGTGCGCGTAGAAATAAGCTTCGTTAACACGGCTTTCGTTATAACGGTAAGCAAAATAGAAAAGAGCCGTTTGCGTAAGCACTGCCACAACAAGGATGATAATCATTGTCATGTTAAACAGGAAATCGGTCTTTTCGCCATGCACCGAGGCAGCCTTAGGTATCATTACCGGCATCAGGGCTTTAAATGCATAGGCTGAACCAGCAAACATTAATACCAGGAAAGCGAGCAACAAATACCCGTTTATACGGCTCTGGTTTAAGTAGCTTCTGGCTCCATCTTTTAATTCAGTTGCAACTTCACTGGCTCTTGCCGTTAGTACCAGAACAGTGAATAATAAAACAACTATGGCAAAACTTAAAAATGCTATCATGATGATTTATGTTTCTTTCAGTTTATCAAATGCTCATTAAGAATATATCACTTCCAACTTTTCATTCTCTTTCAAATACGGATCGTTCTCAGGTATAATAGGACGTTTAGACAGGTTATTAAAGAACATGTACAAGAACACACCCAAGAAACCAACAAAAATCATCAACTCGCCGATACCGATACCTGATAAATTAGAATCAGGAGTTTCAGCGTCCACTGCTTCAGCCTTTCCGCCTTCTGCTTTATCAGTAGCTTTCATTTCTGTCATTTCAGCACCTTTGCTTTCCTTTTTAGCAGTAGCTTCCATCTTTTCGCCTTTGCCTTCAAGCTTGGCAAACAGAGGAGCATTTTCGGTTGCTTCAAGCATTTCTTTTTTCTTAGCGGCAACTACTGATTTTTCCCAGCCAGACTCAACAAAAGTATAGTTGAAGAAATCTACATAGTGGCCTAATATCAACAATGCAGCACCAAAGCCAATCAACTTAAAGTTACGTTTTGCACCTCGTTTAATCAAAACCAGCAAAGGGAAAAGAAAGTTAATAGCCAATGCAAGGAAAATAGTGAACTTGAAATATCCGGTTCCAAAACGCTCCACCCAGAAGCTGGTTTCTTCAGGTATGTTTGCGAACCACTGTAACATAAACTGATCGAACCAAAGATATGACCAGAAGATTGAGAACCCGAATAACAACTTACCTAAGTCGTGTATGTGGTTTTCATTAACGCGCTCTAAGTAACCCTGAGATTTAAGGAATAATACCAGCAAAATGGTCATAGCCCATGCTGCGCAGCCGTAGCTTGCAAAGTTATACCAGCCAAACAGGGTTGAATACCAACCAGTGTCGAGGCTCATTAACATATCCCAGCTGATAGCCGACTCAGATACCGCAAAAATTACGATGAACGCTGCGCACAACAGTTTAGAACGTTTGTAAACCTTAGGGTCGGTTTGATCTGTGCGGGCAAAAAAGTTATTCAGTACAATTGATGCTCCCATCCACAAGGTAGCGTAAACCAACACGCGACCGATCCAGAAAGCAGGTGCAAAATAGATGATCTTGGTGGTAAATTCTGAGTCGATCTTAACTGTGCCCAGGCTGCGGATAGCGTTTACATGCTCATAAAGATTATGAACACCCAATACACCGAGAATGAGGATGAGCGCTAGCATAAATCCGCCTATGCGGGCAAATGCAGAAAGAGAAAGGAAAATTCTCTTTTCCAATGTCTGCCAGCTTCCGTAGGCAATCTGACCAGCGGCAACTGCAAACATACCAAACAAGCCAATGCCCGTAAAGTAGTAGGTGCAGGCCAGTATGTTAGACCAGAAACGGCCATGCTGGTTATGGGGATAAAGGAAGAAGACTAAAATCAAGCCCACAACCCCTGTACCCATCATATAGAAGAGGTTCTTCTTCAGCTTATCGGTAAATTCAAACGTTTCCTTCATTTTATATCTATTTCAGTTATTATCTAAAAGCTAAACCCGTTTATTTCTTTTTATCATCTTTTGCAGCTACAGCAGCCTGGCCGGTTGCATCACCTTCAATGCCCGCAAGGCTTTTGATGTAGTGTATAACCTGCCATCTTTCTTTAACCGAAAGCTGGAATCCATAACCACCCATCATATTCTTTCCGTAGCTTACCACATAGAAAATATTTCCATCTTTAACTTGTGGTAAACGGGTTTTGTAGTTAGGTGGCCTGCTGGTATAAGGGCCATCGCCTCCACCCGGTAATTCAACTAATTGTCCGTTACCTTCGCCTGCGGCTCCGTGGCATGGAGAGCAGTTGATGTTGTAAAGTCTTTTACCTTCTGCTTTATTATCATCGGTGTAAGCCAATGGGTCTTTAATTTCATTGCCTGCACGGTCAAACTCTTCCTGCCATTTTTCGGCAGCATGGCTGTAGTGGTTCTTGGCTACGTAACTCATCAGATAAGCAGGATTAGACCTTACCGCTGAATCATCAGGAATGAATCCGTAAGGAATAGTTTTAGCTGCGGGGTAACGTGCCGACATTAAATTTCCTTCAGGCGTTGGCACATCGCTGGCAACATATGCTTTGTAGGAATTTGAATAAGTCATGTCGGGCATGTAAATTCTGCCTGGCTTCTTAAAATCTCTGCCGCATGAAGCCAACACCAAAGCGATGGCTACTACAGGAACTAATTTTATAATTTGGTTTCTCATCTTCGTTATTAGCGATTTCCGTTTTTATAATCCTTCATTTTCAGCAAACACTTTGTCTTTAACTTCAACAGCGCCTTCAGTTTTGCAGATGCTTCTGATTGTACTTAACTCAGATTCGCTCAGTTTTTCAGCATCAAATACCAATGCAAAGCGGTCATCTGTAGTTCTTCTGTCAAAAATTTTAGGAACACGACCTGGCCACAGACGGTTTCTGACCAGATAAGTAAGGGTCATTCCCCAAGCCGCAAACAATACGGTTAACTCGAATGTAATAGGAATGAAAGACGGCAGTGGCCAGTAAGGCTTACCACCCACGTTTAATGGATAGTTATAAGTCATTACCCAGGTCATAAAAGTAAGCGCCAGAGTTGTACCGGTTGCTCCGAATATGAAACCCGCAGTGTGCAATCTCGTTTCGCGATAGCCCAAAGCCTCTTCAAGGCCGTGAACCGGGAACGGAGTAAGGCTTTCGTAAATCTTGATTCCTTTTGCCCTGATGTGCGCGATAGCATGAAGATATACTTCCTCATGATCCCAGAGGCCTACTACAAACTTGTTTGATTCTGCTGATTCCATATGTTCTTTATATCTTTTGATTCCTTAGTTCAAAGCTGTTGCTTGTTATAAGGTATTAGTTTTTATCATCTTTATTTAAAGGACCTACTGACTGTAACCCTACAAAACCACCATTATTGGCTGTAGAAGAGTTGGCTGCTTTAGCTCTTTCCACTTTAGCCACTTCAGATGAAATACGGAAGATGGCTTTCACTTCGGCAATAGCGATTACAGGGAAGAAGCGGCAGAATAAAAGGAACAGGAACAGGAATACTGAAATTGAACCTAAGTAGATACCCCAGTCAACCCATGTTGGTGAGAAATAGTTCCAGCTTGATGGAAGATAATCATCGGCCAAAGAGGTAACGATGATAACGAAACGCTCGAACCACATACCTATATTTACGAAGATTGAAAGAGCGAATGTCCAGTAAAGGTTTCTTCTGATGCTCTTGATCCAGTAGAACTGAGGCGTAATAACGTTACAGGTCATCATGATAGCGTAAGCCCAGAAATATTTACCCAGAATACGGTTGTAGAAAGCAAACTGTTCGTACATAAAACCAGAATACCACGCAATAAACAACTCAGTTAAGTAAGCGATACCTACTATTGAACCGGTAAGTACGATGATCTTGTTCATCGACTCGATGTGGTTGATAGTGATATAATCTTCAAGGCTGAAAAGTTTACGAACAATCAACATCAGCGTCTCCACCATGGCGAAACCTGAGAAGATAGCACCAGCTACGAAATAAGGAGGGAAAATGGTAGTGTGCCATCCCGGAATAACCGAGGTTGCGAAGTCAAAGGATACTATGGTGTGAACCGAAAGTACCAGTGGCGTAGAAAGACCTGCCAAAACCAATGAAAGTGATTCAAAACGCTGCCATTGTTTAGCGGTACCTTGCCAGCCGAAAGCCAAGATGTTATATATCCATCTTCTCAGTTTGCCTTTAGAGCGGTCGCGGATGGTTCCGAAATCAGGCATTAGACCTGAATACCAGAACAATAGTGATACCGAGAAGTAAGTTGAGATAGCGAACACGTCCCAAAGAAGCGGGGAGTTAAAGTTAACCCAAACCGGACCACGGGTATTTGGTATAGGGAAGATAAACGGTGCATCCCAAACACGGCCCATGTGGAAGATAGGGAACATACCAGCGCAGATTACGGCGAAGATAGTCATAGCCTCAGCAGCACGGTTGATACCGGTTCTGTAACGCTGACGGAAAAGCAAAAGGATTGCCGAGATAAGGGTTCCGGCGTGACCGATACCAATCCACCAAACGAAGTTGGTGATATCCCATGCCCAACCAATTGTTTTATTCAAGCCCCATGTTCCGATACCGAACCAAACAGTCCAGGTTAAGCAGAAAACAAAAAAACAAGCGCCTGCACCTGAAATCAAAGTTGCTATCAACCACATAGGGGTTATCCTTTCTGTAGGCGCAACCAGATCATCTGTGATCTTGGTGTAGTTCTTGTCTAATCCATTGATTAGCGGCTCCCGGAATTCTGATTCGTATGCGTGCATTTCTAAAAATTAATCAGTTAAAAATTTTTCTCTGGTATTTAGTATTCAGATTAAACCATCCTACATTATTACTTATCGTTTACCCCTCATGTCTAAATACTATAAACTTAATACTGTCTATCTATTTATGCTTTTGGATGATAGTAATCTATTACTTCATAATGTTTCTCTTCTTCACGGTTTCTTACCTGTGTTAAGTAAAGAACGTTTGGCATAGTGTGGATTTCTTCAATAACACCGAATGCTCTTTCGTCCTGGAACTTCTTTGTTACTTCGCTTTCCTTGTTGTTTCTATCGCCGAAGGTGATAGCGTTGGTAGGACAAGCTGTTTGGCAAGCTGTATGTATATCGCCGTATTCCTTTACAGTTCCGTCAACATCCAGTTTAAGGCCGGTCAATACTCTGTTGGCTTTCTTAGCCTCCAGTTTACCACCTTGTAAACGCTGAACACAGAATGAACATTTTTCCATAACACCTCTTGAGCGAACTGTTACGTCAGGGTTCAATACCATTCTGGTAAGTGGTTCGTGCATTTCAAGCGTTGTTTCGCTCAACGGACGATTGTTATCAGTGCCATATCTCTTATCGAAAGAATCGGCCTGTTGGTAATCGTACCAGTTAAACCTTCTTACTTTATACGGACAGTTGTTAGCGCAGTAACGGGTACCAATGCAACGGTTGTAGGCCATCTGGTTCAAACCTTCGCTGCTATGGTTGGTAGCGGCAACCGGACAAACGTTTTCGCAAGGTGCGTTATCGCAATGCTGGCACATTAAAGGCTGGAACACTACATCCGGATTATCAACTTCGCCGGTGTAGTAACGGTCGATACGCATCCAGTGCATTTCGCGGCTACGGCGAACCTGATCTTTACCTACCACAGGCACGTTATTTTCTGCATTACAAGCTACCACACAAGCGCCGCAACCGGTACAAGTGTTCAGGTCGACTACCATGGTCCAATGTGGCCCCGGATATTCGTGCTTATCATAAAGCGTTACCATGTTTTCAAGAATCTCCTTACGGTCTTCGTTACCGGCGTTAGAATCTTTTCTGTATTCGTGTAGTGTAGTTTCTTTTACGGTCTTCCTGGTTTTGATACCACCCAGATCCTTCAAGGTAATGTTGAAGTGGGTTTGGGTAATAGCCAGTTGCTCGTTCTTATCAGTTTTTTCAAGCGTTGCTTTGGCAACGTTGGTAAAGTTTGCGTCTTTGTTAGCGGTTAAAAGCTGGAATACAGCCTTACCGTTTCTTAACTCAGGGTTGCTGATGCCTTCGCGGCCATAACCTAAAGCTATACCGAAAGTGCCTTCAGGTGTTCCCGGAACGCCAACAACAGGCAATTCAACAGTTTGACCGTTAGCAGTCAGTTTACCAACTATGTATCTCTTTTCTTTAAAGTCTCCGTCGAAATTGTAACCGTTCTTTACTAACCACTTAGGGCTTGCTACTATGTAGTTATCCCAGGTAATTTTAGAAACCGGATCCGGTAACTCCTGTAACCATGGATTATCAGCCCAGTATCCATCGCCTAAAGCGATTGATTCGTAGAACTTAACCTGAAAATCGTTACCTAATGCAGCAGCAGCTGAAGAAACAGCAGCAACGGCATCAGATGCACCTGCTGCACTGTAAGAAGCTGAACCTGTAGCAGGAATTTCTACTTCGCCATCAGCAACAGCCAGATCCCAGAATGACCAGAACAGGCCACCATGGCTGGCTTTGGTAGCGATGTTAGCTTCCCAGTATTTTTGAATATAATCGTAATAGCTACCTTCTTTACCGGCCCACTTTAACAGTGTTTCCTGAAAAGGACGGGTATCAAATAATTTAGTGATAGTAGGTTGGGTGGTATTGAATATACCGACTTTAGGCTCCGCATCGTTCCAGCTTTCCAACCAGTGGTTATCAGGTGTAACGTATGAACTTACCAATGAAGTTTCGTCCTGACGGTTAGCGAAAGAAACCGTAACATCGGCTTTTTTCAAAGCTTCAGCCAGGCCTTTTACAGGAGAAGTAGAAACAGGGTTTGATTCGTAGAACAATACCGCTTTGGTAGTGCCTGCATTCAATCCTTCAATCAATGAAGTGATGGCTTTATCGGAACCTTGTTTAGTGTTATAGGGACGATCCCAGGTGATGGTAGTGCCATAGTTACCCAGTGCATTGTTGATGGCGTTAACCAGCAACTGAGCATTGGTATCGTTAGAGCCGGCAACAACTATTGAAGCACCCTTTGCATCTAAAAGCTCTTTTGCAGCCTTTCCAACCTTTTCGTTCTTAGCACCACTGCCTGCAACAATTACGTTGTAAAGGTCAACGATAGCGTTCAGTTCGTCAGATGGTTTTACGGCGATACGGGTATCAGATTTATAACCGGTGATAGTAGGAACCGATTCAATCTGAATATGACGGCTCATATCTTTCTTATCGTCTGATACTCTTCTGTTGATAGCATAATCAGCAGAGAATTCAACCGGAGATAACCAGGTGCCCAGGAAATCGGCACCAACACCTACAATCACTTTTGCCTTTGCAAAATTGTATGATGGGATTAAACGTTTGCCGAATGATTTATCGTTGGCATCAAGTATACCTGAGTAAGAGATACCATCGTATTGCAGGTGCTGGAATTTGCTTTCGCCTACAGACTTGGCAAACTCGCTGATAACAGCTTTGGTAGATGGTGATATAACGGTTGAAGAGAATAGAACCACATTACCTGCAGCAGCTGCAGCTTTCAGCTTATCCCCTATTTCTTTATCAGCTACATCCCAGGTAATATTTTCTTTTGCTCTTTTAGGGCCTTTGAAACGGGCTCCATCATATAAACTAAGCACAGAAGCCTGAGCGCGTGCATTGGTACCACCTTTGGTAACACGGGCGTTCTTTAAGTTTCTGCCTTCCACTTTAATAGGTCGTCCTTCGCGTGTTTTAACTAAAACCGCGCAGTAATCGCCACCCTGGTAGAAGGTAGTTGCGTAGTAGTTAGCAATACCCGGGGCAATTTCTTCAGGCCTCCAGATATAAGGAATAGATTTACGAACCGGCATTTCGCAGCTTGCGGCAATTGCAGCAGCGGTTACGCTAAATCCAAGCATTTTCAGGAAATCTCTTCTGTTTGAATTGCCAGTAGAGATAGGTTCTGTGATAGAACTTAAAACAGGAAGTTCATCGCGGAATTCCTTCTCAGCTAACTGACGGAAACCTTCAGATTGTTCCTTTTCTTCTATCCCTTTCCAGTAAATTTTTTCAGCCATTGCTTTATGTTGATCTTATGCTTAAATGAATACTATTAGTAGTGGCACTTCTGACATTCAGTTCCACCTATGGTTTCAACAGTTACTTTATCGATAGTCTTATTCTTCAAATCCTCATGAATCTTCTGATAAGTACTGTAGTAATTGTTAGAGGCAAACTGAACTTCAGTTTGACGGTGACAGTTAATACACCAGCCCATTGAAAGTGGAGAGTATTGATAAACCTGTTCCATGGTTTCGATAGGTCCGTGACAGGTCTGGCATTGAACTTTGCCCGCGTTTACGTGCTGAGCGTGGTTAAAATAAACGTGATCGGGCAGGTTATGGATACGAACCCACTCAACCGGCTTAGCGGAAGCGGCGTTTGCATAAGTTTTGGTAACCGGATCCCAACCCACAGCTGCATAAATTTTGGCAATTTCTTCGGTACCGTATTTAGGGCCTTTGCTTACGTTCTTGTGGCAGTTCATACAAGTGTTAAGCGAAGGGATATTTGAGTTTTTGCCTTTGTTGGCTGTTTGATGGCAATATTGGCAATCAATTTTGTGAGTGCCGGCATGTAGAGCATGCGAGAATTTGATTGGTTGGTCTGGCTGGTAACCTTGCTGACGGCCCAAATGAACACCCCAGTCAACCGTTGCATATCCACCGTAAACAATCAGAATAAGAATAAGGGCAACAATAAAGTTGGGTCTTTTGTAAAACGGCACTTTGGGTGCAGTAACAATGCCTTTTTTCTCGTCGATGATCTTATCCAGCTGGTTGGTAACACCAATCAGGATGGCAACAAGAACGATCAGGAAGAAAAGGAAAATGTAAAGAGAAGCGCCCGGAGCAGCCTGGCCAGCAGGGGCTGAAGCAGTTGAGCCGCCACCACCAGGATTAGCAACAGCTGGTTGAAATGCGTCAGAATTTTCGACATAAAGCAGGATATTATCAATATCCTCTGTTTTCAGAATACCGGCAAACACGTTCATAGCTGCAGGGCGGCTATTGCGCATGGTTACAGCATATGGATATTTAGCATTTACAGCATCGTTCCAGTTGTTGATCCAGACATGCAGCCATTGGTTGCCTGTTTTGCCCTGGTAACTGCCACCGGCGTCCCAACGTGCAGTAACCCCCTTTAAAGCCGGACCCGTGCCATCGGCAAGCGGGTTATGGCATGAAGCACAATTGCTTTTAAATAATGACTTCCCTTCGGTCCATTTTGCCTTATCAATTTCAGCATGTGCTACCAGCATCCCTAAACACAGGAAAATGGTTAATAAGGTTGTGAGAGAAAGTTTCTTCGGTGCTTGCGCGTGGTGTTCTAATATCATTTTGCAGAGAAATGTCATAGAATTGTAAAAAAAATGCGCCGCAAATATGGGTACGCAACTTCAAAAAACCAAAATTTGGGCAATAAGTTTTCAGAGAAATTTTTATTTGGACTTGATATAAATAAGAGCTGCAATTAAGCCATTACAAGGGTTTCAGCTCTAAAATAACATTACAAAATATTGTATTGTTGAAATGTTCATAACAAGACCCCTCTGAATACGCTTTACCTAACGTAAATCAGTAAAAAAGACAGTGTGTTTAACGGTTTTTATTAAACAGCGGCCTACAGGTTGGTTAAACTGATTTCAAAACAACAGATGAGGTGTTTTGTTTGACATGAAATAGTTAAAACCGCAGATTAAAATTTGCGAATGGTGAAGTGAAAAGTAGTGCCTTTGCCGGTCTCGCTTTCAAACCAGATCTCGCCATTGTAATATTCTACAATCTTTTTGCAGATGGCCAGACCTATACCTGTGCCATCGTACTCGTTTTCGTTGTGCAGGCGTTTGAACATTTGGAAAATGGTATCAGAAAACTCTTTGGAAATACCGATACCATTGTCATGCACCGAAAAGGTGTAATAGTTAAGCGAGTTGGTCCAGTAAACGTTTACCTCAGGTTTTTCGCTCTTATTGAACTTTAAACCATTGGTTATCAGGTTCTGGAAAACGTGATACATCAATGACGAATGCACGTTGTTAACCACCGGCATTTCTTTGCCGATAATTACTGTACCGCCGGCCGCTTTAAGCTTTTCGCTTAACTCGAAACGGACAGTAGTTACCACGTCATTCAGGTTTACAGGCGTAGGGTTAGGCAGGTTAGTACCAATACGGCAATATGAAAGCACGTCATCAATCAGCCGCTCCATGCGCTTGGCACCATTGCGCGAATAGTCTACAAACTCGCGCGCTTCGGGATTTAACGAATTACCGTGCTTGTTCACCAGCAGATTCATAAAACTGGAGATATTTCTGACAGGCGCCTTTAAATCGTGCGAAATGATATATGCAAACTGCTCCAGGTCTGAGTTTGAGCGTTTTAGCTCGGTAGTTTGAAATGACATTTGCTGCTGAGAGGCTTCGAGGTCGTTTTCGGCCTTACGACTATAGAACACCAGTTGATACAAGCAAACAAAAACCCATAAAAACTGCACCACTACTCCTATATGATACATTACAGTTTGCTGGCCAGGGGTTAAATTATACTCCTTAAAATACGGGAACAGGTAGGTACTGGCTATCAGCAATACCAATGAAAGGCCGACCCCAAGAGTGATATACATAACATTTTTAAGATCATAGATCAAAAACGGGATGATCATAGCGCATAAAAAGTAGGTCTCGCCCCGGGCAATGGGCCCCATTAACAGGATGCTGAAAAACACAAGGAAATTCATGCCTACCA
>Ga0316224_1003605_pt1 | contig 12492 bp, 6 predicted proteins | sample TBH18013metaG_FD_206254 | JGI IMG/M metagenome (GOLD analysis project Ga0316224, IMG submission 206254) | Freshwater microbial communities from Trout Bog Lake, Wisconsin, USA - TBH18013 | ecosystem: Environmental > Aquatic > Freshwater > Lake > Hypolimnion/Profundal zone | place: USA: Wisconsin...
ACTGCTCAGCTCTAATGCTTCAATCTCCTCTGTTTTTAGTGTTACATATCTCATAATGAGATAAATGTACGCATATTATATAATATAAACAAATAAATAAGACATTATATTATTCATATTACTTATGATTCCAATTATTTAGACCGGTCTAAATAACTTAAATTCAAAGGTGCACTTCCAGACCATATCCGCCTGCCGCCAGCTTCAATCTTTGAGATACAGGTTTGAATCGCCGTAACTTAGGAACCGGTAATGCTGCTCAAGCGCGTGATCATAGATTTTTCTCCAGTCATCACCCAGAAATGCCGCAATCAACAGCAAAAGGGTGCTTTGCGGCTGATGGAAGTTGGTAACCATCCCGCTGATCACCCTGAATTCATAGCCAGGAACTATAATTATTTGGGTTGAGCTGCTTAATTCTGTGAGGTGATGTTGATGTAAATAAGCAGATAAAGCTCTGAAACTTTCGGGACGTGAATAAACAGGAGCCGGCAACTGATATGGTTCCCATTGATTCACGGTTAACTGCTCAGGCTTTATCCCCGGATTTTCAATCACCTTGCATCCGATAAAATAGAGACTTTCCAGCGTGCGAACCGAGGTGGTGCCAACGGCGATTATTTTCCCTTCAAAACCTGCCATGCGTTCAACCATGTCCCTGCCCAGGATAAAATGTTCGGAATGCATATCGTGACCCCCGATTGTAGCTGATTTTACCGGCTGGAAGGTTCCGGCGCCGACATGCAGGGTGACCTCTTCACAGTCAATTTTTTTCTTTTCAAGGGCTTCAAATACAGCAGGTGTGAAATGAAGCCCGGCAGTTGGTGCTGCTACTGAACCTTTTATTCTGGAATATACGGTTTGATAGCTCGTCAGATCGATATCTTCCGATTCCCGGTTCAGGTAGGGTGGAATGGGAATATTTCCGGAATGCTCGAGAAGATCGGCGAAATTGATTTGCGCATTATCCCAGCTAAACCCGATTTCGAATGAGTTATTTGGCAAAGCCCGGATCTTTTCGGCCCTGAAATTCACAGGTCTTCCCGAAATGACTAAAGATTGAACCAGCACTTCGTCCTTCCATTTCTTCAAATTTCCGACAATACATTTCCACCGACAGCTTTCTGTCTGCGAAAATGAGAGTGCATAATCAGCGGGGGTTAGCGGTTCCAGACAGAAAATCTCAATTTTTGCGCCGGTCTCTTTTCTGAAGAATAACCTTGCCCTGATCACCCTGGTGTTGTTAAAAACGAGCATTGATTCTTCAGGAAGATATTCCGGAAGATTATAGAAATGCTCATCCCTGATTTCTCTGTTGTGCCAGATCAGCAGGCGTGATTGATCCCGTTCTTCCAGTGCATAGGTTGCAACCTGTTCATCTGGCAGGGAATAGGTATAATTCAGAATTGAGATTTGTCGAACGTGGGCCATACGATTTAAATGATTAAAACTGATGGCAGATTTTGAGACGATTAAAAATCCGGCATCTGAATCTTTCTGAGTTTTGGTACAGGTAAAAAAAATCGCAGGCCTGTAAGCCGGGTTCTGTTTTTCATTCTATCATTTATCTGGGACTGCTGTCACCAGCAGCCTCCTGCAGCCTACCCCTTACGACTTCCGGCCTCCCTGCGGAAACCAAAACCAGGGCGGGCAGCCCTGTGTTCCTGAGAACTCGTAATATATTTGGCCTTACAATCCATGAGGCGTACGGCTAATCATGTTGCCATGACTACCGGTGGGCTCTTACCCCACCTTTTCACCCTTTCCCCGGTTTTCACCGAAGCGGTTATTTTCTGTTACACTGCTGCGAACTTACGCCCGCCTTCCCGTTAGGAAGCATGGCGCCCTGTATTGCCCGGACTTTCCTCCCCGGAGAACCGGGGCGATAGAACAGCCTGCGAAGCTGCAAATTTACGAAATGAAACCGCATTGACAATACACGACGCGAAAGGGTATTAATAACGGAATTCCGTGAGGGTTTAGCGGGAGCCAATCCGGAGAAACCAATATTTGTGGTTTAAAAAGTCATGTTTAATTTAATGCAAAGCCCTTCCGGTCTGGTTATTTTTGGTAATTTAGCGGTTTGCTATGAACATCAAACAACCTTTAATAATTTGGTTGTTGCTCTTAACCATTTGAATTGACGTGGAACAAAAATTTATTGTGGCGGTGTCAGAACACCGATTATTTGGATTTCTGATATTGCCTTATTTTGCAGAAGAGGGTCTTGATGGCAAGTATCTCTCAATATCAAAGCGTGTTCGGGTATATGATCTTGCGGAAGGAAATTTCACATTTTCTTCGGCTCAGACCCAGTTGGTCAGACTTACCGAAAAATATGCGGATGAGAATTTAGCTAAAAAGTATAATAAAAAGGGAACGCTGAATGATTTTTACAAAAACATCAAGTCTGAAGAGTTCAATAAAAAATTGATTCCATACATCGAGGAAATCATGGTAAAGTCCCTCGATCTGCTTAAAACCGCAAGTATTCCGGTCTATTTTAAACGGGCCAAATACAACAATATTTACGAAGATGATCTGATTGAACTCTGTTATGAGGATACCAGTGCGGTATTTAATTTTCATAGACTGGAAAACGAAACAAGATATTTTCTGACTATCAGAAACGGAAATGAGCAGCTGTCGTTGCTTCACCGGAACATTATTTTACTCGTTAATGAGCCGTGCCGCATTCTTTACCAAAACAAGCTCTATTTTTTTGAAGATATTTCAGGCTCCAAACTTCAGCCGTTTTTCGAAAAGGAATATATCAGGATTCCACGAAAAGTTGAAGAAAAATATTACGGTTCCTTTATTCTGAATGCAGTAAGGAGCCAGGAAATTAACTATTCAGGTTTTGAAATCATTGATCTGCCGGGTCGGAAAGAGGCCATTCTTTCTCTTGAAACAGATCTTTCGGGATATCCGTTATTTATCCCTGTTTTTAAATATAACGATCGTTCCATACCGGCGGGAGATGAGGGAAAAAAAATTGCTGCCTTTGAGGTTGTCAATGGAAATTATGTTTTTCGGAGGTATGAGAAGGACCTGCTTTGGGAGATTGGAGTGATAAAAGCACTTCGTAATCTTGGATTAGAGGGTGAAACGCCGAATTTTAAAATACCTGACCCACCTGATGATTTCTTACAGGCCTTATATGAGGCAATTGCCTGGCTTAGAAAACATGAAAAGGATTTAATCGAAATTGGAATTTCGGTGAGTCAGGAAAAGCTTGACCATACCTATTTTACAGGATCACAGGTACTTGACATAAATATTGCCCAGACTCATGATTGGTTCGATGTATATGCCACGGTAACATTTGGCGAATTTTCTTTCCCTTTTGTCAGGCTCCGGAAAAATATATTGGGCCAAATCAGGGAGTTTAAATTACCCGATGGGAGGATTGCCATCCTTCCGTTAGAGTGGTTTGCCAGGTATCAATCGGTTTTTAGTTTTGGAAAATCAAGTGAACAAGGAATAAGGTTACAGAACTACCATTTTATGTTGATGGAGGATTTAGTTCATGATCCGGAGGTGCATATTACTGAAAAACTTACTGAATTAGTCAAATCAGTAATAGTCCCCCAGGAAAAACCGGAGGGGCTCTGTGCATCACTGCGAAACTACCAGCAGGAGGGATTTAACTGGATGTATCATTTATATTCCAATAACTTAGGGGGCTGTCTTGCTGATGATATGGGATTGGGAAAGACCATTCAGGCTTTGACTCTTCTGTTGAAATTAAAGAGGAAGGGTTCTTTCCAACCACATTTTCAACACCAGGAATCAGGACAACTTTCTCTTTTTGTCACCGAGGAATCATCATCCGAAAACTGGCAACCGGCATCGCTGATTGTATTACCGGTGTCGCTTGTACACAATTGGGAAAAGGAGATCCGTAAATTTGCACCGTCATTGAAAACATATGTTTACAGCGGTGCCAGGAGAAGAGAGAAAAGTGATTTAAGTGATATTATCGCCAATTTTGATATCATCCTGACCACGTACGGCACGGTCAGAAATGATGCTGATGATGTCTCGAAATACGAATTCTTCTACCTTATTCTCGATGAAAGCCAAACCATTAAAAACAGCGAGTCCAAAACCTACAAGACGATCACCAGCATCCGGTCGCAACACCGAATTGTATTGACCGGAACGCCAATCGAGAATTCATTGTCAGATCTTTGGGCCCAGATGAATTTTCTGAACCGGGGGCTGCTTGGCAGCAAGAACTATTTCAAACAGGAGTTCATCCTTCCGATCGAAAAGGACAATCTTCCTTCAGCCAGCGAACGGTTGCAAAAACTGATCCATCCGTTTATGCTCCGAAGGACCAAGGAGGAGGTAGCCAAAGATCTTCCTTCCCTGACAGAGGAGACAATAGTCGTTGAGATGACTCCTGAACAGGCTGAATTTTATGAAACTGAGAAATCGGCGGTCAGAAATGTTCTGCTGGATAATTTTACGGAAGATAAACTCCATAAATCGACATTCTTTGTTTTACAGGCGTTGACACGGCTTCGGCAAATCGCCATTCATCCCAAACTGGTTGACCTTAATTCGCCCTTTGAATCGGGTAAATTTAACGACATCATGTCAATGCTTTCAATTCTTGTCGCTGAAAAGCATAAAATACTCGTATTTTCCTCTTTTGTAAAGCACCTGGAATTGTTTGTCAGGGAATTTGCTAAAGAACAATGGAACTATAGCCTGCTTACGGGAAAAACGACCGATCGGAAACGGGTGATCGATGAATTTCAGGAAGATCCCGAAAAGAAGATATTCTTGATTTCACTCAAGGCAGGTGGAGTCGGGCTTAATTTAACCGCAGCCGATTATATTTTTATCACTGACCCCTGGTGGAATCCGGCTGCTGAGATGCAGGCGATCAGCCGTGCTCATCGCATTGGCCAGGATAAGAAAGTTTTTGTTTACAGGTTTATCTCTGAAAATTCAATTGAAGAGAAGATACAGCAGTTGCAGGAGAAGAAATCAAAACTGGCCAGCGATTTTATAAATTCAAATGATCCTTTCATGGATATCTCGAAAGACGATGTTTTGGAACTATTTATCTAAAATTGAAAAGGACGGAACCGGGCGGCTCCATCCTTTTACTAAAACTAACCAAACTAACTAACCTAACTAAACCTAAACTTATGAAAAAAAATGTACCACAAAGATAAAGGTGTAAAGCAGGGCTTTCCAAACATTTGGTGTTAAATAATTGTAAATTCACCAGATTTTTAAATTTACATTATTTCCGGATTGTGAATTTAATCTCCTGTTTCCGGAAATCGTTATGATATGCAAATGATCTTCAAACGGATCACCCATGGAATAGCCTACCTTAAAGAATCACTTTCCGAATTTGATAATGGTTTTCAGACATGCCTGTTAGCCTCATGGATCTTCGATTCCATTTGGCCTTTAAAAAACAAATTATATACAGATGAAACATTTGTTGTCAGTCATTTTATTACGGAAAAAATAAATATCTTTGCGTCCTGAGTTTTTTGAGTATTTAATATAATTCAATACAGATAATTAAACCGTTTATCCAATGCAGAATAGAGGACTAATTAGGCTTTTAGCCATCTCATTAGCTTTAGTATGTTTTTATCAGCTTTATTTTACGTTTATCACCTATAAGGTTGAAAGAGATGCGAAAGCTTATGGTATTAAACAGACCAGACTGAAAAATCCGGGAGCTACTCCGATGGAGAGTGAAGCACTTGCCCAAAAGAAAGAGAGTTTGTATCTTGATTCTATTGCCAGTCAACCTGTTTATAATTTTTTAGGTTTACGCAAATACACCTATCGGGAAGTTAATGAGTATGCAATTCCGCTGGGTCTTGACTTAAAAGGGGGTATGAACGTTACCCTCGAGATTTCGGTGGTTGATTTGATTAAGGCAATGTCCGGTTACAGTACCGACTCGACCTTTAACAGAGCTATTGCACTGGCTCAGAAAAATGAAAAAACGAATAGCACCGATGATTTCGTTACCTTATTTGGTAAAGCATTCGAGAAGGTAGACCCAAATGCCAAACTCGCTGCAATTTTCAATACCCTTGATTTAAGAGACAAGGTAAACTTTAACTCCACCAATGCCGATGTCATTAAGGTAATTCGCAAAGAGACCAATAGTGCCATTGATAATTCATTCCAGATCCTCCGTACTCGTATTGACCGGTTTGGTGTGGCACAGCCGAATATTCAGCAATTACAAACCAAGGGACGTATCCTGGTTGAACTTCCCGGAGTTAAGGATCCTAAACGGGTTCGTAAACTGTTGCAGGGAACGGCCAACCTGGAATTCTGGGAAACCCACGAAAACAGCGAAGTTTATCCTTTTCTTTTAGAAGCTAATAAACGTTTGCGTGAAATCAATGAGGCTACAAAAGCTAATTCGCTGAATAAAGAGAGCTCAAAACTTACTTCTTTAAAAGACTCTGTTAAAGCTCATGATTTGCTGAGTGAGGTTAAGAAACATGGTAAAGACTCTCTGGCTGCAGGTTCTGCAGAAGAGATTGCTAAAAATTTCCCGCTTTTCTCTGTTTTATCTCCAAGTACTTCCCGTGACGGTCAGCTTTTCCGAGGACCGGTTGTAGGATATGCTCATAGTAAAGATACTGCTACGGTTAGCGAATATCTTGCCCTTCCTCAGATTAAATCCATTTTCCCACGGACTGTGATATTCCGTTGGACAGCCCAGCCTACCCAAAAGGAAGGAAACTTCTTTCAGCTGATTGCACTTAAGGTAACTAACCGCGATGGCAAGGCTCCACTCGATGGTGGTGTTGTTACAGACGCCCGCCAGGATTTTGGGCAGAACAAGGCCACAAGTGTGGTTGAAATGAGCATGAATGCTGAAGGATCAAAGATCTGGCAGCGTATGACCCGCGAAAATGTGGGTAAGAGTGTTGCTGTTGTTCTCGATAATTATGTGCAATCTTTTCCGACCGTGCAGGGTGAGATTCCAAATGGTCGTACTGAAATCTCCGGTAACTTCACCGTTGAGGAGGCAAAGGACCTTGCAAATATGCTGAAATCGGGCAAGATGCCCGCCTCAGCAAGAATTATGCAGGAGGAGATTGTCGGCCCGACATTGGGAAGAGAATCGATCCAGAGCGGGATGATCTCCTTCTTTGTTGCCTTCCTCCTGGTACTTACCTATATGATTGTATTCTATAGCCGGGGTGCAGGTTTAGCTGCAAATATGGCCTTAGGAGTCAACCTTATCTTTGTAGTTGGTATTCTGGCTTGTATCGGAGCGGTACTTACCCTGCCTGGTATTGCCGGTATGGTACTCACCATCGGTATGGCGGTGGATGCTAACGTATTGATCTATGAACGTATAGAAGAAGAGGTCATGGCTGGGAAAGGGGTCCGGCTCGCCATCAAGGATGGTTTCTGGCATGCCTATTCAGCCATTATTGACGGTCACGTTACCTCTCTGTTGACAGGTATTGTTCTTTATATGTTTGGATCAGGTCCAATCAAAGGTTTTGCGACAACCCTGATTATTGGTATTATCACCTCCCTGTTTACTTCAATATTTATCACCCGTTTGATTTTTGAACGTTGGCTGGATAAAAATAAAAAAATCACCTTCATCACCGATTGGTCAAAGAATTGGTTACGTCACGCAAGGGTTCCGTTTGTACAGAGTCGTAAATTCTTCTACTTCTTTTCCGGTACACTGATTCTTATATCCATATTGTCTCTGACCTTCAAAGGATTGAATTATTCAATCGACTTCAAGGGTGGTCGTACCTATGTAGTTCGTTTCGATCACGATGTAAATGTTGAAGAGGTGGTTAAATCATTAGCTCCGTCATTTGGTACCGCACCGGAAGTTAAAACTTACGGTGGCAATAACCAGGTGAGAATAACCACCGATTACCGGATTGCCGAAGATGGCGAAAATATCGATTCTGAAATTGAAGGACTCCTCTACAAAGGGTTGAAACCATACATCAGCGCAAATGTAACTGAAGATAAATTCCTGGCCGATTATCAGTTGAGTTCTCAAAAAGTTGGGCCTACCATTTCTGAAGATATCAAGCGACAGGCAGTTTTAGCTGTTGTTTTTGCGCTGCTGATCATCTTCCTGTATATCGCATTCCGGTTCAGAAACTGGGCCATGGGGATCGGGGGCTTGGTTTCTCTGGCGCATGATGCGATAATTCTTTTGGGTACCTACTCACTGCTGGATGGTTACCTTTCCTTCTCGCTGTCGGTCGACCAGTCGTTTATAGCGGCGATTCTTACCGTGTTGGGTTACTCCATCAATGACACCGTTGTGGTTTATGACAGGGTCAGGGAATACCTACATATCCATCCGAAACAGGAAACTTTGAAAACTTTTAACGATGCGATGAATAGCACGCTGCGTCGTACCTTCAGTACTTCACTTACCGTTTTGATCGTTTTGGTTGCGATCTTCCTTTTCGGAGGAACTTCAATTAAAGGGTTTATATTTGCCATGTTGTTTGGTATTTTCATCGGTACCTATTCATCGGTATTTGTAGCTACTCCGATTGCTTATGATTCATTGCCTAAAAACAAGCGAATTGAGGCAGAGAAGAAGTAAAAGGTTATAAAATTTATAAAAAACCCGGTCCTTAAAGAGCCGGGTTTTTTTATGGGATACCCTGCTCTCCGGACACAATTCAGGGCGAAAATTTGTATCTTTGTCAAAAAGCAAATTACAATGGGAAATATCTTACTTTTTTTCAGCGGCGGCGAAATTATGGTCGTTGTTTTTTTCGTACTCCTCTTCTTTGGTGCCGATGCCATACCAGGGTTGGCACGCACTATTGGGAAAGGGATGCGCGAATTTAATAAGGCTACTGCAGATCTTAAAAATGAGTTTGAAAGCCATACCGCAGATATCAAACACGATCTTACCAATTTGACCGATAAACTCGAGAAGGGAGATACAGTAACCAAACGCAAAATTGACGAGGAGCTGAAGGAGTAGTAAACCAGAGAGGTTAATAGGCTGCAGGCTTTAGGCTGTTAATACATTTTCTTATCGGTCAATCATGCAGATGAATTTCTATAAGCTTATTTTGATAGCTTTAGAGCTGTAAAATAAGAGCCATATTCCAATTATTTTAGATTGATGCTAACTGCTGAATCACTTGTGAAATCGTTTGGCGACCTCCGGGTTTTAAAGGGAATCTCTCTGGAGGTAAAAAAGGGAGAGATTGTCGCCATTGTCGGGGCAAGCGGAGCGGGCAAAACCACGTTGCTCCAAATCCTGGGAACCTTGGGGAAACCCGATTCTGGTAAGGTCAGGATTAACGGGAAAGATATTTTTTCGATGGGGGAATCAGATTTATCCCGGTTCAGAAATCGGGAAATAGGTTTTGTCTTTCAGTTTCACCACCTGCTCCCTGAGTTCACCGCCTTCGAGAATGTCTGTATTCCGGGATATATTGCCGGAAGAAACCGGAAAGAAGTGGAAACTCGTGCAAGAGAATTGCTTCAACTCCTTGAATTAAGCGATCGGCTCGATCATAAACCAGCCCAGCTTTCGGGTGGCGAAAAACAAAGGGTAGCCGTGGCCAGGGCTTTGATCAACAATCCTGCGATCATTCTCGCCGATGAACCTTCGGGAAATCTGGATTCCCGTAATCAGGAAGAACTTTACCGCCTTTTTTTTAACCTGCGTGAGAAATTTGGCCAGACTTTTATCATCGTAACACATGATGAGCATTTTGCCGGAATGTCTGATCGGATGATCCATATCAAGGACGGTATTGTCGAGATCTGAATCGCTTGAAAATCCCCCATAACTCCTTTTATATTTTCTCTTGATTCGAACCAGGTATTTTATCGGGTTATTAAACCATATGAAAGAATAAAGGTCTTACAGACAAATTCCGGGATTTCCCAGAGATTAAGACTGGTTAAAATGTAATTGAAATGTTTTTAGAACAATTTTTCGAGAATTCGGCAATTTTATATCCAAATGCGATCGCACTGGAACAAGGTGAAAAAAAGTACACTTACACCGAAGTTGATCGGATAGCTAACCAAATGGCCAATTACTTGATAAATGAGGGTATTGGCCCCGAAGATAAAGTGGTGATCCTGTTGCCCAGAAGCTTGCAGGTTCCCGTTATGATGCTCGGTGTGTTGAAAGCAGGCGCGGCATATATCCCGCTGGATCCTGAGATTCCTGCAGAACGGGTTAATTTCATCTTTGAGGATGCCGACGCAAAATTACTCATCACTTCCGACCTGATCCTTGAACGGATCGGATTGCAGCTGAACCATCACCCGGTGTTTAACCTTGATCAGCAATTTCTTAAATTAAATAATTACCCGGACTGGAAACCGGCAGGGATAAACCGCACCTATAGTGATCTTTGCTATATCATTTACACCTCAGGCACAACGGGTAAACCCAAAGGGGTATTGCTGGAACATAAAAATGTGGTAAATTATATCCGGGGAGCCCGGAGAATCTACCCTATAAATAATTCGGACAGGGCATTACAGGGTTTTTCGGTCTCCTTTGATGCTTCTGTAGAGGAAATTTGGGTTCCACTTTCAGTTGGCGCCACCCTGGTTATTGGAACCTTTGAAATCATGCGTTCCGGTGACCGGTTTTCTTCAATTCTTAATGATCTTGACATTACCTTCCTGTCCTGTGCTCCAACACTTCTTTCAATGGTTAAAGAGGATATCCCGGGATTGAAAATACTCATATTTGGCGGGGAAGTGTGCTCAAAGGATATGGCATCCCGATGGTGTAAGCCCGGAAGGCTGGTCTTTAATACCTATGGTCCTACCGAGGCTGCCGTTATTGCAACTTATTCGGTCTTGAACCCTTTGGAAGAGGTAACCATTGGTAAGCCGCTACCTGGTTACGATGTAATTTTGGTCAATGCGCAGGATAAGCTTATTTTGGATGGTGAAGAGGGTGAAATTCTGATAGGCGGAGAGAGTATTGCGCGTGGATACCTGAACCGGGAGGATTTGACGGCTCAGAAATTTTTCGAAACAGATCAATTCAATGGGATTCCTGAACGATACTACCGTTCAGGCGACCTGGCAAAGTATGCGCCCAATGGGGATCTGATCTTTATAGGCAGAACTGATGAACAGGTTAAAGTCCGGGGGTTTAGAGTTGAACTGGCAGAAATTGAGAGTTTGCTTGTCAAATGCGATGGGGTACAGGCTGCTGCTGTTTCACTCAATTATGACTCCCAGCAACTGTCTGCCTATGTTGTTTTGGGAAATGCAGGGGAGATAAATCGTGAAGAGATTTCGCGGTTCTTACGTCAATCAGTTCCATATTATATGATTCCTGCTACCCTTGATATAATTTCTTCCTTGCCAATAACATCAAGTCAAAAGATTGACCGGAAAAGGTTACCTCCTCCTCTGACTCCTTTGACATTTTCTTCTCAAAAAACAATCATCCCTCCTATCTCTGAGATAGAACAGGCCATGGTCCGAATCATCGCCCGGAATATTAATCGGGAGGATATTTCCATGGATGATAATTTTTTTGAAGATCTGGGAGGTCATTCCTTATTGGCTGCCCTGGTAGTTTCTGAAATGCGAGAATTGGAAATGTTCGGGAACATGTCGGTGGTTGATGTGTATAAATTTCCAGTACTCTCTGACCTGGCAACGGAGCTTGAGCAGAAAAGGCTAAAAATCGATGCCTTTCCCCAAAAAGAGCGGGACATTCACACACCACCCAGGCGCACCTATTATACCTGTACATTCTTCCAGGGAGCATCCCTCATATTTCTGATTCTTTTCTTCGGAATCGAGTGGCTGGGTCCGTTTTTTGTTTATTCCTATTATTACCAGGCAGATAACGGAGTAATGTATTCATTGTACATGAGTCTCTTAATGTATTTTGCGCTATTGCCTGCTCTATCTGTGATTGCCATAGGATTTAAATGGGCCGTGATTGGTAAAATTAAAGCCGGGAAATATAAACTTTGGGGAAGCTACTATTACAGATTCTGGATTGTGGACAAGGTGATCAATATTTGCCCGATAACCTACTTCACAGGTACCAATATCATGAATGTCTTTCTCCGTCTGGTGGGTGCTAAGGTGGGAAAGAATTGTTATATTAATACCTCGTCCATCTCCGCATTTGACCTGTTTAAAGCCGGAGATAATGTGAGCATAAGCACCGATTGTCATCTGAAGGGTTTTACGATAGCAGATGGTTATCTGCATATTGGAAGTATCGAGCTGGAAGATAATGTGTTCCTTGGGACAAGGTGTTGCATTGCTCACAACACCAGGATGGGGAAAAACAGTTCAATCGAAGATCTTACTCTGATTCCCGAGGGTTTCAAAATTCCTCAAAACGAAAACTGGGGCGGTTCACCGGCGGTGAAGATCGGGATCAACCAACTGCAGGAGAGCATTAAACTTTGGTCAGTCAAATATTCACTTCTCTCCCTGCTTGGTGTTTTTGTGATTCCATTGATCACT
>Ga0316224_1003610_pt1 | contig 12486 bp, 17 predicted proteins | sample TBH18013metaG_FD_206254 | JGI IMG/M metagenome (GOLD analysis project Ga0316224, IMG submission 206254) | Freshwater microbial communities from Trout Bog Lake, Wisconsin, USA - TBH18013 | ecosystem: Environmental > Aquatic > Freshwater > Lake > Hypolimnion/Profundal zone | place: USA: Wisconsin...
ATACGTGGAAGATCTAATCGTTTGGCCCATGCTTCATACACTTCTGCATGATCAGCCCAATATTGATGACCTTTGAAATTATTGTCATTAAATCGGTTACAACCTCGACAGGTTAGGTTACAGACATTTGTTATATAAAATTCTACTACTGGAAATAAACGAATCATCTAGTATTTAATACTAGAATCCTGCGGCACCGCGTTTTTTAGCTGCCGAGTTAGCCATGTCACTGACTGTGTCTACTGGAGCAGTTGTTGCATCTCCACTAGAAGTGTTGGTTATTGTACCACCTGCATCATCTTCGTCACCACCAAGACCAATTGGTTGTAGTTCAACATAGTCTTTATTGAAGCTTTTGATAATGTTTTTTATTGCTGGATTTTCTTCATTAGCGGCCACAAGTGCATCGTAGTTAAATGTTCGATCTGTGTTAATCACAAGATTAATTAGACTTTGTGTGCTAATTTTTGGTGAAGTTTCTTTGTCTTTATATCTATGGCGGATCAACTCCAGAGCCGTTAATAGGTTGTTCTCTGGAGTGTTACCTTTGATATTTTCAAATTCGTATAAACGCACGATTAACGCTTTTCACGGCCTAATGATTCAGCACCACCAACTGCGGCATCACTTGCAGCAAATCCGTCAGTTTCTGGTTCTTCTTCTTGGTCAAAATCGCTACCTGGTTCTGGAGGTAAATCAGCACCGCCCATGCTTGGAGCAGGAGCAGGAGCACCACCAAGGTTCATTGGATTGTCAACTTGCTCGCCTGATAAAATGCGCACACCTTTATCAACCCCTTCACGTGCTTGTTGTAGATTTTGCATTAGTGCTTCCAATGTACCACCAACTGCTGATTTAAATCCATCAGCTTGTTCTGAACCAATTTGGTCACGAATGCTGTCTAATAATTCAGGCAATTGCTCATTTTGCATTTTACCGACTTTTTCGATAGCATCCTGAACGCTGTCTACCATATTACGGGCAGCTAATAACACTTCCGCATTACCAACTTCACCTTCGTTAAGTTGTGTGCGACGTTCTTCAAGCCATGAATTTAGGCTTTCACGAACTGTTAATAGTTGCATATAACGTGGGTTACGTTCTGCTGTGTGTAGATCGATACTACGACGGATTTTATTTAAATTAACTGTGATTGTTTCGCTAAGGCGTTCTGCTTTTTCAACAGTTAGGTTGTCAAAATCAATAGCAAAACCGAAACGGCTTTCCATTAATTTGTTAACCTTTTTGGCTGACGTGCGGGCCATTTCTGTAATTTTCATGGGTCAAATTCCTGTTTAGACTTTAGTATTATTTATGTTTTCTTTGCAAAGTTGACATCTTTTAATTTATACGGTCCTCTTGTTTTACCAAGATGTGCAATAGATTGTTTCTTTCTTGTTTCTTCAGAGACATTACGTTTAGCTGTAGAATATTTTAATTTAGCTTCTTCTGTTCTTATCTTACCTTTATTACCTTGACTAATTTTACGCTTAGTTTCTTCAGAATGTGGTTTTCTAGGATGTCCTGCGTTTGATTTTCCTTTTTTAGCGTCGGATATCTTTTTTTTAGTTTCTTCAGTTATAATTTGTTTAGCCCTAGCTGCTCTTAATTTAGCTTTGTGTTCTTCGGATAGCGGTTTTCTTTTTTTAAATTTACGCTTTTGCCCCGGATGCCATCCATCTATACCATTTTCTTCAATTAAATTTGCCCAATTGTTAGACTCTATTATATTATTCTCTTTTGAAAATTTAAGAGCAAACTCTATTAATGACTGTTTATCATCGAATAATTTACACCACACTGTGGTTATTTCGTTGCCGTGATGTTTTAAATGATCGTTCCAATATTTTCCAGAGCCTTTATACTTTTTTGGATCTTTTGCTGTTGTTTTTCCAAAATACTTTAGCCCAGTTAAATCATGTTGTTTAACATATAGCCAAGTTGGTTTAAATTTAGTATTCATATAACTATTTAGTCACTGAGAACGATTTAGCCAGATTCAAATTTTTCTTAATTTCTTGTTTTGTGCTGGCGATACGTTGCATTACTTCTAGATAGCGGTTCGAATAATATTCTTCATTCCAGCTATCTCCAGTATCTTGTGCTTTCTTATAGCGTTTACGATATAAGGCCGCATCAAACTCTAATCTATTTAGTAAGCCATCATTGTCCTTGATATTGATTGCTAATTGTATTTGTTGTTTGTGCATGGCTATACAGTAAAATATAGCATCCTTGCGATTAAAGAAATCAAATATCTGTTGTTCTTGCTCTACTACTCGCCAACATTTGTCATTGATCTTAACCACACGATACTTACCCACCAGAACATCACTGCCAATTTGGTAACAGAAAGGCAATTCATCAGTGGACTGTGCTAGATTAGATAATTCGGTTTGGGTAAATCGACGTATCTTTTCTACATCAAACTCAGCGGATGCGTTTTTTGTAGTAGATTTTACCGGCTTCATTTGTTCGAAGTAAAACATCTTTGCTAGTTAAATGATTTGCAATCACTTGTTCGCGTTCATTGAGGTGTGCTTTGGCAATAGGAGTTTCACCAACAAAACGTTTAAGAAGTTCTTTCTCTTCGTTGTTTATTGGCAATAAAACATGATTAGTTAATTCGACGATCTTCATGCAAGTATTTAGCTTACTTAAACATCAGATGTCCAAGAATTCCCAGAAGTGCAGTAAGTGTTACACTTAAGATAGTGACTATAATGCTAACAGACTGTTTACCTCTGCCTTCAAATTTGTCGTCTAGGCTTTCCTTGATGCCAACTAAATAGCCTTCAAGTTTATCCATACGATGTTCAAGATTAGATAGTTTAGTTTCCAAGTTACTGTACCTTACGGCACATATTTCAACGTGGGCTTCTAGACTCTCTTTTTCAATCTGTGACGGTGCTGTCATTTCGCTTTCCTAAGTAAGCGATGCTTTCTCTCGATGAGCCTTAATGTGTGCCTTAATATGTGCCTTAATGAATGCCTGTAGCATCAAATATATTTAGTCGGGGGTCTAAAGGTATAAAGTATATGTTTTTACTTGGGCCCGATGTATAAAATAATGGGAGTTCTGGCTCGGCAGTTTCAGTTAGGCCTAGAATAATAGGAGTAAGTTTAAAATCACTCTTTAATAGACCAAAATGATCAAAGTTGTCTTGATACACATCTGCGTAGTCTACACTAAATTTCCATGACCACACTCGGTGTTTACCAGTGTAGCCTATACCAAAATTATTTTTAAAATAAGTAACATCTTCAAACAATGTCATTGTTTCTAATACAATCGGCTGTGTTCGTAGACTTAAAATTTGCAACACAGTTTCCCAATTACGCTGTTGGTTCCGTGCTAGTTCAACTTCGGGAGAATATGAAGTTTGTCCTGTTGGGGTTATGTCTACTAGAGTGTAGCCTTGATATGTATATCTTTGATCATTCACTCAGTATTTATAGCCAATAAAAAAGGCCCTTAAAAAAGAGCCTTTTTAAATTCAATTGCTAATTGTTTAGATTAGTATGTGAATGCTGAAACGATAGTACCAACAACACCTGAACCGTTAACTGTAGTGTTAGCGTAACCTTGTAAGCTATATGCGCCAGTAGTAGCTGGTAAGTCAGCTAATGTGCGACCAGTGATAGCAACACGGAATTGTGCGTTGTTAGTTGTTGGGTCACCTAATAACTCGATAGAACCAACATATTCAATTGCTTGAACTAAGTTGCTGTATGTGCTGTAAACTACGTATGGGTTAACACCAACGTTAGCACCAGTCCATAAGCCACCTGATAATACACCAGAACCAACTACTGTGTAGTGTTGTAAAGCACGACCAGTGATTGTTAAGTTACCGTTTAATCCGTCTGTTGGTTGAGCGAAACCGTCAACACGTTGAATGGTTGTATATGCCATTTTAATATCTCCTAAAAATTGTGCGCATTGCGCATACTATTATTTAGTCTATCTGTAGAAAATTAACCAAGTATATTATTTGTTTAAGAAATTAATGCGACTAAATGCCAGGCGATCTACTAGTTTAACAGCACCACCGTCGTGCCCAATAGCAACAAAGCCTTCAGGACTAGTTACTTTGTAACCATCTGCGGTCTTTTGGAATGTACCGATGCCTTCTACTTGTGACAGCTTGCGCAATAACATACCTTTTAATTCTACAATACGTTTGTAAGTAGCCAAGACCCCTATTAGGTTATTTGAATTATCAGCGATCCACTGTTCTTTAGCTTTGATCTTTTCGACGCGGTTCTTAGCAACACGGCTAGTAGGATCTTCTACATCTTTCATCATTTCACTATTATAGTGCGCAATAAAGTCTTTCAAGAATAGTGTAGGTTCTACAGCATGACTGCCGGCACGCACCATCTTATTAATAAATGGTTTAACCATACGGCCAAATTCTTTATCACCCAAGATAACATCAAATCGTTGTTGCCCAATCTTTTCCATTGTGGTTTTCGTTGCAGTTAGATATTGTTGTATCTTATTATTTTCACTTGGAGTTAGGCTAGCAATACCTGTGTAGTCTTTGTATGTAGCATCATCAAACCACACTGCTTTAGTTTGATTATATCCACTTACATTAACTCCAAAAGATGCCTGCATGTCTTGGACTGTTTCACCGCCACTGTAGGTAGTGTGGAATATAATACCTATTTGTGCTTGACTAATACGCTGTCCTAGGTGACTGTTTACTGGTACTGCATAGGTAATAGTATTAGGAGTAAACACATAACAATCTTCATCATTAACATTTACTGTGGTAACTTTACCAGGTGTAAACATCAAATCACCTTGCACTACTCCGCCTATGCCTAATTTGCTCAGATGTGTTAGTGCAGACTGTAGCATCTCTGCTAGTTCGGGTTTATCGCTGTACCATTGCTGTATATCTTGCGGACGTTTACAAAGTTTAGGTTCACCTTTGCTAAACACTGATTTAGTGCCTACAAAGAATTTACTGTCAGTTGGATCAATACCACAAATGATTGCAGGACTGCCATCCCATTTAACTGTTAGTTGTGTTGTTGTGCCTGTGCCTTCTGCTAGCATATGGCGTAGACTTTCAATAAAATTTAATGCTTCTACTGCGCCAGCATATCCGCTATTAAAAACTAAGTCTTCAATATGTTCAAGGTGCGTGTTCTTACTTTCTGTCAATAAGAAACTAGGAGTTTGTTTTTTAATCTCAAACAGTTGCATTATAAACGAGCCTTAATACCGTCTACTAGAAATTTAAATTCTTGATAACTTTCTGCCAATGATGGAATACCTTTTTTATTAATAGCCTTTGGTCTGTTTGGTTTTGCGTCAAGTGCATCTAGTTGTTTTAATAGTGCTTGTTTTTGTTGTAGTGTTAATTTACTAATATCAGGTAGGCGACTTCTATCAACCTTGGTAATGTTAATTGCTTTCATTGCATCCGATATAACTGCTGGATCAATACCTTGTTTTTGTAATATATCTACAATAGCTTCGCTGTCTGTTGGACTGCCAGCAGCCTTCCATGCGGCCTGTAGTTTGTCTGCGGTAACTTTAGTAGTAAGGTTATGTCCTACTGTTTGTGCTTTGTTTTTAACTGCGCCAATACCTTTGCCTAATAGATTTGCGGCTTTATCACCCAGGCCTGCTTTGCCGTAGGTACCTTTAGCGGTTCTACCTTGAGCATGTTTGCCTGCTATACCTCTGCTAACATTAGCCGCAGCTGTTTTAAATTTATCAAATAAGCCTTCAGCAATAAGGATATGTTCAAACAGTTGGTTAACCTGTGCCGATGAAAGCACAATACTTTCCATAGCATCAACACTTGGTCTTGTTGCTACTAGTTTACCTGCTTTGTCATAGATACTAAGATCTATACCATCTGTTTTATATGAAAACTTATCAAGCGGAAATTGTTGTTTAACTCCACTTGGAATGTCCCACGGACTTGCTGGTTGTAGTCCTGTGGTGTGTTGACTAAATGATGACGATGTAGTAGTTGTATCTCCACCTTTCATTGCTTTGCCTAACGCACCAGCAGCATAGGCCATGCCACCTGTTTTAAGTCCTTGTCCAGCGGCTGTGCTAAACTCCTCACCTTGCAATAACTTATCAGTCATTTTTAATAAGCCAAGTGCGGCTGCTCCGCCAGCACCTGCACCGCTAATGCCAGCAGCTGCTATCAGCGCACTGTAAATTAACGTTTGTGCTACGGGATGTGCTTTGGCAAATGTTCTATACTTTTGAACATATTGCATAACACCTTTGTCGCCACCTGTTGCCTGTTTTAATTTTTCAGCAACATCATCATATGCGGCATCTGCATTTTTCATTGGGCCGCTATTTTGAACTTTACTCACTAGGTCATTGTATGCTGACTGCACTTTGGCGGCCGCATCTTTAGTTATTCCTAACCCTGTGCGATTGCCTCCAGCACCCGTAGCACCTTGTTCAATTTGTTGGAATAGGTTTAAGATTTGTTGAGGATTTAATTGTGCTTCTGCAATTACACGACCAGCCGATTCCCATAGCATCATGCTATTTTTATTTTTAGGAGTTAATCCCTCGTATAGATATGACGTAGTCTTTTTCATTATTTTGCCGCCATTGATGCTAGTAGTTGCCTGCGCAGTTCAGCACGTTCTTCTGGTGTTAATTTACTAATGTCAGGCAACCCGGCATCAGCTTGTTGTGCATCACCATCAGCTGCTGCTGTTGGCGGCGTGTTTGTGCCAGCTGACTGTTGTTGTGCTTTAATCTGATCAATAATGGCCTTTTCTTTAGGATTCTTAGGATCTAGTTTTTGACCATTTATAGTAATTGGTTCGTCAGCTTGGTTAGCGTCTTGTTGTTGATTTCGTGTGGGTTTTTGCCTTGTTTGTGCTGCTTGTTTGTTTAGTTTGCCCATCTTATAGAGTTTTGTCACATCTGTTAGGTACTTACTGCTATTAGCAGGCGATAGGGTTTCTGGAGCAGGTGGTAATAAATTTTCATCACAACTGAAATATTTAGCGGCCCATGATGCTATGTCAGTGTCGCCTGTACCTCCAGTGTATTTGTTCCATGCAGTAACAACTTTGTTGGCTAATTGTTGTAATTCAATTTGACCTGTTTTTTGTTGCCAACCTGCTTTGGCTCCCACAACTCCACCAGTGGCTGCACCTCCAATGCCGGCTGCGGCTTTTCTAGTAAAATCAAGTAGACCTTCGTCTAAAAATTCATTAGTCTTCATCTTTGAGTTTCCTGATACCACGTGAGAATTTAGCAGGATCTTGGCCTTTGATGGCATTAAGGAAACGACGTTCTAACTCGCCAGCTGTTTCAGCATCGTAGTTTTCGTGTATGTTACGGATAAGGTTGATTGCGCCATTGATAATGTTGTTGGCGCGAGTCTCAAGGAGATTCTCCTTGTCCTTGTGCGTGAGTAACTCATCAAGTTCTGTGAGTATGCTACGAGTGCGTTTCTGCAAAATCTTACTCCAATTTAGTATATTTATCGTAGATTAAAATTAATTTATTATAGTATAGCATGGATTAAATACTCTTACAATGACCCTAGAAACTATAAAATTTGAATTGGAATTTATCCCAGACTATTGGGGCATGCCACCAAGGGCTAGTATATCTATAGACGATACTCGCAAATTCAATGGTGACATTACAAAAGAAGAATGTATAATATCATTTGATCATACTTTAGAATTTGGAAAAACACATACCCTCTGTATTGACAAGTATGGTAAAGGGCATAAACAGGTTCGTATCAATCCAGATGGTACTGTCAGCGACCAAACGTTAACAATTAAAAACATAATTATAGATGGCATAAACATACGCAATTGGCTTTATACCCATAGCTATTATACGCCAATATATTTAGAACCTTGGGCCAGTGAACAAAAGGCCGCAGGAATAATTTTAGAAAAAACAGTACCTGGTGAAATGCATCTATCGCATGATGGAATTTGGACTTTTAATTTTTCTAGTCCGTTTTATCAATTTGTTTTTGATGCCATGGATGGAGAAATATGAAATACTCAATGAACGATATATCAAAAAAATTGATTCCAATCAATGATAATTTTTTTAAAAAATTAAAGCAAGATTGGTTTGAAAACTCACACAAAATTGTCAATTATCAAACCTTTATTCCAATGGCAGAAGAATGGTTTAGGGCAACTAAAATCAATGACATACAAGGGTGGGATCAATTTCCCTGTGTAGATGTATTACTTGGTTGCACACACTTTATTGAATCGTTAGTACTTAAATATGGGTGGAATGGTATACAGATACTGCCTGAAGAATATGCATACTATGGTCTTATGGGCAAATGGGGTACTGATCTAGGTAATCTACAGCCTAATACTCCATTGATAATATCCTTGCCAAATTGGCGATATGCTGATCTAAGACCAGAATGGCCTCAACTGTTAGCTGAGTGTGAACAAAAAAACATTGACATACATATTGATTTTGCTTGGATTATTGCCAGCAAAGATATTTCAATTGACCTTGATCATCCCTGTATTAAATCCTTTGGCATGAGTATGAGCAAATATAGCCTAGAATGGAATAGAATAGGATTACGTTGGAGTCGTCAACGAGCTGTAGATTCAGTTACTATCTTAAATCGCTATCACGGCGATATTAACAGTGCATTGACCAGCTGTGGTGCATTTATGATGCAGAATATTCCTCGCGACTACGCTTGGGATACCTACGGGCCATATCATTATGAGCTATGTCAAGACTTAGATCTATCGCCAACTAAATTAATTCATGTGGCAAAAAATAATTCTGGAGTATTAGGAATTGGGGGAATACTATCCGCTGTGTCCCCACATAGCATATAACGAATATCTAATATGATCTGCGGGAACAGGAGTATTCATGTAGTGCGGTACTCCAACACTATTATCTACTAGATATCCATAATTTTCTTTGTAGTCTGTTGATAGGATTGTGCCATTAACTAAAAATTTAGTTGCTAGATCAACAGTTGATTCTGATAGATAAATTTGTACAGCAACGTCAATAATGCTATTGTCTTTTTCATGCATACTAATAGTATACCCTTCTTGATCTTTCCATATAGATAGGCCAAGAAATTTATTAGTTCTATTAAATCTTTGATTTAAATCAGCAGTAAGATTGTCTAATACTATGTGTGTTTCTTCAATGACTGATTCAGGTATCCAATTTAATTTCAATCTATTATTATATTCTTGTTTTAGTTCCTTGGTCCAAACTATTTCTTCTGTTGTTATGTAGTCTAACAGTTTAACTAATAGATCAGGATTAATAAAATCTTTAAGAAAAAACAAATGAGGACAAGCTGTAGAATCTATTTTTGATAGTCGGTCTAAAGAGTAACTAGTACTGTCAGTGATTAATTTAAAATCCAACAGCATTATTCTGCACTCTTAAGACCTGCCAGCATGCTCTTTAATTTACTACTGTCTACCGTGGCATTGATCTTAGGGTGATCTTCTGCGGGACTTACACTGCTACCAGTTTTGATTTGGCTCAGAATGTTAGTAGTACCCGCACCACGCAGGCCACTTTCTTGTGCTTCTTCACCTGGGTCTGTGATGCGCATTGTATCAATGTCGTAGTCTAGGTCAATCTTTTGTCCTACACCAGTTGAACTACGTGACTTCATACACTGTATTTGATAACGTCCACGCTCACGCATAGCACGACTTGTAAAGATACCAAATACATTATCTGCTGTGTTAATTTTTGATAATCCACCAGCAATATGACTATGGTCAAATTCAATTTCCTCAACCGCACCGCGATTTAACTGTGACGCTGTAACAAATAGTACACCTAGTTCTTTAGCCAAGTTACGCAGTTCTTCTGACACATACTTGTCTTTAACAAACAAATCATTTGGGCTAACTTTTGCACTTACAGGCATGACTAAATCCAAATAGTCTACCATAACAAAGTCTACTTTGCGTCCTGTTTGGATTTGATACTCTTTTAAATATGCTCTAATGTCGTTAACGTTTGACTGTGCTGGGAAGCCTTTGATTTGATAGTTACCTGCTTTCTTACTAACCAACCGCACTTTCATTGTAGTTGTATCAATGTCTTTGCGAATATCTTTTGTGCCCATCCCAGTTAGCATAGCATCTGTTCTAAGTGCGCAAAGTTCTTCACTCAACTCCAGACTTACATACACACCACTTAGGCCTGCTTGTAACCAACTCAAAGCCAAGTTCATCATAACAAGTGATTTGCCTGATCCAGATCCACCAGCAAAGATGTTTAGTTCACCGCGACTAAATCCGCCATATAGCAGTCTATCAAGTTGTGGCCAACCTGTTGATACTTGACCGCCACTGTTATAATATTTTTCAATACGCTGTTTAGGATCTGCAAAGTAATCAGTACCCATGTCTTTAGTAAGACTAATCTGTACTGCATCTTTGATTAGTTTTTCTACAGGATTGTAGTCACCCTTTTCCAACATGTCTGCGGCTTTAAGAATAGCACGTTCAAGTTCTTGACGTTTAGTAAAGCCTTCAAACTCTGTCATAAACCAATTATAGTGGTCTTCTGTTAGATCTGGTACGTGTTTTAACTCTGTTCCTGTAACTGCCTTGACCTGCTCAATAGTAGGCAGAGTCTTGTGATTGTCACTGTGTTCTTTAATAAACTTAGCAACATCTTTAAGACTACGATCAAAGTTTTCTGGATTATAGATATTCTGCACACGCACATAGCTTTGTGCATCCTGCAACATCATTTCAATAAAAAGTTTTTGTAAATCTAGTGAATAGTCTTTTGTGCTCATAATATTAATTATACAGTTTCTTTTTCATTAATTCAATCTTGAGTTTGCTTGTTTCTTTGCTGTCTATGATAGTTTTCAACACAAACAACTTGCCATATTTTACCACTGCTTCATTTATATCCTTACATGTTTCTAACCACACTGGGAAACTAACACTCCATCCATACTCTATAGCATTGTTAATCATTTTAGCACCTGCCCGGTCACGATCAGCTACTACTATGACTTCCTTGCCCAGGCTTTCAATGATGTCTGCTTGAGTTTCATTACACTCATTGTTCAACACTGCTACACCATCTATGCTCATAGCATCAAATGGCCCTTCACAGACTATGACAAACTTGCTGTCTGGTTGTTGGGCGTTTGTATTAAACACAAAGTTAGGTTCATAATGACTGTAGTATTTTGGCTTAACGCCATCAACAAAAGCACGACTGGTATAGCCAATGGTTTTACCTTGCCAAACGCAAGGAATAATCACACGCTGATGTAGGCTGTGTTCTGTTGAATCAGTCCAATAAAATTCATATTTTTGTGTGTCAATTTTACGAGCAGTAACATAATCAACTGCTGAATTTAGTAATGGCGGAACATTACGTAAATCATCTAACAAGTGAAATGTAAGTAGTTGTTGGAAACTAATAGCACCTTCCGGTAAGTCACGATGTTTAAACTCAACTTTTTCTTCAGCTTCAGCTTTAACCTCTTCTGGTGCGACTAATTCACGGATACGTATTGCTTCAATAACCAATCGTTTAATGTTGGTGTCATCTGCACCCAACCATTTTAGTAACTTACGAAATTTGAATGTTAAATGTCTGCCTGGTTGATATGATGCTTTGAAGTTACAGTTAAAACAATGATAGCTGACTGATCCATCTGCGTTAGCAGTCAATCCACCACGGCCACGAGTATCTGCACTTTCGCCATTATGATGACAACAGGGCGCATTAAAGCTAGTCCACCCACTAGGAGTAGTTTTCTTCTTAGCTGGTAAGATTGATTTTATGAAGTCGCTTATGATATTCAGCATATACTATATTATACACTGATTTTTTGGTTAGATCAACCTATATTCCAAACCTTGAACGAACTGCTTGATAGTTTTGATTGATCTGTGTATTACCAAAGGCAGTGTTGTAAATACGGACAACACCCAATCCGCCACCCCAATAGTCACCAAGGTCCCAACGCCGCATCAACACAATACCAGCTTGTGAACTGGTAGATGAACCCGTGTAGCCAAGGGTGCTAACCTGCGTATTATTTACGAACAGTTTAACTGTTGTGCCATCATAGGTACCCACGATGTGATACCAAGCATTTGATGTCAATGAATAAGCTGGAGTAGCATGCCAGGTACCATCCCAGAATCCATTTTGTAAGCCACCAGAAACATCAACACCAAGGCTAAAGTTAATCCTACTAGTAACCCCAGGATATTGTTCTGTGAGTATACAAGGATCTGCTCCCGTGTTAGTGCCAGTGTAGTAGTGCCAGGTTTCTACAGTCCAGCGTGACAGATTACCAAAGCTCTGATTTGGGCTGTAAGCATATTGACTGCTGCCAGGCACAAAGTTTAGGTATCCACCATTGTTGCTGCTGAATGTAGGACTACCGCTTAGGGTAAATGATAAGCCGTTAGCAGTATCACGCCAAGTGGTGTTGCCAGAGAAAC
>Ga0316224_1003620_pt1 | contig 12466 bp, 9 predicted proteins | sample TBH18013metaG_FD_206254 | JGI IMG/M metagenome (GOLD analysis project Ga0316224, IMG submission 206254) | Freshwater microbial communities from Trout Bog Lake, Wisconsin, USA - TBH18013 | ecosystem: Environmental > Aquatic > Freshwater > Lake > Hypolimnion/Profundal zone | place: USA: Wisconsin...
AAACTGGAGTCGACAACAAGTGAATCACTGGACAGCCGCTTTAAATAGATTTTCTATTATGTTCGATGACAGAATTAATAATCTTTAACTAAACTCTATTTACACAAAATCTTGGATACCCTCTTCATATCGAAAAACACGGTTCCAAATATATCTTCGGCAAATACTTACTCAACACAAATATCTAAACTGAAGAATCCCCAAATCAAACTAAAAGACAACATTATAATTTTAGTACTGCCCTCTAATGACAATCAATTAAAGAGATGGGAAATTCAAGTAATCACTACCCCAGAATCCCTAGTAGAAGTTATTACAACTGAAAAAGATTTTTATATATTAGATTGGCAAACCCTCTCTGTAACAGTCATTGATGTTGATTTTAATATATCTTATGAATTTAATTTATGGCATGAAAAAAGCCGTAATCGTTTACTTTTTTTCTCAGAGACTGGCGACTTTATTTACTCTGGTTCATTTGGCGATGGCGAGATTCAATTTGAAACAGGTAAATATACTATTCTTTCAAGATTAAAATTCACTACAAAATGCAAGGAGATACAATCCGATATCTATATGTTTCAATTAAATTTATTTAAGGGAAAAATTGAAAACATATCTAATGGTTTTGTAACACTAGTTATTAAAAGTGATAGCATTCCCAGCATTACGTGGACTGGTAAGAACATTAAATCTAATGAAGGTCATGAAGTATTTGCATCTAAAGATTTACAATTAATTGTTAATTTAAGTGAGAAAGGTACATATATCTTAAAAATCACATCATCATTAGGTAAAGCTATTACATTAGATATTGATGGTAATTCATCACAATTCTATGAAATTGATATTGCTAACCAATTAAATGATTGGAAATCAGGTCTGACAAAATTGACTGCAGTACTTTTTAGAAAAAACACTAAAATAGAATTGGCTAAGAATAATTTATTTCTTTGGAATGAGTTAAACGGAATAGACAGTGAATTGAACTTTTATTTCAGTAGTGCACCAAGCAATCTAAACACGTTTTTATCAAAAAATATAGTATTACTTACAAATAAACTTACTTATCTTTCGAGGGATACTCACCAATTTTCGTTTATTTTTGATCTTCCTCTGGATAAAAAACTAACTTTAACTTTTAAAATACCTGAATTATTTCTAGATTTAGAAGAAAAGAATGTATTATTAGAAGCTGAAGTTAAATCAGTTCATGATGAATCTGAATTAGATATAGAATCAGACCAACCTATATTCAGTGCGACAAAGCTTTTTAATACCGAACTTGAAAATATCAACGCTGCTTTAAATCAACCATCCATCACGCCAATTATTCCAGAAGGTATATTTATGGATAAAGTTAAAGACTTAGCTGTCATTATCGTAAAAGATGAAGAAACAGACAAATTTGAGGGTATGTTTTGAATATTGAAGAATTAGATGCCAAAATAAAAACGCTGTTCAGCGACATAATTATTGATAAAGGATTAGTTCGTAGTTTGAAAATTAGAGACAAACGAACAATCCCCAGCTTTGTGGAAGAATGGCTAATCTCTCGCTATCAAAAACCAGAAAAATCTAATGCTGAAATTTACCAAGATGTAACAGCATTTATGAGTAAACATTTACCTGCTAAAACAGATAAAGAGCGTATTAAACACGAGCTACAGTCAGGCAATGAAATGGTTATTTTAGACCGTTTCAATCTTCGCATTGATATTGCAAAAAACAAAAAATTACTCTCAATTCCGTGTATTGAAGAAACGAATGCACGAGTGTCTAATGAGGTTATTGATAAAAACCCTCTGCTTTTAGAAGGTGGTCAGTGGGGAGCTGGGCGTTTGATTGTAAGACCAGAAGGGAATATCAATGTGATTGAAATGACAGAGTTTAGTCCTATGCAATCAGGTAAAGTTGATTTAAATACATTGATACAGGCTCGTCAGCATTTCACTACTCGTGAATGGATATTTTTGCTACTCCGCACTATGGGATATGAACCTTCCGCCTATAATGATTCACAGCAAGATAATTTAATTTTGCGTTTACTACCATTAGTGCAGAATAATGTAAACATGATGGAACTTGCGCCCAAAGGCACAGGTAAATCTTATATTTACTCTAATCAGAGTCGCTATACATGGTTGAACAGTGGTGGTGCTCTAACACAAGCGCAATTATTTAAAAATTTAAATACGAAAGAAATAGGTTTGATGGGCCGTTATGATTTACTCGTACTAGACGAGGGTCAGTCTATTAGCTTTAAGGGGGCAGATGATATTCAAGCAAAATTTAAAGATTATTTAGAATCTGGTCATTACTCTATTGCTAATGACAAGATAACAAGTGAATGTGGATTGATGATTTTAGCAAATATTGATTTATATAATAACCGTCCAAAACGCTATGATTACATTAGACATCTACCTCAAATGTTTCAAGAAAGTGCATTAATAGATAGATTCCACGGTATTATCGCAGGTTGGCAAATACCAAGATTTACTACTGAAAGTGCTGCCCTTGGTGTCGGAATTAAGGCAGATATTTTTGGTGAATACTTACATCAGTTGCGTATTGTAAGTTACGATGAATTTCCTTATGGAAAATGCCCTTCATTAAAAGGTGATAGTCGTGATGTAAAAGCCGTTACACGTTTGGCTTCAGGGTTATCAAAATTACTGCTATTAAACCCCGACCACGCTGATTATGACCATTATGTTCTTAGACCAGCAATAGAACTTCGAGAACGGGTTCGTTCGCAATTAGCAGAATTAGACCCTAATGAGTTTTCAGGTACGATAAATGTAAATCTTTAGTTCTACTTGCTCAGACCTGATCTGACAGTTACCGATTTCGTCACTTAACGACTCAAGATTCTCGAATTCAGAAAGCCAGTTAGTGAAATTTATAGCTTCATACTTCCATACTTCTCTTAAATCTACTTTCTCTAATTTAGATAATTTCACTAATAACTAATAATTTTGTTAATGACTATGAATTGTAATCAATAATCAAAATTTTATTAAATAGATAATATTAAAACGAAGTTACTCATTCTAATCTAAAGGAGCAAAGCCATGATATGCACCAAAAACAGAAGGAGAGCCAATGTATAAAGCAATTTTTATTGAATCGGGTATTGTTATATTGTCTGTGAATTCATCATATCCTTGCCAACCATTTATAGTTGCTTTGATTTTCAAGATATGTTCTTATTGCAAAACACCATATTTTTATAGATTTTACAAAATTAATTGCATAATATTTTTCGTGGATTATAAAATCTTTCGGTTATTCAAATACAATTTGAACTTAACTAACAAAGTTAATTTTTAAAAGTCTATTTGTAATGGAAGATTTTTTATACTGCTTAAAATTCAGACCTATAAATAATTATTTAATAGATTCAATAGTAAATGGATTAATCTATTTCCCTCGTCCAAGCGAACTTAACGACCCATTTGATTGTCAACTTAATATTGAAAATATTCTTCAATTAGCTATAAAACAAAGATCAACAATATCCCACAAAGAATTTTTAAATTCTTTTGTCCAAAATAAAGATTTCATTTCCAACTGGTCTTCATTTGTCGATAGTGTTGGTGTATTCTCATCATCAATAAACAGTTATGATGCAAAAGAAAGTTCTCTATTATGGTCTCCTAACATCACAGTTTATTTTGGTCATTTATTGATGAAATATCACTAAGAAACACTCCCACCCATGCCATCGACAAACGTATTAATAAAATCTTGAATCTTATCGCCAACGCGTTGCAAGATGGTTTTTCGTTCTTTAATCAGTGGTTTGAAGCTTAAAGAATTAACAATGTCTTGTGATTTTGGTAGTCGATTATAAAAACCATAGTTCCTAACAATCTGCTCCAATTGTTCCGGCACCATCTGTTCTTCTTGGCACAACTGTTCAAATGCTTTTCGCTTACTGTCTGACCAATAATTCTCAAATTCATTAATCACATTATCGTTGGGTTTCATGACGGGTAAGTTTTCATTGATGAATTTTTCAATCAACTCACGCTTACTTCGTAATTGAACTTCACCCGCCACCAAGTCAATGATTTCTTTTTGACGCTGTTTCTTGTCTTCTGGGTCAAGGTTCTTATTAAGATTTACAAGCAGATTCAAAATATATGCGACATTGATTTCATCACGAGTGATTAAATCGAGTTCAAAATCGATATCTTCTAATACAGATGCCGCTTCTGCTTTTCTTTCCCTTTGTGTTTTAACCTTGTCATACACATCCAGATATTTGCTTTTGTAATCTTCAAACGCTTGAGGTGGTATGCTTAAATCCTCATCATCAAAATCAGAAAATGAGGTTAATACATTCTTAATTCGAAGCATTTCTCTAAACTTGGTCACAAACTCAAGTTCAGCATTTTCATCTATTAAATTATCAACACTCGCTACAGTGGGTGCTATTTCCAATAATGCGGCAGTTGCTTCATTAAATTGCGTTACATAATCTTCATACGGTTCAAGTAGAACCGTTTCTTTGGCATTCTTATTACTGAATAAGGCAATGGCTTCATCTGTAGCTGATTTCAGATTCCTAAAACAGATGATATTACCCTGTGACTTTCTGTCATTAAGAATACGATTGGTTCTGGAAAATGCTTGCACCAAACCATGAAACTTTAGATTTTTATCCACATACAGTGTGTTTAATCGGGGACTATCAAACCCAGTCAGAAACATATTAACAACCAGCAAAATATCGACCTGTCCAGCTCGCACACGCTTGGCAATATCTTGGTAATAGTTGTAGAAAGATTGGCTGTCATTGGTGGAATAATTAGTGCCAAATAGGGTATTATAATCAGCAATAAATTCGTCCAGTTTGTCACGACTATTCTGATTAATCTTACCTTCGGCAATAATATTCTCTTCAGAAATTAAACCATCAGTTAAACCATTGGCATTGGGGTCTTCTTCATTCGCGGCATAGCTAAAAATGGTCGCAATTCTTAAAGGTTTAATCGCACCTTCTTGCAGTTGTTTAAACAGTTCATAGTATTCGATTAACGTCTTTACACTGCTGACGCAGAACATAGCAGTAAAGTCGGGCGATTTGGTCTTTTGGGTATGATAAGCAAGAATGTATTCAGCAATTTTACCTAGACGATACGGACTGTCTAATAACGCTTTGGTATCAATTGCTTCAACTTTGACATCAATATCCGTGGCAATATCTAATTCATTGGCACTGTCTTTTCGTTTATATTTGCCCACATATTCCACGGCAAAACGCAGCACATTCTCATCTTTAATGGCATCAACAATCACATATTTGTGTAAGCATTCGCCAAACAAATCCTTAGTAGTGCGTTGGTTCGCATTGTCCGCAAAGATAGGTGTGCCAGTGAAACCAAACATCTGAGCATTGGTAAAGAAATCTTTAATGTTCTTATGGGTGTCACCAAATTGACTGCGGTGACATTCATCAAATATGAATACAAACTTCTTATCTTGTAGATGAGCCACATGACTTAAATGTCTGGGGTTCATGATGGCATTATTGAGTTTCTGAATCGTGGTCAGAATAAGCTTGGTGCCATTATCATTGAGTTGTTTGACCAAGGTATGGGTATTAGTGGTTTCATCAACACTACCTTTACAGAACCCATTAAACTCTCGAGCAGTTTGGTAATCTAAGTCCTTTCTATCCACGACAAACACCACCTTATGCACTTTCGGCATACGCATGATGATTTGACTGGCTTTGAATGAAGTAAGTGTTTTTCCAGAACCAGTGGTGTGCCAGATATAGGCATTGTCATTGCTGTTCTTAACTCTATCTACCAATGCTTCAGTGGCATAGAACTGATAAGGACGTAGTACCTTGATGATTTTCTCTTCGGTCAGCACCATATAGTGCGTCATCATCTTGGCAATGTGACAGGGTTTTAGAAACTCGGCACTGAACTCATGCAGGTCAGATAGACGATTATTCTCTTTATCTGTCCAGAAGAAGGTTTGATTGAAGGACTGCTCTTTGTTGTTAGAGAAATACTTGGTGTTGACACCATTACTGATGATGAACAATTGCACATACTGGAACAGAGCAAAACCAGCATCATAGGAATTATGTTGATAACGATTGATTTGGTGGAAGGCGACCTTTAACTCTGCACCTCTGCGTTTGAGTTCAATCTGCACCAAGGGCAAACCATTAATTAACAGGGTTACATCATAACGATTCTTACGCTTACCCTGCATGGTGATTTGATTGGTCACTTGAAACTCATTCATGCACCAATCATCAGAATTCAAGAAGGTCAGATAAAGGGTGTCATCGTTATCGCGTTTTAGAGCAAATCTATCTCGTAGAATCTTGGCTCTATCAAAGGTACTGCCCGTATTCAGATGTATTAGAACTCGCTCAAATTCAGTGGAAGTAAGCTTGATATCTTTGTTATGGATTTCTAATTGCCGTTTAAGATTTGCTAGCATTGCAGCTTCATCATCAATGACTACTTTGGCGTACTCCATGCCCACTAACTGAGCAATTAAAGCAGCTTCTAAGGCATATTCCGATTGAAGTGAGGTCATGATGGCTTACACAAACATCTGCTGCAACAACCCTTGCTTGTATTGCTTTACGGCATTGAGCTGGGTTTGATTGGTAGTGATTTTCTCGTCTATAGCAGTGAGGAAGTTTGCGATTTTAGTTTGTTCCTCAATAGCAGGATAAGGTAGGGTTAAAGTAGCAAAGGCACTATAACTAATTTGTTTCCCATCTCTAATGCCAATTACAAGTCCATTTAATCTTTCTATAAAATCTTCTTTCTTCAAAAATGCTTTGAAATAGCCATTGTTTATTTCAATCTTTGGTTTCATAACTGTGTAAGCAGGGCTACATATACCCATTAAATTTGAGTATTCAATTCCACCTTGAAATGAACGCAGACTAATAACAAAATCACCCTTTTCAACAATCTTATAAGATTTAACACTGGATTCTGATGATTTTATATCTAATCCAGAGTCTTCACGGTAAATCATACCCTTATCTTGCGTGGCGGCTAAAATAGGTAAATCACCATTATGATTTTTGTTTGAGACACTCATAAAAACCTCATCTGCTTGCCTTTCTTCCCACTCTGGATACTCTTGCCCATCATCATCTTTGAAACGTAATTCTTGACTGAATATCTGCTGCATTACCCCTTTTTTGTATTGGGATAATAAGGTAGCTTTCTGGGTGAGTAAGGAGATTTTCTCATCTACTGCGGTGAGGAAGTTGGCGATTTTGGTTTGTTCTTGGAGGGATGGAAACCAAAAGCTAAAAGCATTGAGATTCTTTGTTGTTATTTGATTAATTCTTGCTCCCAAATTCATTTGAATCTGTTCGTTATAGTTATCTGTCTTGAATAGATGAACCATGAATTTATTAAAAGGACTTCTGTATACCGACATGAAAGCCCCGAATGTCATTGGGATTTCAGTATTAGAAATTAACACATTCTTACCAATTAAGCGTTGGCTACCATTCCTTGTGCAAATTAGAATATCATCTCTATTTGTAAAAAGTTTTTCTGGAATCTTTTCTTTTACACGTACTTGGTCATTCAAATCTAACATGTCATTTTTTATGTTAGATGAACGAAGCACTATTGGATATGATTTATCGTCAGTGATGTTACTAGGAGAATATGTTAATCCAATAATATTTTCTCCAATATCACCCAGAGTCTTCTCTTCCCAATCACTACTAAACTCTTTAAACCTTAAAGCAGGAATACTCATGCATTTTCACCATTCACAGCAAAAGGTGGTTTAATCCCTAATTCCACACAAAATGCGGCAATCCTGACATCAGTTCCTTGACTACTCTTATCCAAGGCAATTAACTGTGCTGAAATAGCACCCAAATCAATGGCATCTTCTGCCTCAAAGGTATCTACATATCTTGGAATATTTAGATTGTAGTCATTTGCTTTAATGCTTTCTAAACTGGCAACATGGCTGTATTTCTCTTCATTGGTTCTGGCTTTGTAGGTATCCACAATCTTTTGGATATGCTCGGGTCGCATCACATTAGTGGTTTTAACTTTATCAAAATGCTGACTGGCATCAATGAATAAAATATCCTGCGGATTTTTACGGCATTTCTTTAGCACTAATACACAGGTAGGAATGCTTGTGCCATAAAATATATTGGCAGGTAAGCCAATCACAGCATCTAGACAGTTCATCTGCTCTATCAAATATTGTCTGATATGACCTTCTGCGGCACCACGGAATAACACCCCATGTGGTAAGACTATTGCCATAGTGCCTTCTTCTGATAGGTGATAAATCATGTGCTGAACGAATGCCATATCTGCTTTTGTAGATGGTGCCAATTTGCCATAAGCACTAAATCTATCATCACTCATATGGAGTTGACTGGCACTCCATTTAGCAGAAAAGGGTGGATTGGCTACAATCGCATCAAATCTCAAATCTTTATGTTGAGGATTTTCTAGGGTGTCTGCTTGCTTGATATCAAAATCAGAATAATGCACATCATGCAGAATCATGTTCATACGCGCTAAGTTGTAGGTGGTGCGATTTAATTCTTGACCATAAATCTTATCCACATGAGCAGCTTCACGTTTTACTCTTAATAATAGAGAGCCACTACCACAAGTACCATCATAGACACTTTTAAGATGTTGTTTATTGACAGTAACTAACTTGGCTAATAAGGTTGATGCAGGTTGGGGTGTATAAAATTCACCGGCTTTTTTACCCGCACCACTGGCAAATTCACCAATCAGATATTCGTAAGCATCACCTAATACATCAGCACTTGCATCATCCAAATTGAAATCAATTTTATCTAAATGCACTAGTACTTTAGCTACCAAATCATTCTTATCTTTTTCGGTACGACCTAATTTAGAAGAGGTTAAATCCAAGTCTTCAAACAGATTCACAAAGTCATCGGCACTATCTGTACCCAAAGTGCTTTGTTCAATATTTTTAAGAATCTTGGTTAAATCACCCAGAATAAAGTTATGGCTATCCCCGATACCGTGAGTATCAAGTTGGTTGCTACCTTTTAAGGCAATAGCATGGAATGTTTCGGAGGGTTTTAAGAAGTAACCTAGTTCTTCAACAGCTGCTTCTTCTAATGCTTCAATATAAGATTGACCCTCTGGAGTGTTTTCAATCAGGTCAGCAAATTTCAGATTTTCTTGAGCTAGTTCTGCATCAGCAAATCGCTCAATCTTTTCTGACAGGTATTTGTAGAAGATAAAACCGAGAATGTAGTCCCTAAATTCATCTGCTCCCATATTGCCACGCAGATCGTTAGCAATATTCCAAAGTTGTTGCTTTAAAATGCGATTTTGTTCTTCTGACATTAGTATTATAAGTAGTTGGTTTTTTTCTAATGATACCAAATAATTGTTGAACTAGTTATGCAAATAAAACTTGTGATAGTTGAAGTGATTCGATATTTATTGAGGTTGGATAAGTTGTTTTAGTCAGCATATAGCCAATCGATGATGCCTTACACGATCTATTTCGTATTCAAGTCAGTTAGTTACAATCCAATATTATCGATCATCACGTCTCTTCTCAATCACGGTATATTCAATATCGATGACGTTTTCGTTGTTGGTTCTTTGAGCTAACTTGATCCTTCGCCAGAATATAAATCCAGCAATAGCCATGGGTATTAACAATATGACGAAGAACACAGACGATAGAATCACACAGGCAACGACAATAACCAATAAAAGTGGTATCGCAATAATTCTGGGAATAGTTAATGAGAATTGCATAGGACTAATATAACGAGCTAAAAGTGATCAGCATAACAATAATTTTTGAATTAAAGGTCAGTAGTCAGTATGTGTCCAAAGAAAGTTTACATCTATCGCAATAATTGTTTTTTAATCTCATCAGCAACTAAAGCATTTTCTACACTTAATTGAGTCAGAAAATGTCTTCTTAATACAGAGTCTTCAGGTACCACAATTTTTGATAACTCTTCATCATATGATGAGAATATATTTCCCGTTAGTTTTGAAACTAAAGGAAAGGATAAGATTTCAGACCTAAAATAATAGGCTATAAGAGCCAATGCCAATAACGATAATAATTCTTCCATATAAAAAATCTCCAAAATTTAATAAAAAAAGTCTAATACCAACCGTTTGCGATACAAACTAAAGTGCCAATATTAGCTAAGTATTATACACGCCATAAATTCATTATCAGGTTAAATAAAATATAAATTAATATAGGGTGAGGTGTTTTTGTAATATTTTTTGTATTGCTTTAGAATGCAACAAAAAGAGAACAAAAAGAAAACAATGAAAACACTTATCGCGTTAGTTGATTGCAATAACTTCTATGTATCCTGTGAACGGGTATTTAGACCGGATCTGATTGGTAAACCTGTCATGGTACTCAGTAACAATGATGGATGTGTGGTGGCGCGTAGCAAAGAAGTAAAAGAACTAGGCATTAAGATGGGCGTACCTGTCTTTCAAGTTCAACAACTCATCAACAAGCACCAAATCAAATTATTTTCATCGAACTATACTTTGTACGCTGATATGTCTGCACGAGTGATGTCTACCTTAGAATCATTTGCACCAAGAATGGAAGTCTATTCAATAGATGAAGCGTTTTTAGATTTAACAGGTGTCTACTTTAAAGACAGTGTTGACTATGGACAGCGTATACGGAAAAAAGTGGTTAAGCATACAGGTATTCCAGTCTGTGTTGGTATGGGGCCAACAAAAACCTTAGCGAAACTGGCTAACTTTGCTGCCAAGAAGTGGTCAAAAACAAACGGTGTAGTGGATTTATCAGACCTTAAGCGTAGAGAAAAGTTAATGTGCATTGTGCCCGTGGGTGAAGTTTGGGGAATTGGTTCTCGTACCAATGCTAAACTACAAAAACTGGGTATAGAAACTGTATGGGATTTAGCATCACAATCCCCCATCAGGATACAAAAAGCATTCAATGTTGTCGTAGCCAGAACCGTGATGGAATTAAACGGTACATCGTGTTTGGCCATTGAAGATATAAGTCCTGATAAACAGCAGATCGTATGTTCTAGAAGTTTTAGTAGACGTTTAACCGAAGAAGCCGAGTTATCAAAAGCACTCTCAGAATTTTGTAGTCGTGCCGCAGAAAAACTCAGACATCAAAAGTCGGTGGCAGGGTGTGTGACCTTATTCATTAGAACCAGTCCCTTTAATGAACAAGAACCCCAATATCAACGTTCTGCCAGTATAAAACTCAGTGTTGCAACACAAGATACCCGTACTCTTATAACTACAGCTAATCGTATACTCAGTGAGATATATAAAAAGGGCTATAGCTATCAAAAATGCGGTGTGCAACTTAGTTATATCCAAGCTAAAACAAGTGCAGGGCAGTTGGAGTTGTTTGATTTCGATAATGATGAATTACCAGCCGAGAACCCAGCGTTAATGGCAACGATGGATAAAATCAATAAACGGTTTCCCAAGAAAATAGCTATTGCTGCCACGGGATTTGATAAATCATGGCAACCTAAAGCAGAACGCATATCTCAAAGGTACACCACCGATTGGAAGGAGTTGGTGTTGGTAAAATGATAACTCTTCTACAAGGATAAATTTTATGAGCATCAACATATTCAACAATATCAAGGAAACCGTATGACCGATAGTGATACTACTAATGAACCACGCCAATCGATTATGATGAATGTTCATGGAGCTCATGCTAAAGAAAAATTTTCATATAGATTAACAAATAACGCTATGTTGAAATCTGAAATGAACCTAACTGATAAAAAAATCATAGCCAAAAGTATTCTGGCTTGGCAGCAAAAACCTTATGTTGTATGTAAAGGTGCAGCCATATGTATCAGTGTCTTTGATTCCCAGAAAGCAGAAACATCCGAAAATGATGCGGCTAAGATAGTTCTATACGAGTATATAGAATCCCTTATTTCAAAAATTGACTTTGATATTAGTGCTTATAGAACTGTAACGGTTGCTTATACCGTGGCATATCTGTCCTATTTGGTTAGTAAAACAGGCAAATCGTTTGATTTTAATCAGATTTTGGATAACCCATCTGTGCTTAATCAATTGGATGCAATAGTTAAATTTATCAGCAATGATATTCATAAATTTATCTCTACACCAAAAGAAGGTTACGAATACCTAGCTCAATGGCATAAGCACGAGGAGTGCTGGAATGAGGTATTGGCATTACCTGTAAATTTAGCGATACCAGAAAGTTTACTGTGTTGATGCTTTCATTATTTGATCAACGACACTGTCTTATTATTAGCAATTAGTTTTCATCGTGTGATTGATTTACATCATTTATGCTGATATGTTGATAGGTGTTTATATGATTACGAGGATAGATTTATGTCAGCGACAAATTTGAATCAAACAAGATGGACTGTTTCTGTGTCAAAAGATACTGATACGGC
>Ga0316224_1003632_pt1 | contig 12432 bp, 9 predicted proteins | sample TBH18013metaG_FD_206254 | JGI IMG/M metagenome (GOLD analysis project Ga0316224, IMG submission 206254) | Freshwater microbial communities from Trout Bog Lake, Wisconsin, USA - TBH18013 | ecosystem: Environmental > Aquatic > Freshwater > Lake > Hypolimnion/Profundal zone | place: USA: Wisconsin...
TCAAAGCGTTCGTGTCGTCTGGTTTATTACTGTCTCTGACCATGCCATGGTTCACCTGCACTGTGTGGTGCGGCGAACCATGTGGCGGGTGCAGCGATGTTCATCATTTTGATGTTTCTGTGTGGATGCGCAGGGTCATTTTACGTGGCGTTGATACTCGACAGGCCGGATCTGCTGGTCAAACTGAGTCATGACCGACAGATGCAGTTGGATATTTTCTTTGCCGCTGCCTATGTGCTGACCATCATACGCCTCGCGTGGCGGCAGATCGCTGAGGCGCATTTGCCATGGCAGAATGGGTTCAGCATCGTCATGCGCAACGTGCTGACGATCAGCGCGGGGGTGGCATTGTTGATCTATATCTCGCATCTGCTGCTCAACGGCATCGACCACACGGGGCATCGGCAACTCTGGTAAGCGGCGTTCTATTCAGCCGCCGCCATGATGCGTTGGCGGGCGCGCACCGCCTGACCGAAGGCGCGGAAGATGCCGCGTGAGACATCATCGCTGTCGTGATCATATTCCGGGTGCCATTGCACACCGACGGCGAAGCTGTGCATCGGTGCGCGGATTGCTTCGATGGTGCCGTCCGGTGCCCAGGCTTCAGCGACCAGTGTGGGCGCGAGGCGGTCAATGCCCTGATTGTGCAGTGAGTTCACTGCAAGCGTCGTCGTTCCGGCCAGACGATGCAGCCAACTTCCGGCTGCCAGCCGCACATGATGCGCCTTGCCCTGACGGATGCGCGGGTTGGGTTGCATCGGGGTGGCGTGGTCCATCCGGCCCGGCAGATCCTGCAAGCGTTGATGCAGCGAACCGCCCATCGCGACGTTGAATTCCTGCAAACCCCGGCAAATCGCCAACACCGGCACATTCGCCGCCACCGCTGCCCGAATCAGTCGCAGTGTGACGGCATCGCGGGCGGCGTCTTCCGGTGTGCCCTCGGCGTGCGGCGGGCCGTCATATTCGTCAGGGGCGACGTTGGAGCGGCTGCCGGTGAACATGAACCCGTCGAGTCGCGACACCAAGGTGTTGATGTCCGCGCGCGTGCCATTGGCGGGCACCAGCACAGGCACCCCGTCCACCAACGTATCCGTCGCGCGGATATACGTGTCAGAGGCAGCGTGATTGGCCATCCCGAAGGCGCCAAACAGCTTCGTGCAGCAGGAAATTCCGATCAACGGCTTCATGGCAGCATGCTCTATCCAAACCGAGACAAGATTATGGCAGATTTTCTTTCGCCCGCTCAGTTTTGTCGATTGTCTTGCAAGCGTGGGTCATGGAATTCGAACATCCGCGCCGGAAACGGGCCGCCCGGCTCAATGCCGAACAGGCTGACGGTGGTCTCCTGGTGCTGGCTATCCGTGACCACCCATTGCCGCAATGCCAGAGGTTGATCGACGAAGACCAGCGTCAGGCTGCCATCTTCCGGCGAGGAACTGCGCACCATCGTCACCTGCAACACGCCGGGCTGGCGGTCGATATTGGTCACGGTCACATCGCCCTTCAGCGCCACTTTGTCTGCCAGCAGGATCGATAACGGCGTGGTGAGCAACGGCACGGAGGTGGTCTGATTCAACTCGGAATCATGGAAGACGAAGGAGCCGAAGCCCGCCACCATCAGATAGGGTGTCGGCTTGTCATATTCGAAGCGCATATTCCCCGGCCGTTGCAGCCAGGCATTGCCTTGCGACACCGTGCCGTCCGGCGCCACCTGCAGGAAGCGGGCGGTGATCGCCTTCATGCCGTTCAAATAACCCTCCACCCGGGTCAGATCGGTTTGATCCTGGGCGGAGAGCTTGGCCGCCTGTGGTGTGGACGCCCAGGCGGGCAGAGCGAGGCTGGCCAGGAGGGAGGCGGCAATCAGGGTGCGGCGATGAATCATCATGTCTCTGATCTGGCACTCGCCGATGGCAATTGAAAGGCGTGTGCTACTCCGCTGGTGCAGGGGCGGGGTCCGTTGTCCACAACTCCGGATGCAATTCCTCGCGGCGGTCGGGGAAGAGCAGCGCGCAGCCCAGGGTAATCGCGGCAAAAGCGGCCATCACCAGCACAGAGGCCGAGAGCGCGCCCGTCATCTCATACAACCCCCCCACCAACGGGGCGGCGGCAGCACTGCCAAGGAAGCCGACGAAAAAGCGGATGGAATACATCCGCGTGCGCAAGACGGGTGAGATATAGCGTGCCGTCATGGTCTCGTTCACCGTCACCTGCCCGAACAGCACAGCGGCCACCACGGCTGCCACCGGCAGCACCATCCAACCCTCAACATAAGCCAAGGCCAGCAAAGCGGGCATCAGCGCCACGCCGAGCGGCATGAACACCCGGCGCAAGGTGGTGCGGTCGATCATCCGTCCCACGGTGAATTGCGTCAGCCCGCCGCACAGCGTCGCGGCAAAGGCGGCAAGGCCTACCAGCGGCAGTAAATCGGGCGAGGAGGCGAGGCGCTCCTGCATCAGCTTGGGCAACAGCAAGGTGAAGGCGTTGAACACCAAGCCAGAGACAGCGGCCACCAACAACAGCGAGATCACCGCCCGGCGCACCAAAGCGGGGGGAATGCTGGGGAAGGGGCGGCTGGCACCACGCGCGAAATGCACCGCTTCCGGCAGCCGCATCCAGACCAAGCCGAGCATTGTGCACATGATGCCGGGAAAGATGAAGGCAGTTTGCCAGCCGCCATGTGTGGTCAGAAACGCTGTCACCACCGGGGCCAAAGCCACACCGAAATTGCCGCACACACCGTTCAACCCAATCGCCCGACCCGGCTTATCACCGGCGGCTTCGACGAGCATCGCAGTGCCGATCGGGTGATAGATCGCGGCAAAGAATCCGGTGGCGGCCAGTGCCACGGCCAGCGCGAAGGGCGTACCCACCAGCCCGCTTGCAATCATCGACAGGCCATTGCCGAGAAAATAGATCGTCATCAGGTGCTTGCGGCCAATCCTGGCGGCAATCCAGCCCTGCGGCAGCGAGAACAGGCCGTAGAAGACGAACATCGTCGTCGCCAGCGCCAGAATCGGGCCGTAATCGGAACCAAACGCGCCGTCGGGCCGCGCCATCGCGAGCACGGCGGTCGGCAGGATCAACAGGCAGTAATGGCAGAACAGATGTGCCGCGTTGATGAACCCAATCTGTCGCCCCGCCGCAGTCATCCGCCGCCCCTCCGCATGCGATATCGTCAGGATTATGTCAGACCGGCACGCCCTTGGATGTCGAATATTCGAAATGCAGTGCTGTGTCGGGGTGCACGATGGGGTGAATGGCGTGGGCGGCCATCGCGGCCTCGGAGAAGCCCTGCAGAATGAGCTTCAGCTTGCCCGGATAAGTCGCCACATCGCCAATGGCGAAAATGCCCTTCTGGCTGGTCTCGCAGGTGGCAGCCGTCACGGCGAGATGGTGCTTGGCCAATTCCAATCCCCAGCCGGCAATCGGGCCCAAATCCATCGACAATCCAAAGAACGGCAGCAGCACATCGGCATCGAGCATGCGGGTCTTGCCGTCCAGATCCGCCACTTCCACCCCGGTCAGCCCGCCGTTGGCACCGTGCAGAGCGTGCAACTGATAGGGGATGATCATCTCCACCTCACCGGATTTCGCCGCCGCATCCAGTTGGGCTGCGGTCTCAGGGGCGGCGCGGAATTTCGGGCGGCGATGGACGACCTGAATGCTCGCCGCAATGCCGCGCAGGTTCAGCGCCCAATCCACCGCGGAATCGCCACCACCGGCAATCACCACGCGCTTGCCCCGGAAATCCTCGCGGCGGCGGACGTAATATTGCACCGCTCCCGTCGCCTCATAGTCCGGCAGACCGTCCAGCGGCGGGCGGTTGGGGCCGAAGGCACCGGCACCGGCGGCGATGATGACGGCGCGGGCGTGGATCACGTCACCCTGATCGGTGCTGAGCACGAAGGCACCCGTCTCGCCACTCAGGCTCTCCACCCGGCGGCCCAGCAAGCGCGGAACGCTGAACGGTTCAATCTGGCGTTCAAGATTGGCGATCAGATCGCCAGCCTCAATCGCCGGGTGCGCCGGGATGTCGTAAATCGGCTTCTCTGGATAGAGCGCCGAGCATTGCCCGCCGACCTCGCCGAGGGCGTCGATCAGCAGCGCCGACATTTTCAGCATGCCGCATTCGAAGGCAGCAAACAGACCAGCGGGACCGGCGCCGATGATGGCAACGTCGGTGGTGAGGGCGGAGGAAGGGGCAGGAGCGTTCATGCAGGCAATCTAACCCAGCTTCAGGAGGGTGCCAATTCCGCAGGAATGGCAACATGTGGCTTTATTGTTAAACATACGGAACAAATTGGTCGCATCTTACCCGCGCCCGCATCTAGGCCTTGCCAAATCCCTGCCGCCGCGCCGCGGTCAACACGCCTCGGGGCAGCGGAATCCGACCCCAATCAATCGGTGTGCGCGGTGTGCGCTGCCGTGGTTTCACCACCCGCACCTTGGGCTCAACCACCGCCTGACCCGGCCGCAGCAGCGCCTCCTCAATCGCCAACATCCGGCACACCGGACGCAGGATTCGCGCGGCTTGCGGCGCGGCCTTGAGCAAGGCCACCATCTCCGGCTGTCCCAGAATCTCCCGCATCTGCGCGCTATATCCCGCCGCCTGATGCGATGCAGCCTTGACCAGCCAGCCAAACCGACCCGGCCAAATCCGCGCGCCCGTCTTGCCAGCAACGCGCCCGCCCACCGGCTTGCCAGCCGCACGCCGCTGCAGCCGACCGGCTTGAAACCGCAGCCCCAACCGCTCCATTTTCGCCGCGATGTCACCCAGTCGCCGATGCAGCAGCAGCGCCAGCACGTGCCCGAGCATTCCGCGCACCGTCCAGCCGCCCAGCTCGCCGCGCAACGCATGCAGCGCGCGCGACAGGCTCAGATACGGGGAAAGGGGGGCGGAGGAATTCATGTGAAACTAACAACACGTTAGCTGGCTTAACTCAAGAGAATTCGCATCACCTCACACCGTCATTGCAAGCGGAGCACAGCAATCCACGCTGAGCTGGCTGCATCGCGGTGGATTGCTGCGCTCCGCTCGCAATGACGCAATCACCAGCTTCCTCACACGGCAATGACACATCATGTGATCACGTCAGCCCCACAGCCACCCGCCACAGCGTCGGTATCTGTTGCCCAGTCCTGTGCTGCGGAGCAACATTGGCGCATGACGGATCTCACTTTCCCCGACCTCGCCGCCACCGAAGCCTTCGCCCACCGCCTCGCCGCCCTCGCGCGTCCGGGCGATGCAATTTTGCTGCATGGCCCGTTGGGGGCCGGAAAATCAGCGCTCGCCCGTGCCTTTCTGCGCGCAGCCACCGATAATCCAGGGCTGGAAGTGCCCAGCCCCAGCTACACCCTGGTGCAAACCTATCAAACCCGCCTCGGCCCGGTGCACCATCTCGACCTGTGGCGATTGGCGGGTGAGGAGGGCGTGCTGGAACTTGGCTGGGACGAATTGGTGCAAGATATCGTGCTGGTCGAATGGCCGGAGCGCTTGGGCCGGTTGCAGCCCGGTGGGGCGCTGGATATTTCCATCCGCATTGACGCGGGCGATGCCCGAATCGCGACCATCACTGGCTGGGAGGACCGCCTATGACCGACACACCCACCCACGCCATGCTGCTCGCCGCAGGGCTCGGCACCCGCATGCGTCCGCTGTCCAATGAAACCCCCAAGCCAATGCTGCCATTGGGCGGGCGTCCGTTGGTCGATCACGCCATTGATCGGCTGGCGCAGGCCGGGGTGCGGGAATTGGTGGTCAACACGCATTACCGCGCCGAATTGCTCGAATCCCACCTCACCGACCGCGCCCCGCCGCCACATATCGCCTTCAGCCGCGAGGAAGCGCTGCTGGAAACTGGCGGAGCCGTGCGCGCAGCTTTGCCGATGCTGGGCGATGCGCCGTTCTACACCATCAATGGCGACGCCGTGTGGCTCGACGGGCCGACGCCCGCGCTTGGGCGGATGGCCGAGGCGTGGGATGCCGATATCGACGTGCTGTTGCTGCTGCATCGCAGTCATCAGATCATCGCCGAGACCGGCTTTGGTGATTTCGCGCTCGACCCCTGGGGCGTGCCGCGCAGGCCGAAAGAGCTGGAAATCGTGCCCTATATCTATGCAGGTGTGCAGATCGTACGGCCCTCCTTCCTGGCCGAATTCACGCCGGGGCGGTTCAGCATGAATCGGGTGTGGGATGCAGCCCTCGCGGCAGGGCGTCTGCGCGCCATCGTGCATGATGGCTTGTGGTTCCACCTCTCTACCCCCGCCGACCTCAACGAGGCCGAATTCGCGCTGCATGCGGCGGTGGTCGGCACCACCACATGAACCTCGCCACCCTGCCTGCCAACGCCGCCTTTCTGGATACAGTGGCGCAGCGTTGGCTGGACGCTGGGTTTGCACCGGGTGAAGGGCTGATCCTGCTGCCAACGCGGCGAGCATCGCGCGAATTGGCGGAGGCGTTTTTGCGCGTCTCCAATGGTCGCCCGATGCTGTTGCCGCGCATCACCGCCTTGGGCGCGCTCGACGAAGCGCCGCTGGCGTTGTCCGGTGCGCTCAGCTTGGCACCGGCCATCGATGAGACCCGGCGACTGGCCGAGTTGTGCCCGATGATCGAAAAACTCGCCCGCACCATGGGCGGTGCCGGGCGCGCCGATCAGGTATGGCAATTGGCGCGCGAATTGGCACGATTGATGGACGATGCCGAGCGCGCCGAGATCACCGATCTGCATGGCGCTTTGCGTGATCTCGCCGATGGCTCGATGGCCGAACATTGGAATGTCACGCTGCAATTCCTCGATATCGTCACCCAAGCTTGGCCCGCCTTCCTGGACGCCAACGGGCTGATGAACCCGCAAGCCCGCGTGGTCGCTTTGCTCAAAGCGCAGGCGCGGGCGTGGCAGGACACACCACCCGGGTCTCCGGTCTGGATCGCCGGCGCCACTGGCGGCATCTCGGCGGTGGCCGGGCTGTTGAAGGTGGTGGCACAGCTGCCGAATGGTCAGGTGATCCTGCCGGGATTGTCGAAAGAGTGCCCGGCAGAGGTGGACGATTCGCATCCGCAAGCCGGTCTGCGCGATCTGCTCGCCGGCATGGGCGCGGTGGTGGCGGACGTGGTGGAGTGGACAGCGGACAAAACCGCGCCCGATGCCCGTCTGCGGCTGCTTGAAACGGCTTTGCTGCCCGCGACGGCACTCGACGAACACTGGCGCAAACCTGCGGAGATCAGCACCGATGGCCTCTATCTGCTGGAGGCCGATGAGCCGCAGCACGAGGCACTGTCAATCGCGCTCATTCTGCGCGACGCTTTGCAAACCCCGCACAGCCGTGCCGCCCTGATCACCCCCGACCGCCAACTCGCCACCCGTGTCGCCGCCGAGTTGCTGCGCTTCGGCGTGGTGGCCGATGACAGCGCGGGCGAGCCCTTGGCGCACACCCCGCCCGCCGTGTTCCTGCGTCTGCTGGCCGAGGCGGTGGTGTCGGATCTCTCGCCGGTGGCGTTGCTGGCGCTGCTCAAACATCCGCTCGCCGCTGCGGGAATTTCGCCCGCCGATTGCCGGTCGGCGGCACGTGATTTGGAGCGTCGCTTTTTGCGCGGCCCGAAACCGCAACCCGGCATTCAGGGGCTGCGGCGGGTGGTGGGTGTGGAGGATGAGGCGGCAAACGCCTTTCTGCTGCGTCTGGAACAAACCCTCGACCCACTCTTCCGCCTCTTCGCCACCCGCGCCACCCGTGGGGCGGATGCGATGCTGGCGGCGCTGATCGAATCCGCCGAAGCCCTCGCCGCGACGGATATCTATTCCGGCCCGTCTCGCCTGTGGTCGGGGGAGGAAGGTGAGGCATTGGCGGAAACGCTCGCCTCGGCCATCGCGGTGCTGGACCGTCTGCCGGAACAGAGCCTGTCAGTGCTGCCCGGATTGCTCGACGCGCTGCTGGAAGGCATCGCCGTGCGCAGTCGCCGGGCGTTGCGCGGGCGGGAGGAGAGCGGCCTGCATCCGCGCATCTTCATCTGGGGTTTGCTGGAAGCGCGGCTGCAATCGGTGGATGTGGTGGTGTTGGGCGGCCTCGTTGAAGGCGTCTGGCCACCTACGACCGACCCTGGCCCGTGGCTGAACCGTCAGATGCGGCGCGATATTGGTCTGCGCAGCCCGGAAGAGGCGGTGGGGCAGGCGGCGCATGATTTCGTAACCTTGGCGGCCGTGGCGAAAATCGCCGTGCTGTCCTGTCCACGTCGTCGCGACAACGCCCCCGCCGTGCCCGCGCGCTGGCTGGTGCGGCTGGCGGCGTATCTGGAGGGGCAGAAACAGCCGCTCGCCCATCACCCGGCCGCCCATTGGGCGCGGATGATCGACCAGCCAGAGGCAGGCCCGCAACCGGTCAGTGCGCCACGTCCGAAGCCACCGGTGGAGATGCGGCCCACCACGCTCAGCGTCACCGAGATCGAGACCTGGCTGGCCGATCCCTACGCGATATACGCCAAACATATTTTGAAGCTGCGCAAGCTCGACCCGCTGGAGCAGGGCACCGACGCCGCCGATTACGGCTCGGTGGTGCATGCGGGCATCGCGCGGGTGATTGGCGAGCACGGTGCCACATGGCCCGCCAATGGCGGCGCGGTGCTGCGCGAGGCGTTCGAGAAAGAGATGAACGAGGCCAGCCTACGTCCCGCCCTCATCGCGTGGTGGCGTCCACGGCTGGGGTTGATCGCCGATTGGATTGACGAGATGGAATGCCAGCGGCGGCAGAGCAAGCCGCGCGTGGCGGTGGTGGCCGAAAAGGATGGCCACACCGATCTTGCCACCGCACGCGGCTTCCGACTGCGCGGCGTTGCCGACCGGATCGAGAAATTGGCCGACGGCACCATAGCCCTGCTCGACTACAAAACCGGCGTCGCCCCCAAGGCAAACGATGTCGAGGGCGGCAAGGCACCGCAACTCACACTCGAAGCGGCGATGATCGCACGTGCAGGCTTCGGGGCGCAGTGGGAGGGGGTGGTGTCTGAACTCTCCTACTGGAAGCTGGGAGGGGCGAGCGCGCCGGGTGAAGTGACGCCTGCGGTGAAGGATCAGGCCGCCATCCCGCAAGCCGCCGCCGCCGCGCTGGCCTCACTGTTCGCCCGCATTGAGGAATTCGACGACCCCGACACCGCCTATCTCGCCCACCCACACCCCGAATTCCTGCCGCGCTTCCCCGATTACGCCCAATTGGCGCGGGTGGCCGAATGGAAGCGGGAGGAGGAAGAGTGACCGATCATCTCTCCCCCATCGCCCGCGCCAACGACGCGCAACGGCGCGCCTCCGATCCTCTGGTCTCCGCCTTCGTCTCGGCCTCAGCAGGCTCCGGCAAGACCAAGCTGCTGACCGATCGGCTGCTGCGGCTGATGCTGGGCGGCGCGAAGCCGGAGCGCATTCAGTGCCTCACCTTCACCAAGGCGGCAGCAGCCGAAATGGCGATGCGTCTGCAGCGCACGCTCGGCGGCTGGGTGACGATGGAGGACGACAAACTCGACACCCAATTGCGCAGCATCGGCGTCGAGCCCTCCGCCGAGCAACGCCGCGCCGCGCGGCAATTATTCGCCCATGTGCTCGACCTGCCCGGCGGCATGCGCATCGGCACCATTCACGCCTTCTGCCAATCGCTGCTGCGCCGGTTTCCGCTCGAAGCCCATCTCTCGCCGCATTTCACCCTCGCCGATGACCGCGACACCGATGAGGCATGGCAGGACGCGCGCGAGGCGATGCTGGCCGAGGCCGCCGCCAGCCCGCTCGGCGGCTATCTCGATGACCTCGCCGGTTGGACGCGCTTGGATGGCTTCGGCAAGCTGGTGCAGGATCTCGCCCGCGCGCCGGATAAGGTGGAAGCCCTCGCCAATCTCAGCGGCCCGCAATTGCTCGCCCGTTTGCAGCGTGTGCTGGGGGCGAAGCGGCTTGATCTGGTGGAGGCAATGTCGGGCATGGACGAGGCCACGCTGCGTCGCATCGCGCTGCCCTTGATCACCGCCAAGAGCAAAACCTACAGCAACACCGCGCAAATCGTGCTCGACACCTTGGCCGTGCCGGTCAGTGCCCGCGTCTCCTGCTGGGAGGAATGGTGCAACGCCTTCCAAACCAAAGATGGCAAGGCACGGCTGAGCGGCTTTCGGCATCATACCAAGGCTGGACAGGATGCGGCGTTGGAGGCAGCGGTTGAAGCGGAAAGCGAGCGCATCGCCGCCCTTCTCGACGCCGACCGCGCCTTTCGCCTCGCCCCCATTGCCACCGCCTTCATCCTGCTCGCCCGCCCGGTGCTCGCCTCCTACAGCGAGGGCAAATCCCGCCACGGCCGTCTCGATTACGACGATCTGATCGCCCGCACCGAATTGCTGCTGCGCGATCCGGGTGCGGCCTGGGTGTTGTTCAAGCTCGATGGCGGTCTGGATCATCTGCTGCTCGACGAGGTGCAGGACACCGCCCCGGCGCAATGGCAGATCGCCGGGCAATTGACCGAGGAATTCTTCGCAGGCATTGGCGCACGCGGCAACCAAACGCGCACCGTCTTCGCTGTCGGCGATCGCAAGCAATCAATTTACGGCTTCCAAGGTGCCGACCCCGACGCCTTCGAACATTGGCGCAAGATCACCGGCGAGCGGGTGACGCGCAGCGGCCAGGAATGGCGCGATGTGCCGCTCGATGTGTCGTTTCGCTCCACCGCGCCGGTGCTGAAACTCGTCGATGCCGTCTTTGCCGACCCCGATGCCGCGCGCGGCGTGGTGGAATCGGGCGGTGTGTTGCAGCATGTCGTCCAACGCGAGGGATTTGCCGGGCGGGTGGAGTTGTGGCCGCTGGTCGAAGCCCCCGTCATTCTGCCGCCTGATCTGTGGACCGCCCCGCGCGAAAATCGCGGTCAGCGCACCCCCAACCAAGTGCTCGCCGACACCCTCGCGCACACCATCAAAGGCTGGCTCGATTCGGGCGAGCGGCTGGAGAGCCAAGACCGGAAGCTCACACCCGGCGATATTCTGGTGCTGGTGCGCAAGCGCGGCGCGTTCGGCAATGCGTTCGTCAATGCGCTCAAGGCCCGCGGCGTGCCGGTGGCCGGGCTCGACCGCATCGTGCTCACCGCTGAACCCGCCGTGCAGGACATGCTGGCCCTGTGCGACGCGCTGTTGCTGCCGGAAGACGATCTCTCACTGGCCTGCGTGCTCACCTCACCGCTCGGCTTTCTCGACGATGACGGGCTGATGCAATTGTCGATGGGGCGCGGCAAGCGGTCGCTCTGGCAGGCATTGCAGGCGAGCGATGCGGCGGCCTGCGTGGCGTCGGCCGATTTCCTGCGCAAGCTGTTCGCCCGCGCCGATCATGTCTCCCCGCATGCGTTGTTGGCCGAGGCGTTGGGGCCGCTCGGTGGGCGAGCGCGTCTGCTCGGGCGCTTCGGGCATGAGGCCGCTGAGCCGTTGGATGAATTGCTCGCCGCCGCCTTGCGCTATGCCCAATCGCATCCGCCCTCGTTGCAGGGCTTCGTGCATTGGCTGCGGCAGACCGCCTCTTCCGTCAAACGTGAGCCGGAAGGGGCGGGTGGCGAGACATTGGATGCCGTGCGGATCATGACCGTGCACGGCGCCAAGGGCTTGCAAGCCCCGGTGGTCATCCTGCCTGACACCACCGGCAAGCTGAAAGATGATCGCGGCATTGTCTGGTTGGACGACGAGTCCAACGGTGTCGCGCTACCGGTCTGGTCGCCAAACAAGGAACTCACCTGTGCGGCGGTGGCCCACGCGCGGGGGGCGGGGGCTGGCGCGCAATCGGAGGAGAAGAACCGTCTGCTCTACGTCGCCCTCACCCGTGCCGAGGATCGGCTGCTGGTCTGTGGGTCCAAGGGCAAGAACGAGCCGCCGAAGGAGTGTTGGTATAACCAAATCAAGACCGGCTTCGAGGCGCTCGGCATTCAGCCGACACCCTATGTCGGCGGCAAGGATGGCTTCCCCGCCGAGATCCGCATTTGGCAGACCGCGCAGACAGCTGCTCCGAAGCGGCGCGATTCGTCGCAGGCCAAGGCTGTGCCAGCTCTGCCGGAGTGGATCGGCACTGCCCCGCTCTGGCAGCCGCATCATTTGCCGGATGAACCCGCTCTGCCGCAGCCTTTGGCCCCCAGCCGCCCGGAAGGTGCCTCGCTCGGCACTGTGCCGGAAGCCGATTCGCCACTATTGGCCCGCGATGCCGGGGGGCAGCGCTTCCGGCGCGGTCAGGTGGTGCATGCGCTGTTGCAGCATCTGCCCGAGCTTCCCGCCGCGGAGCGGGCAGCGGCGGCGCGCCTTTATGTGCAAGGCGCACTGCCTGATCTGATCGCCGTCGATGCGCTGGTGCGTGAGGTGCTGGCCGTGCTGGATCATCCCCACCTCGCCCCACTTTTCGGCCCCCTATCGCGTGCCGAAGTGCCGCTATCTGGTGTGGTGGGTGG
>Ga0316224_1003648_pt1 | contig 12398 bp, 17 predicted proteins | sample TBH18013metaG_FD_206254 | JGI IMG/M metagenome (GOLD analysis project Ga0316224, IMG submission 206254) | Freshwater microbial communities from Trout Bog Lake, Wisconsin, USA - TBH18013 | ecosystem: Environmental > Aquatic > Freshwater > Lake > Hypolimnion/Profundal zone | place: USA: Wisconsin...
TAAGGCCCTTTTGACCCTGGGGCGACGACAAAATCCCAGGGTCTCAGTGCCCTATTTCCCTTCGTAGATCTGGAAGTCTTTCGCCAGTGCTTCTGAGGTATAGGTCTCAAGATCTGCCCACTTCGGGTCACCCTCTTGCACTATCCACTTGCCATCCGTGGTCTTGCCGACGATAGTGAGCGTATCCTCCTTGGGGATGAGCTTCTGGCCCACCGCGAAATTCGGCAGTACCGACTTGGGCCTCGGAGTGCGCTTTGCAGGCACTTTCTTTACTGGGGTCTTTGAAACGGTCATACTTCCTCCTTCTAGGTTATTCTCATCCTAGTCGATCTAATGGCCCCTTGTCAAATGATTCTTGAACAAAAGTTCGGAATTAGACGATCATGAGTTGCGTGAGTTGACATCGCAATCGTTCGCAGCTCGTCCCGTAGCGAATGGCTGATGATTAGATAGGTACAAAAAAATACCCTCTAGGATATTTCACCTAGAGGGTATTTTTGCTATGTCCGTAGCGTTACTGCATGAGTAGCGCGCGCACCTTCTCGGAGCCACCGAAAGGTAACAAGTGTTCGTCAGTAGTGTCGTATGGGCTAGAGCCTGTTTTGTCAGTATGGATCTGTACTACTGGCCGGCCGTATTCTTTCGCCCTCAGCTTAGCCTTAGCACCGTTGAAATAAGCGCGGACTACTGGCACTAGGTCAGTAACGCCAACAATGCCATTAGGCGTAATGCGTACTGACTTGCCATTACTCTTAATCTCAGTACGCGCTATGACCCATGTACCCTCAACTCTGCCATTAGCGTTTAATGTCCATGAAGACACGCGGACACTTACTGCCCCGCCAGTTTTGCGAGAGACTAGGACATTAAGCACTAGGAGATACTTCACCCCTGCAACTGTAGCAATGATGCCAGATTGTACGCGATCCCCAACGGTGACGCCGGTCACTGTATCGATGTAGTCGCCCTGATATGAGGCTGCAAAATTTTTTCGCAGTGACTTAGCCAAAGTTGCTAGGTGTTGCCTCACGGCCAAATCTTGCGATACGGTTAGTTCTGTAAATGTTGCCATAATTCTGACCTTTCTAGTCATAATTCAGGCCCTACCCATTAGGGCCACGAAGTCAGAATATCAAAGTATTTGCCCTATGTCAAGTCATATTGTGATATGTTCGCGCGCGCGAAATGATGACGTGCCACGACACTAGAGCAACCTCCCCCCCCCGACCCCACCGGAGCGAAGCGAGGGCGGAGCTTCGAGGCGTGCTCGCGCGTACGCGACGGAAGCCTGGTCAGTGATTCGCTTTGAGGTCGCGCGTAATGATCCCAGCTGGGGAGTGATTCGCTTTGAGGACTCGTCGCGCGTGCGCGATGGAGCCGTGGCCGTGATTTGATTTTTTTCTCGCGCGGATGATTTTTTATGCAACGTGATTTGATACAGATTGTTAATCGTCATGGATGAGATCCCCTCGCGCGTGAGATCAACTCTTCGCGCGTGATTCGATTTTGGACACAAAAAAACCCCGGACCTGTGCTAGCGTCCGGGGCCTTTCTGTGTTGCGTTACTTCGCGCAGACCATCTCCAGAATTCGTAGTGTCTCCATGTCTGCCTTGTCAGTCGCGCCGGTTATGGCATTCATCATGTTTCGCTCTGCCCGCGTGCCACCGCGCACTGTCTGAATGTGGTGCGCCCAAGTGTTAGTTGCCTGAAGGACACCAAACGCCGTGTTAGACCACGGGGCCACTCGCGCATCGTTTCGCCAGAGGTTCGTCAAGTCATCTCGCTTGTTCTGAGCTATCGTCGCGCTTCGTGTTGTCTTCGCGTCGATATCAAACTTGCAGATTTCATCGAGAAACTTTTGAAACTCGCCGTCTGAGATATCCCAGTTAGTTAAAGCTTGGACCTCTTCAGTGAACGTCGCGCCTATCTCCTCAATGATACCGAGAGCGTCTCGCGCCGTCACTGCGTTAAATTTCGCGTGCTTCGTGTGCTTCAATTTGAATATTTCGAGCGAGTTTGCAAGGCTCGCGCTCATCGTGTTATCGCAGACCGTAACCGTGTTGCCCTTGTTGTAGGTCCGCGATAGTGAACCGTCACACGAGTCGCAAGCCATGATAAATGGCCTGAACTCAACCCCGTTCACTGTCAAAGTGTCTTGGGCCTCAATTTGCACCCACGCCACCGCGCCAAGCTTTAGGAGACCAGCGCTTCCAATGTTGAGGTCATCTCCCAACAACGCTTGCACGTCGCGTAGAAGTGACTCAGTGTACTGGGTGACCTTGTAGCCACCTTTGAAGATACCGAGCACATCCGTAGCGTCGTCGCGCATAATAGCTTTCCGGTCTTCCACCGCGATAGTCTTCGCTGGTCCGCCGTCTGGTAGAACGGTAGTTGCTTCGTCAATCTCGCAAGGGATAGTGACGTAGAGAGGTCGCTCGACCAATTGAAAATTAAACAAGCGACGTGTCACGTCTTCGATGGGAACCGGACCTATGTAGTGGTTCGGTTCGCCACCTTGCGCGCTCTCGCGGTAGTGCCAAGCGTTACCGCGCTTGTCTGTATGACCAATAAGGGTCATTGTGTTGAGCCATTCGATAGTTTCTTGTGACATTTCATTACCTTTCGTTTCGCGCCACTGAATTTTTCAGTGGGCTTGCATTTTTTTACATTGTCCTAGCCATCTGGACTCAAACAACATACCACATTTTCAGACTGTTTCGGTTGTTATTTCTGAGAACTTTCTTAGGGGATAATTCCTATTCCTGACTGAAAAAGTCGTATTTCGGCCTCTACGATATCATCGCGCGCACGCGAAGAGATCAGAGCTCATGGTTCATGGATAGATCACCAGACGTCGCGCGTGCGCGAGCGGATATGATCTCGGTGATTCATGCTGAGTGATTCGTTTACCTTCGCGCGTGCGCGACGTGTGCGGAGCTGAGTGATTCGCTCCGACAGGGGATTCGCTCCTACTACTCGTCATCTCCTTCATGCCAGGGACGTAACTCGAAACAAGCTCCCATCTCATCGTGCGAGCGTCGGACCATCTCGAAGGTTGACTTCGCGGGATCGAACGTCCACTCGATTATCCAGTCACCATTGAAGGTCATGTTGTCCACGAGGTCACGGATGTTTTCCAAGCGTCCTGTGTGACCAGACACTCGCCTCCATCCCATCCCCTGTCCGTAAATGGCGAACGCTTCAGCTTTGGTGGCTTCCATCCATTCCTTGAGGTATGTGTCCATGTCCTCGTAGGCGTACTCCCAGCACAATCCGTTGCACCCAGTCTGGCTGTACTCCACCTCGCCACTACACTCGTCGCACTTGTCGTCCTCAGTGAACATCTCGCATGTAGGACACCACTGGCAGCAGCATGATGACTTAAGTTGGCCCTTGATTGTGGCTGTTTCAGTTGTTGTCATGACTACCTCTTCTGTCGTGTATTCCATAGCAATTCCTTTCTTCTCCCCAGCCCATCTGGGTTACGGAACGACCTTACACGCCTACCGCGTTACTGTCAAGCCAATTTCTGAGAACTCTCTCAGACTTCTACAAGCCATTCCAGTTGTTGTTCGATGGCGTAGAGAGCCGATCACGTCGCGCGTGCGCGAAGGTTGAAACAAGAGCTGCTTTGCTTTCGCGCGCACGCGACGTGTGCGGAGCTGAGTGATTCGTTTACCTTCGCGCGTGCGCGACGTGTGCGGATCTGAGTGATTCGATTCGACACGCAACGAGACCCCATCGGATTCGATGGGGTCTCGCGCAGTCGATTGTGTGTCTGTTTGAATTGTTGTCTACGCCATCACACCTCCGCATCTTGGTCGAACACTGGTTGCTGGTAGCTCGGGTTACGCTCCATCGCGCACCTGCGGTCAATGCTGTGCCAGATTCGCTTTCTCGTCACCATCGTGTCGATCAGTTCGAGCGTGTAGTCCAGCGCCCATATCGCGCCTATTACCACCGGATACAGGATGACAAAGAACAGGACGACCTGCTCGTATGGTGTCAGTTGAAACAGATTCATGGTCGCGCTCCTTGATAGTCGAAAATGCTGGGATCAATCTCTGATTCGTCAATCAAACTCAGTTTGGAACCGTCCACCGGACAACCCCTCTTCCCCGTCTCGCTCGGGAACCCTGGGGCGTAGTAGTGGTCCGTGTCGGAGAACCGATAAGCAAGTTCACACTCCTGACAGTAGTAGTAGTCGCCAATTGAATTACAGTATCGCGCTTCGGAGTACTGCTCTGCCGTCATCCCCTCGGGGATATCGCTCTCGTCAAAGGCGTCATACGCATAAATGCGCTGCGTGACCGTGTATCGCTTTCCGGTCATCGCACCTACCCCTTCCTTCGCAGGTCGTCGGTGAGAGCCGCAACGTAGGCATCCATCCTTGTCTGGAAGATTTCGGCCAGTGCCAACGCCTCTCCCAATGGCATGTCCTCAGCGTAGGACTCGAAGTATCCGAACAACTCTTCGGCCTTTAGTTCCATCTCCATCTCGTCCATACTTCCCTTTCCATCCCCAGCCCATCTGGGAATGAGTCCACCATATCACCATTCGTGACACCTTGCCGACAATTTCCTGAGAATTTCTCAGAATCAACAACTGGTACATGGTGTTAATCGAGCTGCCCGAAGGGTGCGTTGTCCTCGCGCGTGCGCGACGTGATCTGGACGCCTGATTTACCTCTGGTTGTTGTCGCGCGTGCGCGATGTGCCCACGGCTCTGTGATTCGCTCGTAGGCGTGATTCAATTTGAGCCTGATTCAATTCAAGATCCAGCTCGCGCGTGCCTGGATCTCGCGTGCCGGGTGATTTGATACCAGCCCCGACCTGTGCAAGCGTCGGGGCTGGTAGGTGTCACTCGGGAACCTCGCCCTCCCTAAAGACTCGACCGACTCGGCCATCGGGTACATTGACCGTATTGAGGTTGCGCCCCGACTTAAACGCCTTGATAGCGTCGCGCATGCCGTTTATGCAGTAGACATGGTTTCGCCGAATGAACGTCACGCACTCCTTAGAGCCGTAAGGGTGGTCGTTACTGTCCGTGGCTTGCCCATCGAATACCCAAACGAGGGGCTCCCCCGACCCACGCATTTTTTGAGCCCACGCCAATGCAGGACCATCCACACCATTGCCGATGTTGCCCCGTGGCATGTCCTCAGTCGCCAGGCGCTTGCCGTTTTGCGCCAACACCCACGCATTAGGCCGACCTGTGAGGTCGCCTGGAGTGTGTGAGTAGCCAAGCACTGTCACCCCTCGCGCTGCCTTGAGCAATTCGTCAATCTCTTCTGGCTCAATATTCATGGAGCCGGACATGTCCACCAAGACCACGCCCGAACCCTTGCGAACAACACCCGTGAATACACGCCGTTGTGGGTCCGTGAGGATACGGCTCGCGTACCCCACACGATTACCAAACTGTGCAGGGTGACGCTTACGGCTCACGCTCGCGCCTTGTACCGTGACACTTAGGTCCGTCTCCCCGACCACGAGGTCTGCCCACCTTCCTGAGGGTGGACGTCGCGCTCCTGCTTTCGTGGCGTTCTTGAGTTGCTTGAACATGTCTGGGTTCTTTACCAACTCGTCAATGTTCGCGCCCCAGTAGGCAGCCACGACCTTCGCGAGTGAAGGGATGACGTTAGCGAACCCTTGTGGGATGTTGTCCCCATTAAGTACCGTCGAGCCCCACGAAACGTCGCGCAGTTCTTTCATGACCTTGTTCAAATCCTTGCTCAAGGAGCGCAGCAACGAAACCCAGTCTGGGTTAGAAACTTTTACACCCGATAGGAACTCACGTTGTGCCTTGCCCCCGTGAGTGGCAGCGGTGAACTGCACCGCCTCGCGCCAATCGTGCAACATCGAGCCGAGTCGCGTGCCCCCCAGTTTCTCCGAACCGTCCACGAGATAGTCCAAGTCACCGCCAGCACGTCGCACGAGTTCATTCACCCGTAATTCCTCACACACCTCGATAATTTCGTAGGGGTAGGAAATGGCATCGATGTCATAGGCGAGACGGGGGCTCACCTTCGCGTGCATCAACTCATGTAGCCGAATCATCTGAGCACCCATCCCGTCACCTGAGGGTATCCTCATCTGACAGGTCGTGTTATTAGTCCACGCCTCACCTCGGGTGGGTGGCCCTATTTCAATCGACCACCCACCAGCGCTCGCGTCCAAGTCGTCTCGTGAGAGAGCCCCTGGAATCGCTATCGTGTTCGCGCTCACGAAATCACCTCGTTAATCGTGAGAGCCTGAATGACCGCCGGAGCCTTCGCCAGACCGAACACCAGTCGCGCAGCGTCCTCGTTGCCGAGTTCGGCCCTGAGCGTGGCGAATGTCTGGAGCGAACGCAGACTGGCCCGTTGTGACTGGTCAGGATGTCCCACCATGCCGAGCGCCAATGGTCGCACGTCGGCAGGCAGGGAGGCAACACCTGACGGCGCTGGCTTGTCCACTTTGATAGCCACGGGGAATCGGTCGCGCAGCGCCGGAGCCAAATCGTCGGGGTCGTCCAAATTGCATGTCAGGACCACTGAGAACCCGTCCGCTGGCTTGACCACCTCACCCAAAGGGAGCCGAACGCTCGCGCTCTCTCGCGTGTCCGTCATGGCGAGCAGCAACGAGAGAACGTCACCGCTCGCCAAGTTGCCTTCGTCAATCACGAGACGCGCACCGGCTCGCCATGCGAGCAATGCAGCGCCTTCGTGAAAGTCGAAACCGCCACGCTCGTTGGGGAGCATCCCACCCAGAATGTCGAAGGTCGTCATGTCCTCCGTACACACCAGTCGAAACGCGCCCCGTGACACATCACCGGCATTGAGTCCGGCGTATGTCTTGCCAGTACCAGAAGGACCGTACAGGACCAAACGGTCCACACCAGCCATCAGTACCAATTCCACATCATCCCAGCAATTTGAGTTATCCATGAGATAACACCCTTCTCTATAAACTGTCCAGCCCATCTGGAGAGTTGCCACAACTTTAATCGACCAGTCTGGGAATGTCAAGGATATTTTTCTGAGAATTTCTCAGAATTAACAATTCATACAGATTGTTGTTCTTGCCCCGAACCTACCGGATCACGTCGCGCGTGCGCGAAGGTTGAAACAAGAGCTGCTTTGCTTTCGCGCGTGCGCGAGGAACACGCTAGCCCGTGATTTGATTCGACTTCGCGCGTGCGCGAGTGAGTCTAACACGAGGATTTATTTCTAGTTGATTTGATTTGACAAAGGGGGAAGCCCCGCCGAACCTGGGCTGGTTGGTTCGACGGGGCAGAACTTCTAGGCAGCTACGACTACGCCCAAGCTGCCAGATCTTTGATATTCGCGCTGTCGAGACCCCACGGCGACTCATTGTAACCGGGGAGCATTGAGATCACCCTATTCCGGAGACTCGCGCAGAACGCCTTGGCCTCACTGATTTCCCATTCCTCGCACTCGCAACTCTGGTACTCGTAGCACGCAATGGCCTTCAAAACTGCCACGGGTGGAATGAGTGGTGTTCGCACGAAGCGGTACTGATCGACAGTTGAAATGCCCTTAAAACCGACAGGTCCGGGGCAGTTCTCGGGGTGCTCAATCGTATCTACGTATCGCGCATTGATGCTGGCTAAGTTCCAAGCCCAGAGCATCTTTCCCACTTGCGTTGCCCGCTCGGTGTCGGTATAACTCAACTCGTGTGAGTGGTTGCCGTCCGCGTCATACCAGCGGAACGATGACCGGTCGTGCTGAGCACAGACAAGCGCAGCGCTCACCAAAGCGTCAATGTGCTTCTTATCTACTATCCATGCAGACATACTGCTCCTTTTCTACCTCCAGCCCATCTGGGAACACCAAGACCTTAGCAGCCCGTCAAACAGAATGCAAGGACATTTTCCTGAGAATTTTCTCAACCTTTAACTACTGGAATGGCTTGTTAAAGGGTAGGTATAGGTTGTCATCGCGCACGCACGAGAGATCCTTGATAGGAGATTTACTATCGCGCGCGCACGATGGGGTCGCCCGTGTGATTTGAATCCAGTACCCTGATTCGATACGACAAAAGCCCCGCCAAGCTCGCGGGAACCTGGCGGGGCTATGTGCGTGATTCGATTTGGTCAGTCGTCTACGATGTTGTACCACGTGTCAATGTCGCGGGGGACTTCGGTGATGAAGTAGCCGAGACGGTTGATGAAGTGCCATCCGTCCACGATACTCGTCTCTCCGTCGCAGTCCACCAAGGTCCAAATCTTGAGTTCATTCTGGCCCTTGACAAATGCTGCTTCCTCCCCGAACGTCTCGAACATGATGCAATCAGGATCGCTGGTGAGAGGATTCTTTCGTGGTTTGAACTCAACCACCCATTCATCGTAGGTAAGGGTTCGCTCGCTCACAGTGCATCCCAGTCAACTTGGTAGTTGCCAATGGCCTTACCCATGTCCTCATCCACACCAAGTCGCGAGCCCATGATTAGAGCTGCCTTGGTTTCAGGCCATAGCAAACGGGTCACGATCTCCCCGTCTTCGTCCCAGATTTCCTCGCAGTCATCGAAGTAGTCAGGGTCATAACACTCGGTTGGACCACCTGCGTCATCCTCGATGTCAATCCACACCTTGAAGTAGAACCGCTGCATCAGTCGTCCTCTTCAGTGGTGTCGTACTCGTTGGCCGAAATCGTGTCGAAGTCGGTCTCGTACTCCCCATGCTCCACGGTCACCTTGTATTCATATCTCGTACTCATACAGCCCTTTCTGTTGTTAATCTCTGGCCCATCCAGAGTGTAGTGGTGGCACGGTGTCTTCATGTACCTAGCCAACGTTCCCTTTGAAGACGTTCCAGATGGCTTCACCACCACTACAGGGACCACTGTACAGAGTCCCCCACCGCCTGTCAAGCGATTTTTCAGAAATCTTTGAGCTGAAATGGCTTGTTAAACGAGGTTCCCCCGCTCTGTGCTTGATGCCATCTGGCACAGAGTCTACCAGCCTTGTCAACTCTTTACGATCATGTCGCGCACACGCGAAAAACGCGGCGGGGAAGGCTTCGTTGGATGTCACAATCGTGCGTGTGCGACTCCCTCAATGCCCGTGATTCGATTAGTACTAGCGCGTGCGCGATATGCGGCCACCCAGGTGATTTGATTCGAGTGATTTATTCCTCATTCGCGTGATGTTGTTTGATTCTTTTATTGGTTCTGATTGCATGGCAGGAGTGGCAGACGAGTTCACATTTCGCCATTTCCTCCATGAGTTCCTGAAGACTTCTATTGGCTCCGGTTGAAATGCTGAATAGTTTCTTTCCACGTTCAGGTATGTGATCGAAACCCAGTGCAACTGGTTCCCAATCTTTTCCACAATCAGTGCATACAGCAGCAGTTTTGATAATGTTGACCAGTTCTCGGTACTGGTTCTTTTGATAGGAATTCTTGGCGGGAGGAGCAAAAGCGAGTGTTCCATCTCGCGCATCAAGTCTGTGAAACTTAGCAATCTTCAGAGCAGCTCTTTCTTCCTTCTCACGTAGTCGCTCTGATCTAACCTTTTCTCGTTCTGCGTTCTTTTTCGCTTGCAGTTCTCGTCTTTTGAAAGCACGGGCTCGATTATCTGCTTCGCGCATTAGTTTTACCTGGTCAAACGCCTGATCGTTAATTAGCGTGAACTTATCCATTGATTGAATTTTACCCATCGAGGTCCACTCTTTAGAGGTGCCATTTTTTGTGTCCGCCAGGGGTCAGGGTTATACCTGTTCGCGCGTAATCCCTGATGAGCGGGGTGCAGGATTTATTTCACTTAGAGGTCGCATGAGTGCAATTTTATGCACTAGAATGAGTATTTATGCAATATAGGTGCATTTCGCGCGTGATTTGACCCCATTTGAGCTCTTTAGGTGCGTGCGAGGTCCAAAAGTGGGGGATTTGTACCCACTATAGAGGAACCAGTAGAGCAGCCGAAAGAACCGCCAAGGGGCCAAAGTAGGGGGAGTTTAGGGACGGGTGAGGGACCGGAAAGCCCAGAGAATCAGCCCATTCGCACAGCCTAAACACTTCTATTCGCCCCATAGATCTAGACAGAAGACCAGAGGATTCATTCCAAACAGTTGAGTTAAGCTCCATGACGTAGATTGTTGTACGTTCTAGATTGCTGCTCTGGAACGGGTTATGCTTCGTCGTGCTTCACACCAGGAGAACTTCCCCCGCCGAAAAAATCAGTTGTTCTCGACTACCGAGATCGCACACACCAAGAGTACGACAAGGGCAATGAATCCCCAAAAGGCGAGAAAACCTACCACGCCCATACTGGAGAGCATCAAGAAGCTAAAGAAAACTGTGACGAAGAGAATGCAGAACACGATGATGGTCCAAGCAATGATTCGTTTCATCGGGGACGAGCTCTCGAAAGAGCAACAGATGAAATCCTGCCGAGAATTAAAGTGGTGAGGATACTGAACATTATATTGACGGCCTCATAAGGAGTATCCCCATGACTCGCAGCAGATCTCAGAAAACTTCCATTCTTGATCATGATGGACGAGTCCGTGAACCAGCTAAGAGTGCTCTCGCTGAACTTCAGTGAGATTGAGTGGTCCAAACCCATGAGGTGCAGCATCCACTTGTCTGCTTCTTCCATTTGATCTTCGTTCACTGTATCTTCTTTCTGTTGTTGTTTCGTACGATGCAGGGATCGGAGCCCCTGTGGGAGTGAGTAATTTCAACGTTCCTCACTACCAGTACCTACCATCGTTGCCCCCGCCAGCTTTTTCGGGTCTCGCGGGCCTTCCCTAGTCCATATAGGTTAAATTGATTCACCCCATGGTCGCCATTAGGACTTGCCCACCACGGCTACCCTGTTAATGACCTTTAACCTCATCCCAAGACTGTTACAGGGATATCCTTGGGGAGAGGGAATTTACTTCTTACGCTTTAACGTGATCCTCGTGAGTTCTTGGGTGGCTGATGCCTGAGCCAGAGTCGCGTAAACCTGGGCTCTTCCAATAAAAATTTTTGTCCAGTTTGGGTCCGATCCAGAGAATGACTTCTCTACATTCTCTGTGGCGAGGACTTCATACTTTTCGGGTGATTTTATTCCTCCTCCTCTCCAATCTGATCTTCGGGGACCAAAAGGCCGATGACGTCGCGGGTAGAGCCATTGTAGATACTTGTGACGGTTCCGGCGAAGACGTGGAACTTGCCCATGTATACCAGCTCTTCCAACTCCCCCCGCGTCCAAAGACCCTCGCTGATGGGAAGGCTTCCGATCTCAAAGCCTGTCGCTTGAGGCTCATCCTCAAAGATGATGTTACTCTTGATGATGATTCCGGTCTTCCCGAACTCCTGCAAGAAATCTTTGCCGTAGTTACCCGTGATGTGCCTATCCAACGCTTCGCTCTCGTAACGATTCATGATACCCTCACTGGCATGAGATAGGCCGTAGCCTTGAAATCGGTACTGTTAAAAGCGGGGTTCATCGTACTGACAATCATGAGTTTGTTCTCCCCCGTGAAAGTCAGTGCCAGATGAGCGCCTTCAAACCATTTGCCAATACGAGCTATGAAGTCCGAGGCAATTCCAACTACGCCCAGATTGTCGCGAGTTTGAGCACCGTCTAAGACGTTCTGAAGACTTGGATAGGTGCCCTCCAGCGCTTTCTCAGAGAACGAATTTCCTTCGTACGAGATCTGGACTATCTTCAACTGCTGATCGAATACCAAGGCGATAGCGCGTGAGCCGTAACTCACGTCAAGTTTTTGCCTCGCAGTCAGTTTCACCTTGTTAATCAAACTCGCAGAAACCACAAAGGGATCGAACTCTCCCGTCACTTCGGGCATTTCGATAGTCCCTAGAACGTAGGAATTGGTCGCTTCAAGACGAAGAGAACCGTCAACTCGATTGAAGTGGACTCCAGCCAACAATGGTCGCATCTCTTTGGGAGGTGAACAAAGCAACGTCATACCCTGAATCCTCGAAAACTCGCGGGGAGAGAAGGTGAACGTAACCTGTTCTGTAACTACTTCAATCGAGACTTTTCCTTCAGTGGTACTCATAATTTCCTTTCCAGTGTCTGGCCCATCCGGACTACCTGAAGACTACAGTAGCGGCATTCGGTACCCATGTCAAGACCTAGTTGAAGTTTTTTGAACTGAAACAGGCTCATTTGGGCAACCAAAAAAGTGGCCGTTGCGTGTCTCGAACCAACAGATGGGGCAGAGTTTGACTTCGGGATTCGCATCCGGTCCGGGGCGCTTCTTACGGTTCTTCATTGCAACAGTTCTTTTCTTCGATGTGCTCGCGCCGGAGAGCAGATCCTTTGCCATGATTCGCCAGAAGTTCTATCGCGGCGATGAGGGTACGGGCATCTACCATGATCTCTTCACGGATTACGGTAGTGGTCGTTTTGTGGTCTGTCTCGTCGTTGTCACAGATATA
>Ga0316224_1003661_pt1 | contig 12367 bp, 16 predicted proteins | sample TBH18013metaG_FD_206254 | JGI IMG/M metagenome (GOLD analysis project Ga0316224, IMG submission 206254) | Freshwater microbial communities from Trout Bog Lake, Wisconsin, USA - TBH18013 | ecosystem: Environmental > Aquatic > Freshwater > Lake > Hypolimnion/Profundal zone | place: USA: Wisconsin...
CGTGCACGATCCATCCCCTTCCATCACCGGCGGGTTGCAACCCGCCGGTGATGGACTATTCTTACTCCTGAGCTCGGAAAATCATAAGACAAGCGGGGATGATTTCGGCGTGAAATCATCCCTCTCGGGTTTACGGCACCAACGGCGACCAAGCCGGATCGGAGCCGTCGACGGGGGTGATGACCTGCCGCTCGTTATTGCCGGTTAGATCGATGGTATAGAGCTTCGAGGTGCCGCGTCCGTGGGCATCCGAAGGCGTTTCCCGCCAGAAGGACAGAACCCGGCCGTTGGGCGCCCAGGTCGGACCTTCGACCAGCCAGCCCTTGGTCAACAGCCGTTCGCCGGTGCCGTCGGGATGCATCACGCCGATGAAGAATTCGCCGCCCTTCATTTTGGTGAATGCCACCAAATCGCCGCGCGGCGACCATACCGGCGTGGCGTAACGGCCGTCGCCGAACGAAATGCGCGACACACTGGAGCCATCGGCATTCATAACATACAACTGTTGCGAACCGCCCCGGTCGGAGTTGAACACGATCTTGGACGCATCCGGAGAATAGCTGGGCGAAGTATCGATGAACGGGCTGTCGGTCAGACGATGTTTCTGACGGGTCAGCAAATTCATTTCGTAAATGTTGGTAACACCGTTGATCGCCAAGGACAGAGCCACCTTGTTGCCGTCGGGCGAGAATCGGGGAGCGAAGGTCATCCCGGGAAAATCGCCCAGCAGTTCGCGCCTGCCGGTATCGATTTGATAGACGTAAACCCTGGGTGTGCTTTTGTAGTAGGACATATAGGTCAGTTCGCGGGCGGTCGGCGAGAATCTGGGCGTCAGCACCAGATCGGCGCCATCGGTCAGAAAGCGGTGATTCTCGCCGTCCTGATCCATGATCGCCAGCCGCTTGCGGCGCTTGTCCTTGGGGCCGTCCTCGGCAACATAAACGATCTGGGTGTCGAAATACCCTTCTTCCCCGGTCAGGCGCTTATAGATCTGATCGGCGATCATGTGGGCGATGCGCCGCCATCCGGCGGGACTGGTGGTATAAGCCTCGCCCACCATCTGCGCCTCGGCCAAAACGTCGAACAGCCTGAACTCGACCCGCAACCGGCCATCCGGCTGCATTTCCACCCGACCGCCGACCAGTGCCTGGGCGTTGATCTGCCGCCAATCGGCAAAACGAACGCCCGTTTGCATGGACGCGCTGGTTTGGATGAAGGCGCGGCTGTCGATGGGCGCGAACAGACCGGAGCGTTCCAAATCGGCGGCGACCACGCGGGCGATATCCCGTCCGGATTGAGCATCCTTGTCGTTTCCCCCGAACAATTCCGGTACGGCAACGGGCAAGGGTTGCGACATGCCATGGGTGATGTCGATCACCAGCTCGGCCCGCGCCTTATGGGAAACAAGGCACAGAACCATCACAGAGGCTAAAATCCAGCGCAACATAGATTTCATTGTCCCACCTGATCCTTAGGGTTGAATCGCAAGATAATGTCTTTCCATTGGTCGTATTTGGTCGGCGGCGCTTTCAGCGGGCTGCTCAACAACACCGCTCTTCTAGCGCTGTCGGCGGCGGCGCGATAGAAGGAATCGGTGTTATAGCGCAAGGTATCGACGATTTCCGCCATGGTGACCCGTCCGTCCGGCTCCAGCATCACATGCACGGGAATGATCAGATTGGCGGCATCCTTGGCGCCGGCGGGGATGTTCCAATTCTTGTAGATTTGGGCCTTGATCATGTCCAGTTCGGTCATCGAGATCGGTTCGTTGGGATTGTTGGCGGACGATCCCTTGACGTTCTGCGGCTTGGGTTGATTGCCCTTGTCCGACGGATTGACCTTATCGGCGGCATTCAGCAAGTCGGCAAGCTGATCCTTCGACTTGTCCTTGGGAGTCTCGTCGGTTTTGGGCTTTGGCTTCACCTTGTCCACCGATTTCAGCAGCGTGTCCAAATCGTCGGCCGGCTTGGGTTTGGGCTTGGGCTGCGGCTTCGGCGGCTCGGGCGCGGGCGGTTTGGGCGGCTCGGGTTTCGGCTCGGGCTTGGGCGGCGGAGGAGCGGGCGCGGGCTCGGGCGGCTTGGGTGGCGGAGGCGGAGGCGGAGGCGGCGGTTCGGGTTGTTTGGGCGGCGGAGGCGGCTCGGGCTTGGCCGCCTCGGGCGGCTTTTCCTCGGGCTTGGGCGGTTCGGGCTGTTCGTTGACTTCCTGTTTCGGCGGCGGATTGGTCTTATCGCCCAAGGGCACGATATCCACGACGATGGGCTGCTCGTCGATGGGCGGCTCCTTCAAGAATATCGGCAAGCCGTAGATCGACAGCAAAGCCACGACCACATGCAAAATGACCGAATAAAGATAACAGACTCGCCGCATTGGGACCTTCTTCTACCGCGCGGGCTTTCCGGGAACCGTGGGCGCGCCGCCCTTGATCTCGGTCACCAATGCCACCTTATCGAACCCGGCGCCGCCCAGAAGTCCCATGACATCCATGACCTTGCCGTATTCGATGCCTTTGTCGGCGCGGATAAAGATCCGGGTATCGGGCTTTTGCCCCATGATGGCCCGCAATTTCGGCACCAAATCGTCTTGAGCGATTTCGGTATCCTGTATCCACAATTTGCCCGAACCGTCGATGGAAATGGCCACCGGCTGATCGTCGCCCTTGATCGGCTGAGCGTCGGTCTTGGGCAAATCCACCTGCACGCCCGAGGTCATCAACGGCGCGGTAACCATGAAGATCACCAGCAGCACCAACATCACGTCGACCATCGGCGTGACGTTGATTTCGGCAACCGGACGAAAGCGTCTTCCTCGTCCGCTCCGAGAGCCCATGGACATCGCCATCAGGCTTTCTCCTCAAGCTGACGGGACAGGATGGCGCCGAATTCGCCCGAGAAGTTCTCCAGCCGTTTGGAATAACGGTCCAGATCGTTGGAAATCTTGTTGTAGGCGATCACCGCCGGAATGGCCGCGACCAGTCCCAGGGCGGTAGCGAACAGGGCTTCGGCGATGCCGGGGGCCACCACGGCCAGCGACGTGTTCTTGGTGGCGGCGATGGACTGGAAGCTGTTCATGATCCCCCACACCGTCCCGAACAAGCCGATGAAGGGAGCGGTCGAACCGGTGGACGCCAGAACGCCCAGATGGCGTTCAAGCGCCTCCATCTCCCGCCCCAAGGTCACATGCATCACCCGGTCGATGCGCTGGGCCAAGCTGGCGCGGACCTGTTCCTTTTCCGACAGACCCTTGGCCGCCGAACGCCGCCATTCGCGCATGGCGGCGACGAAAATGGCCGACATTGGGTCAAGCGGCCTGGACCCGATCCGGTCGTACAGTTCTTCGAGCGAACCGCCGGACCAGAAGGATTCTTCGAATTGTTCGGCGCGGGAATAAAGCTGGCGAATGCGCAACAGCTTGTCGATGATGATCGCCCAACACCAGACGGAAGCCAGCATCAAGGCCCCCATCACGAACTTCACGATGATGTCGGCCCGCAAAAACAGGCCCACCATCGACAAATCATGTGGCGCGATACTGCCCGCCAGCTGCGCCGTTTGTACCGGATCCATCCTGCCCCTACCTTTCATTCACTCTATCGTGCAACAATCGCTTTAAGTCTTGGGGTATCCGGGTTGGCCGCCCGCCGTCAAGAGCGACGAATCCCAAACGGACGACAAGACGCACCAACTCATCCCCATCCTCGACACGTTTTATGCGCTGATCGAAACGGGCGGACGCCCCTTTCACCTCGATCAGACGGCTTTCCACTTCCAGCAAATCGTCCAGTTTGGCCGATTTCTTGAAGTCGGCCTCCAAACGGCTGACGGCGAAAGCCATGCCTTTGCCGTTATCGGCCAGATCGTTCTGGCTTACTCCCAAATCCCTAACGAATTCGGTGCGCGCCCGCTCGGCGTAATTCAAATAGACCGAGTGATAGACGATGCCGCCCGCATCGGTATCCTCCCAATAGACGCGAACGGGCATGCGATGGACGATCATTCCCCCTCCTCGTCCAAGGATTCCAGCATGTCCATTTGCGCCATCAACGCCTTGGGCGGATTTAACCCCAGATGCTTGAAACCCAGGGACGAGACCATGCGTCCCCTGGGCGTGCGCTGGATCAGCCCCTGCTGCAACAGATAGGGTTCGACCACCTCTTCCAAGGTATCGCGGGCTTCGGACAAGGCGGCGGCCAAGGTTTCCACCCCCACCGGCCCGCCGCCGTAATTGTCGATAATGCAGCCCAAATAGCGGCGGTCCATGGAATCCAGGCCCAGGTGATCCACCTCCAAGCGCCTGAGCGCGGCATCGGCCACGGCGGCGTTGACCGGAGACTGCCCGGCGACCAGCGCGAAATCGCGCACCCTCCGCAACAGCCGCCCCGCCACCCGCGGCGTTCCGCGGGCTCGTCTGGCGATTTCGGCCGCGCCGTCGGCGGTCAGATCGAACCCCAAAACCCGGGCTCCGCGAGCCACGATCGATTCCAATTCCTGGGGAGTGTAGAAATTCATGCGGCAGGGAATGCCGAACCGTTCCCGAAGCGGCGTCGTCAACAAGCCGGAACGGGTGGTAGCCCCCACCAGGGTGAAGGGCGGCAGGGCCATGCGCACCGAACGCGCAGCCGGTCCTTCGCCGATGATCAGATCCAGCTGAAAGTCCTCCATGGCCGGATAAAGCACTTCTTCTATGGCAGGATTAAGGCGGTGTATCTCGTCGATGAACAAAACGTCGCGTTCTTCCAGATTGGTCAAAACCGCCGCCAGATCGCCGGCCTTGGCGATCACCGGGCCCGAGGTGGCGCGAAAACCCACCCCCAATTCGCGGGCGACGATCTGCGCCAACGTGGTTTTTCCCAAGCCCGGAGGTCCGAAGAACAGCACATGATCCATGGCCTCGGCGCGGGATTTGGCGGCCTCGATGAACACCTTCAGGTTTTCGCGCACCGCCGCCTGACCGACGAAATCGCCCAGCACCTGCGGACGCAGACTGGATTCGTGCTCACCGCTCGCCGCCTCGGGAGAAATCAGCCGTTCGGTCATTTGGTCAGATCCCTGCCCAGACGCTTGAGCGCCGCGCGGATGATCTGGGTTTCAGCGGCTTGATCGCCCAGTTCGGCCAGCGCCGCACCCGCCGCCTCGAACGCGTCCAACCGTCGATATCCCAAATTGACCAAGGCCGAAACCGCGTCTTCCAACCCGGCATTGGCCGACACCGTCGCTGAAGGCGAAGCGGCGGCAGCGCCGCCGCCCAGGGCGATGCCGCCCGCCTTGTCCTTGAGTTCGGACAAAATCCGCTGGGCCAGTTTGGGCCCCACCCCCGAGGCTTGGGTCAGAACCGACTTGTCCTGCGCGGCAATGGCTCGCAAAATCTGTTCCGGCGCGGCCACCGACAGCAACGCCAGTCCCACCTTCGCCCCAACCCCCTGCACCGTGGTCAGCAACCGGAACCAGTCCCGCTCGGCGGTTTCAATAAATCCATACAGCAGAATGGCGTCTTCGCGCACCCAGGTGTCAACGTGCAGCTTGACCGCCCCGCCGACCGCAAGCCGCGCCAGCGTCCGGGACGAACAGGAAACCAAATAACCGACGCCGCCCACGTCGATGACGGCCCAGTCGTCGCCCACTTGTTCAACCAAGCCTTTGAGCAGCGCGATCATGTCAACAGCCCCGCCTTGATCCGGGCGGCGGTTCCACGGTGATGAGCGTGGCAAATGGCCACCGCCAGCGCGTCGGCGGCGTCGGCGCCCTGCGTTTTGATCCCGCCCAACAGCATGCGCACCATGGCTTCCACTTGTTCCTTGGCCGCGTGTCCCGTGCCGACCACCGCCTTTTTGACCGCGTTGGGCGTATATTCCGCGACCGGCAATCCGGACAGCGAGGCCGCCAGCATGACCGCTCCGCGCGCCTGTCCCAATTTCAGGGTGGAAAGGGGGTTCTTGTTCACGAACGTTTCTTCCACAGCCGCCTGAGCGGGCGTCCAGGTTCCGATCACGTCGACCACTCCCCGATGCAATTGGGCCAAACGTCCGGCCAAGTCCAAGGAATCATCCGAACAAACCGTTCCCGCCGCCACGAACGCCAGAGCATTGCCGTCAACCTGGATCACACCCCAGCCGGTTCGCCGCAAGCCCGGGTCCAATCCAAGCAGTCTCAATCGCTCAATCGCTCCATGATGTCGTCGGGAATTTCAAAATTCGCCTGCACCCGCTGGACATCGTCGTTGTCTTCCAGCGCTTCCAGCAATTTCATCAGCGTCTTGGCGGTATCTTCCTCGCCGACCGGGGTCAGCGTCTGAGGCCGCCAGTCCAGTCTGGCGTATTCGGGGGCGCCGAATTTGGCTTCCAACGCCTCGCGCACCAAACCAAGATCGTCGGGGTTGGTGCTGATCTCGTGGCCGTTCTCGTCGGATTCCACATTGTCGGCCCCGGCATCCAAAGCCGCCTCGAACACCGCGTCGACCGTTCCCGCCGCCGCCGGAAACCGGATGGCGCCGATGCGGTCGAACATGAACGACACAGAATTGCTTTCGCCCAAGGCCCCACCGTTCTTGGAAAACGCCGTCCGCACTTCCGAGGCGGTGCGATTGCGGTTGTCGGTCAGCGCCTCGACGATGATCGCCACCGAACCGGGACCGTAGCCTTCGTAGCGCACTTCCTCGTAATTGGCACCGTCCTCGCCACCCGCTCCGCGCTTGATCGCCCGGTCGATGGTGTCCCTGGGCATGTTGGCGGCGCGCGCGGCCATGACCGCCGCCCGCAACCGCGGATTGACAGCCGGGTCGGGCAATCCCGAACGCGCGGAAACGGTCAGTTCCCGAATGATTTTGGTGAAAACCTTAGCCCGTTTGGCGTCCTGCGCGCCCTTGCGGTGCATAATGTTCTTAAACTGCGAATGACCAGCCATGGACCTTGAAACCCGTTGAATCTTGCGAAGGGCAGACTATGGCAAGTTTCCCCCCCGCAGGGCAAGGGGGCTTTTGATTTTTCAAGTCGGATGAAATGGTGTAGTGTTCGCACCGTTCGGTTGATCCTTTGATGCCGCCATGGGATCGACGGCATTATAGAAGGATCGATCCATGTCGAAGATCAAAGCCCCATTCACCTTCGCCAACGGCGTCACCCTAAGAAACCATCTGGTGATGGCCCCGATGACCACATGGTCCGGAACGGACCAGGGGGCCTTTGGTCAGGCCGAGTACGACTATTACCGGGTCCGAGCAAGCGGCGTGGGCATGGTCATCACCGGCACCAGCTATATGACCCCGAACGGCAAAGGGTTCAGCGGACAATTCTTTGCCGGCGACGACGAAACTCTTCCCCATTTGACCGCCATGGCTAAAACCATCAAGGACGGCGGGGCCAAGGCGATCTTGCAAATTTTCCATGCCGGACGACAAAGCGCCAAGTCGCTGATCGGCGATCTGGATGTGGTCAGCGCTTCCGACATTCCCGCCGAACGGCCCGACGCGGAAACCCCGCGCCCGCTTACCCAACCGGAAATCGAGGCGATCATCCAATCCTTCGCCGACGTCACCAAGCGAGCGGCCAAGGCCGGTTTCGACGGGGTGGAGATTCACGGCGCCAACACTTACCTCCTTCAGCAATTTTTTTCCCCTCATTCCAACCGCCGCGCCGATCAATGGGGCGGATCGCTGGAAAACCGGACCCGTTTCCCGCTGGCCGTGGTCGATGCGGTGCTGGACGCCGCCAAATCGATCGGCTCCGACTTCATCGTCGGCTACCGCCTGTCGCCGGAAGAGATCGAACAACCCGGCATTTCCTTGAAGGACACCGACGTGCTGGTCGAAATGCTGGCCGACACCAAGCTTTCCTATCTGCATCTGTCGCTGCCCCATTACGCCGCCACCTCGATGCGCAATCCCAAGGACATGCGGGTGATCGGCACCGTGCTGGCGCAGCGTCTGGACGGCAGAATGCCCCTGATCGGGGTGGGACAGGTCAAAACCCTGGACGACGCCCAGTGCGCGCTGGATTTGGGCTTCAACCTTGTCGCGGTCGGCAAGTCGTTGATCTACGATCCCGATTGGGTCGCCAAAATCTTCGCCGGAGAAACGCCGTTCGATTCGCTGTCCGAAACCAGACGCGAAACGGTCAAAGTGCCGAAGGCCATGTTCGACAAGCTTTACCAGCTTCGCGACTGGCTGAATGTATGCTTCGAGGGGAAATAAACCGATTAAACGGATGTCTCGACCAGCCTTGGCCCCAAGCGGATAGGCGCGATGCGGGTCGCCAAGCCGGTCGCGTCGTCGGTTTCGACGACGATTCCGCATAGCGTGGCCTCGCCTTCCGCCGGAATCAGACGATCCACCGGCATCTTGCGGACATAGCGGGCAATGGCCCCATCCTTGTGCATGCCGATGACCGAATCGTAATCGCCGCACATGCCCGCGTCGCTTTGATAGGCGGTGCCATGGGGCAGGATTTGCGCGTCGGCGGTGGGAATATGGGTATGCGACCCCACGACCGCGCTGACCCTGCCGTCGCAGAAATGGCCGATGGACATTTTCTCGCTGCTGGCTTCGGCGTGGATATCCACAATAATGGCATCGACGCCGCCCGCACCCAGGCGAATGCGGGACAGTTCCCGTTCCAGCGCGGCGAACGGGCAGTCCAAGGCATCCATGAACAACCGCCCCATGACCTGGATCACCACGATCTTCCGCCCTCTGGGCAGCGTAAACACCCCGGCGCCCCGACCGGGCGTGCCTGGCGGATAATTCAACGGACGCAGCAGGCGCGGTTCCTGATCGATGTGACCGATGATCTCGCGTTGATCCCACGAGTGATTGCCAAGGGTTATCACATCCACCCCGGCTTCATACAGTTCGGCGCAAATCTTGGCGGTGACGCCGAAACCGTGGGCGGAATTCTCGCCGTTGGCGATGACGAAATCCAAGGAAAGACCGGCTCGCAAACCGGACAGACGGGACATGACCGCATCGCGACCGGAGCGCCCGACGATGTCGCCCAAAAACAAAACCCTCATAATCTTATCAATTCCGTTTCCGTTATCACGATGGACATGACGTGATCGTGAGCCTCGTGGGGAACATGGGCGATTTCCTGGGCGGCATAGGCGACGCCCACGACCAGAACCTGGGGTTCGCCAATCAAGGAATCAAGAGTGCGGTCGTAATACCCGCCGCCGTAACCCAAACGCCGCCCCTGACGATCGAAGGCCAGCATGGGGGCCAGAACCAAGGATGGACGCACGACATCGGCATCGGAACCGGGCTCCTTGATCCCGAACGGACCGGAATGTAGATCCCGTTCGGGCAGCCACAGGCGGAACTCCATGGGACGTTCCGGACCCGTCATTACCGGCAGGGCGATGGGATTGCCCAACCGGCGCAGACGATCCATAAGCGGAAGAATGTCGATTTCACTGCCCTTGGGGTAGTAACCGGCAACCGCGCCGCCGCCCGCCATTGCGTGCAACTCCTCGGCCCATTGCGTCAATCGCAGGGCCGCCCCTCGCGCCGTGAAATCGTCGCCCAGCGCCTTGCGAACCATCTTGGCTTTGTGGCGGGCTTCGATCTTTTCCTGATCCACGGTACTTGCCTGGAAATTCGTCGCATCGGGGTTGGGCATATTTCGAATTTCCGGTCGGTTCTGACGTTAAGCGGAAGCGGCGCCACATAGGCCGTTGGTTATTGCAAGTCCTCTTGTGGCCTGCCTAGAGCAGGTGGGTGGCCATGTGACAAAACCAGGGTTATGCCAGGGACAGCCCCCAAGAGGATCGGTATTGGCCCCAGGGACGTTGTCAACCTGACGCACCCGGTAGCGAACCGCTTCCACCTTCAACACTAAGACCTCTCCAGCCGCTCTGCAATGGATTCGATCCGGTCGGCCAAATCCGTCACCGTTTTCGCCAAGATCTCTTCGGACTGCGAAATGCTGCCCAACCCGGCCTGGGCGCGTTCCTTGTTCGTCTTCACATCGCCAAGTTCGTCGGCCAAGGTAAGCGCTATCATCAGCAACACCCTCGCCTCGGGCTGCGGCCCCAGATCAACCAGCAACTGCTGCGCCCGCTCGTCCAGTTGGGCCGCCAGATGACGAACATGATCGGCTTGGGATTCTTCGCAAACAACTTCGTAAAGCCGGCCGCTGATGGTCAAAGTGATCGCAGGCATGGTTCCGGCCTAACCTTCCAAAACGGCGCGCAGCCGGTCTATGGCGGCATCGAGACGGGTGCCGACAACACGGTTGGTATCTTCGTGCCGCGCGCATTGTTCGCGGGCATCGCGCAGTTCCCCCGCCAGCAGCAAATCGCCGGAAGAGAGTCTGGTCGCCGCCGCCGCCTCGAGTCGTTCGACCGCCGAGGATAACTTCCGAACCGCGTTATCGACCCGTGATAGAGAATAGTTGTCAGTTTCGCCCACGCCACAAACCCCGCTTGCGCCATTACAAGACAGCACGTTAGGCAAGATGCGGGGCCAAGTCAATGTAGGGCGTGGAGTGCGGATCGTCTCCGCACTCCATCCTGATTTTCATTTAGCGGCGGGCTGTTGCGCCGCTTGGTGTTCGACCGTCTGCTTTTCGGTCTTGACGGTCTTGTGCTGAGTCGTGGCCTTGACGGTTTTGGCGGGTTCGCTTTTCGCGGCCGGGGCCGGAACCGTCGAAGCGGGAGCGGTCTCGGCCAGGGCGGCCACCGGCAAAAGCGACAGGGAAACCAAAGCGGCGGCAACGAAACGTGAGGTCTTCATGACGAAACTTCCTTCCTAGACAGGGGCTGATCGGGTTTGCGGCGGAATGCCTTTATCCATCCAATCGGCCATGGGTTGCATCGTGGCCCTAGACCATGGCGAGCAAATGGTGCGATTGTGATATTTTCACGGCACGATTGTCGTTCGCCGCCACAATTGGGAGACAGATCATTCCACCGCCTTCTTGCCGTCTTTATCTGATCACGCCGCCCAGGATCGACGACCTTGGACAATGGGTAAAAATCATGATCCAAGCCTTGGACGCGGGCGACGTGGCTTGCCTGCAAATCCGGTTGAAGGATTTGGACGACGATCGGTTGGCGCGGGCGGTGGATGCGCTGCGCCCCCCCGCGCAACAGCGCGGTGTCGCGGTCCTGCTGAACGACCACCCCGAGTTGGCGTTCGAGACCGGATGCGACGGCGTTCATATCGGCCAGGACGACGCCCCTTATGCCCAGGCCCGCAAGGCCGTGGGAACGGACAAGATCGTCGGCGTGACCTGCCACGCGTCCCGCCACTTGGCCATGGAGGCCGGAGAACTGGGTGCCGACTACGTGGCCTTCGGCGCTTTCCACCCCACCGATACCAAACAAACCGTCCATAACGCCGAACCGGAAATCCTGCGCTGGTGGAGCGAGGTTTTCACCGTTCCTTGCGTCGCCATCGGCGGCATCACCGTGGACAATGCCCGGCCATTGGTGGAAGCCGGCGCCGATTTCCTGGCGGTATCGGGGGGGGTATGGTCCCACCCCAGCGGACCCGCCGCCGCGGTCAAGGAGTTCAACGCCATACTGACGGGGGGGCGATGAGACGGGTCTGCGTGTTCTGCGGATCGGCCACGGGCCTGAACCCCGCCTACGAAACCGGAATGAAGGATTTGGCCGCGGCCCTTGTTCAGCGGAACTTGGGGCTGATCTACGGCGGCGGCAATATCGGACTGATGGGCGCGATCGCCGATGCCGTGCTGGACCTGGGCGGAGAGGTCATCGGCGTCATCCCGGAATCCCTGGTGCGGTCAGAAATAGCCCATCCGAACCTGCACCAGCTGCATGTGGTCGCCGGCATGCACGAGCGCAAGGCCCTGATGGCGGAACTGGCCGACGCCTTCATCGCCGCGCCGGGCGGTATCGGCACCTTGGAGGAATTGTTTGAAGTCTGGACTTGGGGACAATTGGGTCTGCACACCAAACCCTTGGGCTTTTACGACGTGGAAAACTACTACTCGCCGCTGATGGAGTTTCTCGACCACGTCCATACCCAGGGCTTCGTCCGCGAGCGCCACCGCAAAATGGCGGTCATCCACAGCGATCCCATTCGATTGTTGGATCAACTGGCCAATTTTGAACATCCGGGATCGGTGTTCTCAGAACCTTGACAGACTCCGCCAAGCCGCCCTATAAAGCCCGACCTTGTTGGTACGGGCGCTTAGCTCAGCGGGAGAGCACATCCTTCACACGGATGGGGTCACAGGTTCAATCCCTGTAGCGCCCACCAGTAAAATCAAGGCTCCGACCCCGAAAATCCGGGTCTGCCCCAAAGATGGGGGCACTGGGCGGTTTCACTATAGCCCGCCTTGTGGGAGATGCCCACACAAGACGATGACTCTTAGTCGATAGTTCTGGAAGTTTCGGAAGCCGTAAGCTCGTCG
>Ga0316224_1003663_pt1 | contig 12365 bp, 13 predicted proteins | sample TBH18013metaG_FD_206254 | JGI IMG/M metagenome (GOLD analysis project Ga0316224, IMG submission 206254) | Freshwater microbial communities from Trout Bog Lake, Wisconsin, USA - TBH18013 | ecosystem: Environmental > Aquatic > Freshwater > Lake > Hypolimnion/Profundal zone | place: USA: Wisconsin...
CATCCAAATGATCTCTTTTTTAGCCACATCAAGCACGCCAAACACTATCCCTTTCGTAACAGATCTGGTAACACGTACCTGATGCTGTACACAGGATGGGTCATACGCCACACCGGTTTTCTCAGAAATCTTCATTGGATATTTACTATCCATCCATCCCATTACCAGGTTTGGTGTAATGCTTCCATTAGTGTAGGCATTACAGGTGAAGGTTACGTACCATGCATCGGCAGATTGCAATTTCTCTATATCCATCTCAATATACTCTGCAGTACCCACCATATCCGGAATCCGCTGGATATCACCACTGTGTTTTGTTCCGGTAGCCACCAGCCTGTTGAATGCACAGATTTCAGTGCTCTTTTCAAAACTAATCTGACAGCTAAGGTCCATATCCAGGTGTTGGGCTTTTAAGCCTTTACCCCATTGCATAAACAGGCGTATTTTATTTCCTTCCAGTTTAAAACGTGTACCCATTAATGCAGATGGAAGATCAGCCACTGTTTCGCTCCTATCTCCGATGGATAAGGGAATATTGAACAATCCCTCATCTATAAAGATGGTCTTATTTAAATTCTCCATTTTTGCAAACCTTTTTTCCATTACTGCCAAACACATGTCCTCAACCATTTTAATCATGTCTTTCAGTTGCGATGCTGCATACATTTTCAAAAGATAGTTGGGCTTAACTGTTTTGGTGGTTCCACCCAATGGTTTAACAGTGCGTTCCTGATTAGGATCAAAGTAATTACGTGCATAGCTGTTCAGTGTTAATACCAAACGTGCTGACAATTGATCCGTTACTTCTAAAAATGCAGTAATAGTATCCTCTGCACCAAACCAAAGCATGTTGGAGAATAAGGAACGTGCAAACAATCCGGGTCTTTGTTTTAATAAAGCAAATGTACTTGCCGCATCGTATTTTAAACGGTACTGACTTAAATCTGCATTCCATACTGTATAGTCTTCCCGATAAAAGAGGTCCAGTATTCCTTTCAGTTTTGCAAATCCATCTTTCTTTATATATTCAGCCAAACGCAATGCCCTGATAAAACGAACCCACATCCTTCTTTTCGGGTGCATTTGTTCGCAACATTTTTCTTCACTCAACGCAAGCTTATTTAACCATTCTGCCACCATCTTACATTCTGCACGGCTGTATTTCAACTTCAGCCCTTCCCTGTAATTTATTTTTGCATATGCACTCTTATCAAGAGAAACTATAATGTTTTTACTATTCTTACTGATACGTTTAATTAAAGTCCCTGGTTCAATAATCTGCAAAAACCCTGTTTTTTTATACCACAGGTACCGCATTATATCAACCGGATTGGTAAACAGTTCTCCCGCCTCTTTAGTTTTCCCGGAAGCAACCAGTATATCCACCAGCAAAACCAATGTTTCTTTTATACCAGGTTCAATTACAGGTAATTTAAAGTTTGCCAGCAAAGTTTTTAAAGTATCAACCTGTGTAGCATCCAACGCTGTTTTTGATTGTAACAGGTTCGCAAGCAATGTTTCCATATCCGTCTCAGACCATAAACGCAGCACTTTCAATTTACTTCCCTGTCCCATTACTTCAACAGTTCCTGTTACCATTTGCATTCCGCAAAAAGGGCAACCATTGTAGCGCTCTAAAGGAAAAGTATTATCCGGAATGATATGGCCGCAGGCAAGCTTTGTTCCCTTCTCAATATTGAAAAGATTATAAAAGAAAGTAAGGATATGATCTCTTCTGGTTTCACCTGTAGGCGTATCCCATCCTTTTACCAGGGGTGCCCAGTTATTTTTTACCTGTAATACATCTGCAAACGCTTCATATATCCCAACCAACTGTTTAGGCATCAATCCATTCACTGCCTTAACCAATGTTTCCTCAGCAGTATAACCCAGTTGAGACATGTTTACCCAAAAGGTTGTTGCCGGGGCAGACATTTGAACTTTAGGCTGCAAAGCAGCGTTTTCAATATAGATGGCATTATAACGAATGCCTGTTTTCAATAATTCAGTTTTCATTGTACTGAGTTTATAATTTTAAGATAATTGCTAAACTACATTCCTTGCAGAAGGCAGGATTCGAACCTGCAATACCAATAGAAGTAAGTTTGGCTTGACCTTACATAGCAAAGAGGCGGGTGGGAGTCGAACCCACGACACGGGCATTAACAGTGCTTGAAGTAAATCATACTTGAACGTTTCCGCTAATTGCATGATTATCCTGCTCTAACCACTGAGCTACCGCCCCGTACTATGCGTTACCGGTAATTGTGTAAGATTTTTTTTTGAGCCACTTGGCAGTTGAAATATCTTATACCTGACCAGTAAATTTTTAAAGAACTTGTATCATTTCTGATAAACAAAGATGTCTTTGTGTTTACGCAGCTTATCTGCGCACTTATAATTATTTTAAACTATTTTATCATCGTATTTATATTCAACTACTTAGAACAGAAAATATTTTCTGTAATTTTCAAACTGACAATAACTACGCAGGTGTAATGCGCAGTAAAGTGCAAACCTTGTAACTTTAAATAGTTATGGCAACCAATAAACTGGCGCTTATCCGCTATAAAACAATCGATACCTGTTTACGCAACCGTTTAAAGAAATGGACGCTGGAAGCGTTGATTGAAAAAGTATCCAATGCATTGTATGAATATGAAGGCATACAGGATGGTGTTAGTAAACGCACCATACAAAGTGATATAGAATTGATGCGCAGTAATAAATTAGGGTACAATGCACCCATTATAGTGGTTGACCGGAAATTCTACACTTATGAAGACCCTGACTACAGTATCAGTAAATCCCCTATTAATGATGCCGATATGGGCAAGATGAGAGAGATTGTGAGTGTACTTAAACAATTAAATGGTTTCCAGTATTTCGAGGAGATGAGTGATATCATCGTTCGTCTGGAAAATAATTTGAACAAATCTTCCGTATCCGGAAAAAGCTATATACAGTTTGAAAATAACCAGCAGCTGAAAGGTTTACATTTTATTGGCCCTTTATATAAAGCGGTAAGCCATAAAATTCCTTTGCTGATCGAATACAAATCCTTTAAAGCAAGTACTGCTTCCAAAAATGTGTATTTCCCTTACCTGTTGAAAGAGTACCGTAACCGCTGGTTTCTGATTGTTAAACCGCAAAAAGGCAATACGCTACTTACGCTTGCACTGGACAGGATTATTGATTTCCAGGAAATGGCAGCCAACATTTTCGTGGAATACAGTGGAGTAGATTTTGAACGTTATTTTTCAGAAGCTATTGGTGTAACCATAACAGCATCTGACAGGGCACAGAAAGTAATATTATGGGTACAGAAAAAACATGCCCCCTATGTACTTACAAAACCTTTGCACACTTCTCAGCAATTACTCAAAGAAGACGATTCGGGAATTATGATACGCCTGGATGTTGTTTTAAATTTTGAACTGGAAAGAGAGATACTGGGATTTGGAGAAGGGATTAAAGTAGTTAGTCCGAGGATTTTACAGGGACGAATTAAGAAAAGGATTGAAAGTATGGTTGGGTTGTATGATCAGAAAAACTAATTATTCACTCTTAACAATGTATCTCAACCGAAGGTTGGGTAGGTTTACATCTTCCTGAAAATTTTTATAGTAAACTATTAATATGCTTTAAAAGGTATTTAATATTACTTGCCTTATTGCCATATTCATTTTCAAATTCTTCTACTACGTCTATTAAACAAATTCTTGTCATTCTTAATTCCTCCCCTATTACTCCATCCATGAGTATTTCCACTATGGCTAATTTATCATTTTCATTAAGCTCACCTATATTTGTTACCTCAATAATAATTTCAAACATTCCATCTTCATATCTTAATAGAACATATTCCCATAGCGAAGCGTCAACATGTACTTTTAACCCATCTCTGGTTTCAAAATCAAATAATAAGTCCCATTCTTTAGGTGGCTTTGCATAATAATACTCCCAACCTAAACATGGTTGTGATTGCCCTATAATTTCTTTTGTGCACGGCAGTAAATCAATATTGCCACCAGGCGATATTACTAATGAATTTGGCGAAGTTATACCAGGGCCAATTTCCCAGCTTAATTCACCTAATTCATTTATTCGTTTATCCAATTCGTAAAGTAAATCTGTATTCTCAAAATCATTATCAAATTTTTGACAATTTTCTGAAAACCAATTCCAAAACTCTTTTATATAATTCATGTTTCTATTATTTATGTTACATAACCGCTTCTTTTATATTGAGACGGCTTTCATAATTTTTTGAGACGGTAAGAATTATGATATTTTCAAACGATTAGTTTAAAAAATGCTTCTGTAAACTTCCCCTTTACCTACCGATATAAATTCAATGAATATTAATGAGCTAATCATTTTCTTACAAGAATATGCAGATTTTTATTATAATTGGCTGTTTTATATAGATCCTAAGGTTCCATAGTGGAGTGGAGGTGTTAGAATTAATCTAACACTTCCTACTCAATTACTTTTCTTCCTCTAATGGTGGGCGAACATTTTCTTTAAATTTCTCTTCAATCGCTCCAAAAGATTTAAAATTCTCTTTTGCCAGCATCAAACTAACTTCATTTGCTCCTCCTTCATAGTCGGGCTCACAAAGTTGTACACCATCATCTTCCCAATAGCATACTGGACAAAGTTGAAAGGTATTATCAGCTTTTTCATTTAAAGTATAAAAGCCACAACACGGACACATATACTTTCCAATATTATTACTGTCCATATGGTTGTGTTTGACCTAAATAATAATCCATTCCGCTAGTTGTTAAATTACAAAACTATGTACCATTTCTGTAAGAAATTATGAGTTTGTATTGTTAGCTTATATAGCACCAAAAAACTGAAACCAATTACTTTGGATAGTCCTTACCTATAAAATATTCTTTTAAGTACTCCATTATTTCTGCATAACTGAGAAATTTTAATTGTTTGGTTGCAATTGCAAGTATTAATGCATGGGAATTATTAAAATATTCTACTTTTCCTAACTGACCTAAAATTGCTCCCTTTTTTATTGAATCATTAATTTGAACAAATGGTTTATCAATATTCCCATAAATAAATACAGTATCGTTATTACTATTCTGAACAGTTATATAATAACTGTGTTCCTTTTTTTTTGAAACTAATGTAATATTTCCATCCGATAAAGAAAATGCAATACTATCATTTGAATAGATATACATAATTTCTAAAGGTTCCTTAAATAATTTCTTCTCATCGTTATAAACAAAAAAGTAACCATTTTTTACAGGACCATTTTCAATATTAATCATATTCCCTACAATACTTTGAGAATATGACTTTGAACATTTTAAAATATTAAGAGACATAATGCAAATAAATACCAGGATATATTTTATCATTACATTAATATTTATTTTATAGTAAATAATTACTTATCTCATTTTTTCTTTTAATTTTCCATTATCATATTAGTCTATTAGCAATTTTTTTAGTTTTGTCAAATTCCCAGAATTCCACATCATCTGGTATTAAATGGCCATAAGTAGAAATATAATATTGAGCAAGCGATTGCTGGTGTTTTTCACTATAAAATAATTCAACTACAAACAATTTCCTAAGCCCATATGGGGTTAAATGAAAAAAGTACATAGCCTCATTCCATGTTGTTAATTTGGCACTTGGAATATTTTCCCCTTCTGTCCAGGAATTTGATTTGCATTCAATAATTATTTTATTTTCAATTCCTAAATCAAATTTTTTACTTTTTTTAGCATTTCTAGTTGATATGCCTATTTCAACTTTAATATATTTTTTCAGCTCCAGGTTAAAAGTATTCTTGAAATAATTCTGAACTATCTCCTCAAAAATGTTTCCTGCGGATGTATTACTAAGTGAATTATTTCTTTGAAAGTTATTTCTCATTTTTATATAAAAATATATGCCAATGGCGATTTACAAATCAGCGTCCTAAAGAATTTCTTTCTTCACTTAATTAGAATTTGATTTCGTACTCACTAATAATTCTCTCACATCAACATTCAAAGCCTCCGCTATTTCAAATAATGTTTCAAGGGTGGGCTGCATTTGATTGGTACACCATTTAGAAACTGTTGTCTTGTTTTTACCTAATGTTTCTGACAGCCAGTTATTGGTTTTCCCTTTTTCTGCTAATACTGCTTTTATTCTATTAGTTGCTTTTTTCATTAAAAGTTGCTTGTCACATATATTAATCTGTAAAATAAGCAAACATTTAGTGCCAATATATCATTGCTATTTAGCTATATAGACTATTTTATTATCTTTATAAGCTTATTTATTTGCTTAAATAGCTTATTTTATTATTTTTAGTAACAATTACTCCATTAATTAATTCAGTCAACTTGCCCTGATAGGGGCATACAACTAACAATAAAAAATTATGTACAAACCAACAGCAAAAGGGTATTTTTCAGGATGTGGTGGAATGGAGATAGGAATTATGCAAGCAGGTGTACAAATGATTCAATCTTTGGATCTTGATATAGAAGCTACGAACTGTATGAAATTGAACAGAGATTACTTTTCTCACTCAGTTATTAATGGGGATATAAAAAAAATGACGGTATTAGAACAAACTAAATCGGACATTATCATCGGAACATATCCTTGTACAAAATACTCGGCAATAGCAGACATTCATGGAACAAGAACCGGTGATGATTTATTCCTGCACTTTTTCAGACATATAGCTATAGAAGAGCCTGAAATGTATATTGTAGAAAATGTACCGGGAATGAAAAAATTTAAAGTAGTAATGGAAGCAATGACAAAACTACCCAACTATTATGTGCATATTTTCTGTCCGGTTGATGCTGCCAATTGGTTACCACAAAGAAGAAAAAGGCTAATTCTAATAGGTACCAAAAAGCCCTTTAATATTAATGCCCCAGGAAAAATTATCAATAAACCAAGTTTGAAGGAAATAATTGAAAAGAACCCTGAGGTTGAAATGCCGGAATATGTACTCAGCAGAATAAATGGTAAGTATAGGGATAAACCCATTATTGTTGATCCATTCGAAATTTCAGCCATTGCACCTACTTGTGTTGCCCATTACTCAAAAGATTTAGGCACAAGATTAGTAAAAGACAAGTTTTCAAAACATGGAGTAAGGCCATTTACAGTTAGAGAATATGCAAGGTTACAAGGATTTCCGGAAGACTTCTACTTCGAAAATAAAAGAAGCTCCTATCGGTTAATTGGTAATGCAGTAGCTGTGCCAATGGGTAAGTGGGCAGGCGAACAAGCTATGAGATATTTCAATTAAAAAATAATACAACACCTATAAACATCTGACTAATTTTACAACACTTCACCAATAACAAAAAGTTTCCTGATTAAAAATGATTGAACTAATACAAGGAGATATTACCAAAATTCAGGTTGATGCCATTGTAAATGCTGCAAATACATCTTTATTAGGCGGTGGAGGTGTGGATGGTGCCATACACAGGGCCGGAGGAAAAGCCATTTTGGAAGAATGTATTCAAATTAGAAATAAACAGGGTGGTTGCAAAGTTGGGGAAGCAGTTATTACAACTGCCGGTAATCTACCTGCCAAATTTGTTATCCATACAGTAGGGCCAGTTTGGAATGGTGGAACACATCATGAAGAAGCATTGTTATCCGCAGCATATTCTAATTGCCTTAAACTGGCGGTAGTAAACAAAGTGCAATCAATCGCTTTCCCAAATATCAGTACAGGCATTTATCATTTTCCAAAAGAGAAAGCTGCTAACATCGCTGTAGAGACCGTAAAGAATTTTTTAGAAACAAGCAACGCAATAAGCCGGATAATCTTTGTTTGCTTTGATAATGAGAATTATGATATTTACAAACGATTAGTTTAATACAAATTGCGGCCCAAAAACCCACTCATACAAAATCAATGAATTATAATGAATTAACCATTTTCATAAAGAAAATAAAGTTGTTTTCATTTTAAATTCGAAAATAATATGCATATAGAAGCATTGAATAAACTTAAACAGCTGGATTTTTCCAAACAAGCAGCATTTGCTTATCTAATCTGTGAAAGATTATATCCTAATTATGTAGATTTTTCAAACAAATACGGATTTGGCGAAACTATTATACTTAGAAAAGCCATAGACTATTTATATATTAACCTTTTTGAAATCAACCCTGATAAAATTAATTTCTTTTTAAAAGAAGTTGATAAGAACACTCCAGATACTGAAGACTTCGAAACTGTAATGGTTTCTCCAGCTCTTGATGCTTGCAATGCAATTCAAGACAGTTTATATTTTTTAGTTGACAATAATTTTTCAAGAATAATTAATATATCAACTTATGCAACAGATACGGTAAGCGTTTATATTCAAGAAAATGAAATTCTTGATTCCCATACAGATGAAAACTTACCACAAAAGATAGATCATCATCTCCTCATGCAAAAAGAAGTGGCTTTGCAAATTGGAACTATTTCCTATCTAGAAAAAATTAACAGCTTGCTACCTATAGACATTGATACACTCCGTCAATTATAACAAAGTAGAAATTGAAAGTATATTTCTAGGGTTTAAACCTTTCTTTATTATGATAAGTAAGAAATTCTGAATCAGGAAGAAATCTGGTTGGAAGAATAATCGGTTGATTATCGTATTTCAGAAAATATTCTTCTATAGAAGGCGATTTTTTTTGTTTCAATAACAGTGAAGATACTTTTATTTTAAAATCGGCTGTTATGGTTATCAGCCCGTTTTCAAAAGCCTTATCATGAAGTGCATTTATCGCAATTCCGTTTTGAGGATTTAACCTGTTTTTTTCATCAAGGCTCCAGGGCTTTATATGTCCGGCTATCAGTAATTCCGGTGTGGAGATACCGGTAATACAGCAGGTGTAATTATATGATGTTAATACAGAACTCCTGAAAAATGATTGATTCACTCTTGCTTTTATTATTTGCTCCCTTTCCTTGCCTTCTTTGGGTAGCTCTTTTTCCGGTATATTATTCAATTTCTCAACTGTAGTATGTTCCAGTTTGGCAAGAAGTTTTTCACTTTCAAAAGGCAGTTTATCCCAATTATTAAAAAACTCATTCCAAATCACCCTATCCAAATTACTAGCGTTTGAAGCTCCTTTAATCCCCCTTGCTTTCAGACTAGGGTCAAGGCTTGCAAAATTTACAAGTTTATAAGCAACAGCTCCAGGACTTCTTCCTATAAGATTTGCAAGTTTAATAATTTCGGGGTTATGCGAATGCAACCTTCCAAATGGCAGTTTGCAATAAAGATTTATAGCTAAGCTCAATTCTTCTCTTGTCCATAATTTCTGGCCTTCTTTCATCTTGTAGAACTGTATTTATTGGTCCTGAGTAATGAAATCATATTTGCAGTTTTCTGAAAGACAAATATGAATTTGTATCTGCCTGGTTGTGTGCGATAAATCAAAGATAATTTCAGTTCTTGCTCCACATTTAGGGCAGGTTGTAGGTTGATCTCCGCATAGGTAAACATTGGAGTAATCTATCATGTTATGAAAATTTTCAGATAAATAAATAACAATTTCTAATGCTAGGTAAAGCTATTAATTAAAACCATTATTCCAATTTGGTTTTGATGAATAAGTTAGGGTCTATCATATCATTTAAAGAATCTAAATGGAAGGAATTAACTATAATCAGGCTCCGTGATATAGCTTTAATACATATGAAGGCTCATCAAATTGAATGATATCATGTTTTATATAAAAATGCTATCTACAATTAAAGAATTATAATTTACTGATTTTTAAGTTTATTACCTCACTTGATAAAATCCATAGATAAGATTAGAAAACTCACCAGCTGCAAATTTTATTTTCATTCCATTAGATTCTATTTCATAAATATTAAACGAAAATTCTTGCTCATAAATTGGATCCATAACATTTACTTGTATTTCACAAGAATTCCATTTATAATCCCAAATATTTATACCATTTATTATAAATAATTGGCCTTCTATCGCAGATCCTATAAATTTCCAGTTATCTGAATCTTTCATTTCTTTATAATTTAAATCCTGGATTCTTCTTTTGAATTGTTATTACACCTCATTTTGTGTGAATGAGTAATACTTCCCAATTTACCTTATCCTACTCAAATAAAATATTATTTACCTTTAACCTAAGAACAAAAACGACCCCTTCAACCCTTAATCAGATGAATTATCAGCAGCTCAAAACCTTTCTCACAGAGAAAATGAAGATGTCTCATATTTACCAACCGGTAATGATTAAAAAATTACTGGAAAAGAAAGGGACCGCAACAGATATTGAGATAGCCGAAGAACTTCTAAAATTTGATCCATCACAATTAGAGTATTATCAGAACATCACCAATAATATGGTGGGCAGGGTTTTAAAAAACCATAAAATTGTAGAGAAAAATAACAAAAATTACAGCCTTCCCAATTTTAATAATTTATTGCCGGAACAGATAATAGAACTGATCCATACCTGTGAAACAAAAATTGATGATTATATCAAAAAACGAGGGGATGCCATTTGGAGCCATAGACGAACCAATAGAAACCCGGTTTCTGGAACTATCCGGTACGAAGTATTAAAGAGAGCCGGTTTTAGATGTGAATTATGCGGTATTTCAGCTGATGAAAAAGCATTAGAAGTAGACCATATCACCCCAAAGAATCTGGGTGGGGAAGACAATATTAACAATTATCAAGCATTATGCTATAGTTGCAATGCAACTAAGAGAGATCGGGACGATACTGATTTTAGAGAACTGAAACATCTGTACAATTGTAGAGACAGCAATTGTTTATTCTGTAATATGGAAAATGATAGATTAGTACAGGAAAACAACCTTTCCTATTCTGTAAAAGATAAATTTCCTGTAACTGATGGCCATAGTTTAATAATTCCCAAAAGACATTTTCCGGATTACTTTGAAATAACGCAACCTGAATTAAATGCTGTAAATCAAATTATTCTGTTGGTTAAAAAAACGCTTATTTCAAAAGACAGTTCAATCACTGGATTTAATATGGGCATTAATAGCGGTTCAGATGCCGGGCAAACCATTATGCATACCCATATTCATTTAATACCCCGAAGAAAAAATGATATTGAACAACCAATTGGAGGTATAAGAAATTTGATACCTGGAAAAGGTAATTACGTATAATATTAATACTTTATCACTACCTTCATATAAAGATAATCCTTAAAATAATACATTTAAAGTGGATCCCATTCCATTTATTCCAAATCAACTCTATAAAAGAACAGATATACATGCTCTATATGGTGGTAATGGACAAAGTGGAATTTCTCCATCTGCAAAGTTTCCTTACATTTTTATTTTTTCAGGAAAGACAGGAAACCAATATGGCTATAAAGACAGATGGGATAATGAAAATATATTTAGTTATACTGGAGAAGGTCAAATTGGAGATATGAAATTTGTTAAAGGCAATTTGGCCTTACGTGATCATATCAATAATGGCAAGAGGGTTTTTTTGTTTGAATACCAGAAATCTGGTATAGTAAAATTTATTACTGAATTAGAGTTTTTTGATTTTGGTTATTTCCCAACTACTGATTTAAATAAAAATGAACGTGATGGAATAAAGTTTTTCTTTAAGCGTAAAGGGGTTCAAATTCCTATTACACCAGCTTAGTTAAATGATGTTGATCAACTCCTTAATGAAGAAGAATTTGAAATGTACCATTTCAGAAAGCCTAATAAAACTGAACGAACTGGATTAGTAACTTCAAGAGTAGGCCAAGGTGCTTATCGTAAAAGTATTATTATTAGGTGGGAATATAAATGTGCAGTTTCTGGCTTTAACAACCTTAAGATTCTAATTGCTTCCCATATTGTCCCCTGGTCAGATGCAAATGATAATGAAAGATTGGATGTACATAATGGAATACTATTATCACCAACTTATGATGCTCTTTTTGATAAACATCTTATTAGTTTTGACAATAATGGTAAAATCCTATTATCTGATCAGATAGATATAGATGCCTATCATAAAATAGGAGTTACAGGTACTGAAAAAATACAAAAACTAAGCCATTACAATTTGGAATATTTAATTCGGCACAGAGAAGTAGTATACAAATAAATCAACTATAAAACCTTTTAAATTAAGACATAAACGAACCATTCTTCTCATTAACATCCTCCCTTCCAATTTGAAAAGTAAAACCCCCATAACAATTTCTTAAAACACCCTCCGAAAAATGGGTGTTTTCACGGTGGCTATTATTCATTTAATCTACTAGCTTTGTGGTATACACAATTGGGGGATTGCGTATAATTAAAGCACTTCTTATTTTTTAAGAAGTGCTTTTTTCGTTTC
>Ga0316224_1003669_pt1 | contig 12353 bp, 14 predicted proteins | sample TBH18013metaG_FD_206254 | JGI IMG/M metagenome (GOLD analysis project Ga0316224, IMG submission 206254) | Freshwater microbial communities from Trout Bog Lake, Wisconsin, USA - TBH18013 | ecosystem: Environmental > Aquatic > Freshwater > Lake > Hypolimnion/Profundal zone | place: USA: Wisconsin...
TTTGGCTAGTATACTTTACAGAAACAATTTTTGTCAATTCTCCTATTGAAGCATTAGAAGAAGCTCCACCACCCGCTAAATAGTTAAATGTTATTGTGGTATTTGTAGGAGCCAAACCATAAGTTTGTGTGGTAACAAAATCTGTAGGATCCCAAGAACTTGATAAATAGCTTAATCCTCCGCCAGTAAAACCCACGCTAACGTTATTGGGATTGGGCAAAATTGCTGTATCAGCAGTAGAATTAACTCCAGGTCCAAATTCTATATTTAAAGTATTGTCTGAAGTGAATCTGGATACGAATCTTCTTGGAACTTGTTGTTTTTGAATTATGTAAGGTACTTGATTTTGATATTGATTTAAAGATGGATAATTCCCCGCCGTATTAGCTACAGGAGTTAGTATGTAATCTTGAGCTAAGTAGGGAACTTCGTACCATTGGTTACCATTTGAATCCACTGCGCTAATTATGGATATAATACTAGTATCATTTATAGTGACAGTCGAAAATCTTTGGGAAGCTCCGAAAGAAAAATTTTTATTTTTTACTTGGCCTGATATGGCCTCTGTTGATTTTTGTAATAAATAAGAAGTTGGAACCCCTCCTCCGTTTAATTGGTATACAGATACGTTAGTTGGATCCAAAGAAGAAGACACTGTAAAATCCACAACATTACCCGCATAATAATATGTGCTATTGTTAATGTTTGATTGAATCTGCATTCCTGGTTGAACAGTAAGTGCGTAAGTAAAATCAGGGTACGATTGACCTCCAATAGTAATTGCAGGAACTTGTTGGTAAACGTCTAGATTAACTATTGCCGCAGAAGTAACTTTTGGTCTATACCCAAGCATGTAAGCCAAAGTGTATAGATTGTTTGACTGTTTTGCGTATTGTAAATAAGTTTCTTGTAATTGATTATCTAAATAGAAAGACAATACATCTCCTACGTACGCTGCCATTTCAATGAACATAGTACCAGGAGAAGCCTGACTGAAGTCATTATAAACAGTAGGATAATAAGATTTGGCGTACTCTATCAAGTCAGACTTGAATGAGGTAAAATTTTTATTTAGATACGTGACGTCTATCTGATTAGGCATCTTATGAATTTTGTATGTTTATGACTGCGGTGTCCTGCTGATTATTATTGTTTAATACATAACTTACCGTTATGGTTACTTCGTAAGTGTCCGGATTTGATACCAAAGATAGTTCAGTTACGGTTATATTTGTAAAATAGGCCTCTAATTTATTCGTTAATGAAAGTTTTAATTCTTCCAAACTATAATTGGTTATGGGATCGAATAACATTCTTCTTAAACCGGCCCCAAAATTAGGATTAAAAGGTCTTTCATTAGTATCGGTAAGCAAAAAATTTATTAGGTTATATTTAGTCTGTTCTCTTGAAGTATAAACAGGAGTAAACACATTTGGAGCAGCAAATGGTATTTTAACCCCCAAAGAAGTTGAGGCTTTAAAATCGAGTGCTGGTATTTTTGCTAGACCGTATGCCATATTACATTACTCCCTTTGCTCTTAATTTACTCATTAACTCCGTAAAATCAGGAACCGCATTAACTTGGACCATCTCTATGTTAGAACTTGGTCTAGATGCGGCCAACATGTCATTTACGTCCCCAACAGGAGCGTCCGGATTAGACATAAAGCTCATTGGGTCTATATCGACGTCAGCCGTAGAGAATGCTAAAGTGTCTTCGTGGACCATAGAAGACGCAGTCTCATTCAGCAACTGGCTCATTGGATCCTTACCTGCGAAAGGTTTTTGTGCCTGTTGAAATTGTTTAGCCGGATTAAACGGTTTTGTGTTTAAAGTTCCCGGTATGGTTGCTTTTTTTGGCTTAAAAGTTTCTTGTATAGGGTTGATTCCTGGTTTATTTTTGGATTCTAACAATCTATTTTGTTTAGCAAGAGCCTCCATGATCAAAACGGGCATTTCTTCCCTGATCGCATTTTTAACTTCCTCTCTAATGAGGATCCTTAATTTAGCTAAAGAGCTTTGTTTTTTTGTTGCCATATTTTATAAATATCAATTTGTTTAAAATTATCCTTGGTTTGCCGTAGCAAGATTTTGTTGTAATTGAGAATTTGCCGCATTCATGGCGTTTCTCATTCTAGACCTTAATGCTGGCCCACCTTTCTGTTTGTTCATAAATGCGTTCAATCCCAATCCACTGTTTTCGTCCTGATTATCCGGGGAATCCAATCCAATGTTTATGTCTGTATTAAAATTTTCATTGATAGTATTATCTTCCACGTAAGAAAGTGCGTTTTGAACGATTGACAGTTGATTTGGAGATAATGCAAATGACGTTGGTTGAACCAATTTTTTTGATTCTAAAAGTAATTTAACCTCTTCTATTATGATGTTGTCGTTAGATGCAAAAGTGGGAGTTGTTTTTACTACTTCTACTCCATCAGAATCTAAAGCTATTCCATATCTTCTTGGTATATTCGCAGAACTTTGTAATAACTCTTCTTTTATTATTTGAATTGTATATGCTCCATAAGTAATATTAAGATTATTTGCTTTATCTAAACTATTTTGAACAAAATTATTTAATTGATCGTTTGTAGTTTGTAAAGAATCTAATGTAGATTTTAGGTCGTCTACTAAGCCCTTTGGAGCATTTGAGCAAGACTGTAAATTAGCTATTATTTTAGATATGTCGTCAATGATTGTTGTTATATCCGCAGAAATGTCTGAGATGGTAGCTACCAATAAATTTAATAGTCCTGATAAAGAAGTAAGATCCCTTATTACAGTATCAATTAAATCATCTATTTTTTTTAAAGCGTCACTAAATCTTACGCTAAGACCTACGACAGTAAAAGTACTAGGAATCGGTAAAGACTTTAAAAAATTAGATATTACTGTAAAAACTTTGACTAAAGTAGTAGCAATTTTTACGTAAGATTGAGCAGTTCTAACTGTGGATAAAACCATTTTACAGTATTGAGTTATTGCAATTGCTTGTTGTCTTACAGTTTGCAGTGTAGGTACTAATTTAGAAATATCATTTCCTATTAAGCCATTTAATTGTTTTAGTTGGGTTTGTAATACTGAATTAACAGCATTAGAGCTAGCGACTAGCGCAGGATTTGTGAAATATCCGTAGCTAGAATATATGTTTATTGACTGTATTTTTACGCAGTGAGTTCTAACATTGTTAACATAAGTCATTACAGTCGGAATACTTCCAGTAGTCAGAGTAGAGCTATTAACGCTTCCACTAAAATACTGTAAAGCTTGATTGAGATATAAATTACTTACTAACAATGTAGGAAATGCTGTAAGTAAATCCTTATTTGAAATAGACGATGGACTTTTTGGATCGAATAAATCATCTAGATACGAAGAAAGATCTTCTACCTCTTGAATTAAAGCTTTAATCAATATTTCTGATTGCTCTCCTTTTACAAAAGCGTCTATATCTGATTGGATCAGGTACGCGTTTTTTTGAAGAAGATAAGAATTTTTTACTATTTGCGGTTGATCTGTGGCGGGTGGATTATTTGGATCGAACGTATAACCTTGAATGTTATTTTTTATGTTTACTTCGTAAGCTAATAATGAACAAAGATTCAATCCGGAAATTACTTCTAATACACCCAATATACCAATGTCCCTAATTCTATCGTTGATTCCTGCAGTCTTCAATTCTCCAGGAGAGTATTCTTGAGTACCGTTAAACACAACATCTATTGTCGATTTTATATTATCGAGATTTGTATTGGCTGCTTTAATTGCACTCTCAAATATATCTATTTCTGCCATTAGCTAGTACTATTTTTTTGTAAAAACACTACTTCAGATCTAGTAGAATTTTGAATTGCGTTTCTTATCTGAGTTAATTTTTTTGATAATGCGTTTGCTGGAGCACTTATATTAGTTCTCAGAGTCGATAAATCCGAATATTGTACATCGGCCGCTTGAATAAAAAATGTATTAAGATTGTCCAACAATAATAATAGTTGATTAACCAAAGAGTTTCCCAATAGTACCGGCTCTCCATTTGTGTCTGCGTCTTTTGCTCCTAGACTTATTATTGGAGAACTTATGGTTACTCTATCGTTTGCGTCTATGTTAATTGTGTGCACGCTTGATAAGCTTACTGCCTGTCTTCCAAATACGAATACAGAATCTTTATCAGCCAATAAAGTGACTCTATCAGAAGTTATTATGGCTTGATTACCTGTATATGGAAATTGAGGAGTGTACATTATTGAGGAGTTGATAAACTATTTAATACTGAAGAATCTTGACTGGCCGCATCTTGAGAATTGTTTGACACAGGAAGTTGATAGAAAGATGCGATAACATTTTGTTGTTGAACTTGCACATCTACACTTTCGAAAGAGTTCAATGGATAATCTCCTCTTTGTATAGAATCAATTATTATAGTTTGTCCTGCGGTTAGATATACAGAAGATGCATCGCTATTTATATCTTCTACTGTAGTTGCAAAAGGATCCAATGAATTTGAAACTTTACCTTGTCCGTTTCTAATAATCGTAATCGGATCACCGTTATTTCCAGAAGAGGACCAATGATTGAATTTTTTCATCACTGGAGTGGTAGACCCAAATCTTATCGATTGGCCAAATCTGGATTCTATTATTGTGTCGCCTTCAAACGGTGTTAATGATTTTATGTCCTTTTCAGAGAATGAGTACCCCTTTGGCCATTCAGCATCGCTTGATTGAGATTGCCCCTGATAATTGGCTTGTTTTTTGTACTGCTGTGTAAATTGGGCCCACTCTTCCATATTTGGAAAAGCGTTATGATTTACGGAATTCCACACTTGAAAAGGTGGAAAATAAAACAGTCTTTGACTATTAAAGTTATCATTAAGTCCGTGAAAAGGTCCCCTAGTAATAAACACTATTTCTCCTATGACAGGAAGTTGTTTAATTACACTAAATATTGGATAAGCTTCTTTTGAAGAGGATCCTAAAGATATACTATTTGGACTGTACATGAATTCAAAAGATATTTTACCTATATCGTCGTAGGTACTAAAATTATCGTCTTTTAAGTTCGTATCTCCGCTTTTATAAGGACCTAAAACAATATCTTTTACCCTACCGATTATAATATCAGGTCCTTTACTTTCCGCTCTAATACCTTGAGGATTAGTCCATGCCATTACTTATCAGTTATTTGTTTTGGCGCGATGGAATTTATGGTATTAACCTCTTTCATTAATTGCTCTATGTCCTTTTCAGAAAGCAATCCATCCATAATTTCGACCTCTTTTTGAACCGCTTGGGCCGCTTTTTGGAAAAGTCCCAATAATTTTACAAGAACTTCGTCGTTCTTAAGGCTAGAATCTATAAGGCCCTTGATCTGCGGCATAAGAACTATGGCATCGCCAGGTCCTTCTATCATGTCGGAAATTTCTTCTATTTTAGCTTTGATTGCCGAGTCCTGATTGTTCTGTCTATTGTAAACCTCTTGTACAAGGTCTGATATTTTCTTACCGGGAAATATCTCTTTTTCTAATTCCATGATTGCGTTTAGGTATAAATATCATGATCGTGGTTTTCTATTTGATCTTGTAATATGTCCAAATAAATCGTCTTTAGCTTTTTAACTACTTTAGTAATGGTGTTAGATTGCACATTTGCTATCTCTTTTACGTAAATGAAAAGCGCTTTTTTATTGAATATGTCTATATTTTCTCGCTTTTTGAATATCTCCAATATAGCATCCGCAGCTTTTACTTCGTCGTCTTTGTCAAATAGGTCCATTAAATTATCGTCCAAGTGCTTGATAAACATCTCAATGATGTCCAATCTATCTATTTCTTCTTCGTGTGGATCCAATACTAAACTTTTGTGAGTTTCGTTGTGATTATCTACCTCTTCTACCTCTATTTTAGAGATCAGTCTTTTATAATTCTTTTGATTGTAGATGATCAAATACCTTTTCGCTATTGTGCCAAAATAAGAATAGGCTTTACCCTTCGATTGATCGTAAAGGTGCAATTTCTGTAGCAAAAAAGATATTACTTCGTACTTTAAATCTTCAATATTATCTACTTCTGTGTGATAGAATTTAAAAGTATGAATGATATTTTCCGCCAATTTATAAAAGGCATGATGAATTTCATTGTTGTATATCCTATTCTGTTCTGCTTGACTTTTTGAAGCTCTATAACGTAAAATAGCGTTCTCGGTCTCTACCGTAAAATAGTTATTTTTAGTCTTGGGTTTTCTTTTCCTTGGTGATCCTTTTTTAGTAAGCCCTAAGAATTCAGCTTCTTTTTCCTCTGCCATAGTTTATTTTCTCCCGGTGAATTCTTGCACCCTTTTTTGGACTTGTTTAATAGTTTCAAACAATTGAAGCAATTCTGGGTCAGATTGAACCCACATTGTCATGTCAATTTTATTTACTAGGGCGTTAAATTCGTCCAGCATTACAATCGTGTCATTGACAAACGAAGACTGCGTAAGTACAATTTCTTCTAGCTTTCTATTTTTTTGTAAGAGATTCCAGATGACATATCCTACGACTCCTACCACCCATAGAACGATTGATATAATTCCGATAATCATGATTAAATTTGTGTTTCTATCCTTGACGCCATAAGATCAGCTTGGTGCAATATGTAAGGCAAATTGCTTCTAATCTCAGTGTCAGGACTGTATGTTATGTAATAGGGTTTATTTCCCTCTTCGTATAAGCCGTTGTGCAATTTTATGGCTAAGAATTCATTTTCTGTTACAGCGATCCCAGCTTTCTGTAATTCGTACAGGCTGCGATCTGCTATTCTCATGTGGACTAATTTAGGATTGATCTTATAGTAAGCGCCTTGCTTCTCTATGTGCCACTGGGAATCGTTTAGAATGTACATTGGTTCTGAATCAGAACCTAATTTACCCAAATCGTGATTGATGGCCGAAAATACCAATTCTTCTGTCGTATAATCTTTTTTCTGACCGAATCTTTCCCAAACTTTATCCATTACCAAAGCTGACTCAACCACTCTATTTGCGTGATCAATGTATCCTCCAGCAAAACAATTGTGATGACTAATTTTACTTGACGCTGGAGAAGTTGCTAGATTTATTTCTATTTTTTCGTAAAATTCTAAAAGTTTATGAGCTCTTTCTGGAGAGATGTACTTTTTGATGAATCCCATGAATTTGGCTAAATTCTCTTGTATTTGCTCGGCTGTTAATGTTTTCATAACCTTTATTTTGTTTAATTAAATTGTTGTTGATCTTCGTTGTTAAGTAACACTTCTATTTCGTTCATTTTAATTCTCATTCTTTCTATTTGCTGTTTAAGAATGTCAGGATGTTCTAATCTTGAAATTGATGAATCTTGAACTGATAAAATGTTGTTCAACTCGTTAAATTTTCTAATAATTAATTCTTTGTGTTTCATTTTGTTTGTTTTAAATTCTCTATCATTTGTTCAAGAGAAAAGTATGGTTTAAGAATATACACGCGTCCTTTATCGTTGGATAATTTAAGATCTTGGTAAGAATCTGTTACGTAGTGAAGTTCTCTAGTATTTCCAGCATTTTTAATTATCATTGGATACCTATAAGTTTTTGTTACGTCTTCTAATTTATCACAAAAATCCGGGAAACTTTCGCAATCTATTTCTTGGAAATTAATTCCAATAGAAGTCAATTCAGACTTCAATTTACTACATCTATTGCAATCCTTCAGCGTAGCTATTGTCATAATCGTTAAATTCTTTGTCAATTAATTTCATAATACCTATCCACAACAACTTATCTTCATCGGACATCGATTCAAATTCCAGTTCTAAATAAGCATATATAGTGTCTATATCTTCTTCTGTTATACTATTAATATCTATATTATCTATATTCATTCCCCTTGGTGCGTCCCCTTTGGTTATTATCTAAGGACTAGATTAAATATAATAATCTAAAATATTCGAGAGAAGAATATCTTTTTAGTGATCTAATTTATTTTTTGCACGAAAGTTTTTTATTTTTTATTTGAGAATTATTGATTATATTAGCTTAGTATGGAATCACACGACTACGTATTAGGGCTTTTGGAATCCGTGCTTGGAAAGGGCAAAAAGGATCGTCACACATTTGACTATTCTTTTCATTGTCCTTTTTGCAATCATAAAAAACCAAAATTGGTCGTTAATGTTAAAAGTGGACAATACAATTGTTGGACGTGTCATCCTGCGACAAAGGGCAAGACTCCTGTGTCTTTGCTGGTAAAGCTTGGGGTAGAAAACGATAGAATTTTGGAGATGAAAAGCTATTTTAAAAGCGATACTACAAAGATAGAGGACGATAGGGAAAAGAGCGTTTTTCTTCCAAAAGAATTCGAATCATTTACAAAAAATGATGGATCACTGGAATACAGAAGAGCGGTTTCTTATTTGAAAATGAGAGGAATACAGGCGCCCGACGTACTAAAATACAACCTTGGATACTGTAAAATTGGAAGGTACAGAAATAAAGTGATAGTTCCGTCTTACGACAAAAACGGTAAATTGAACTACTTTGTTGCGCGGTCATTCGAAAAAGATCCGTTCTTAAAATACGATGCACCGGCTGTCACAAAGACAGAAATAATAGGCATGGAGTATTTTATCAATTGGCAAGTTCCAGTAATTTTGTGCGAAGGCGCATTCGATGCAATAGCAATCAAAAGAAACGCGATTCCTTTGTTTGGTAAAACAATTCCAAAGTCCTTGATGCTAAAATTGGTCGAATCCCAAGTAAAAACAGTCTATTTAGCATTAGATAACGATGCGCTCAAGGAAGCGCTGACGTACTCACAGACACTACTTGATCACGGAAAAGAAGTGTACTTAATAGAATTGGAAGGTAAGGACCCAAGTGATCTGGGCTTCGAAAAAATGACTCAATTATTGCAAAAAGCAAAACCACTAACGTTTGGAGATCTTCTTTTGAGAAGATTACAAATTGGAAAATAATATGCATAAAATAAAAAATACGCTTACATTAGAAAAACTTAATAGAGTATATCACATAAGCGATGTACACATAAGAAACTTTAAAAGACACGAAGAATACAATAGAGTATTTGAGAGACTTAATCAATACATAAAAAGTACTTTTACTGAAGACAGCTTGATAGTATTGACAGGAGACATCGTGCACTCTAAAACAGATGTAACTCCTGAGTTGGTAGAGATGGTACACATTTTTTTACGTAATCTGTGTTCAATAGGGCCTGTATTGATGATTCCTGGTAATCACGACGCGAATTTGAATAACGCGCACAGAATGGACGCATTGACTCCGATTGTTAATGCTTTGAATGAACCTAATTTAATGTACGTTAAAGATACTGGATGCTTTAAAATAGCGGATAAGACATTTACTCACTGGTCTGTATTCGATAAAGAGGACAAGTACACAAAAGCAAATAAAATAAAAGGCGATTACAAAATAGCACTGTATCACGGTCCTGTTACTGGAGTTCAAATAAAAGAAAACGCACAATTATTAGATCAAACCCTTAAAATTTCTGATTTTGAGGGATTTGACGTAGTACTTTTGGGAGACATTCACACAAGACAATTCCTAAACGCGGAGAAAACGATAGGTTATCCAGGATCTCTAATTCAACAAAATCACGGAGAGACAATAGGTAAGGGAATATACGTTTGGGACTTAGAAAATAAGAAAGCGGAGTACGTAGAAATAAACAACGACACAGCATTTTATACAGTCCAAGTTGAGTCAGGGATCTACGAACCATTGCCTTCGTACCTTCCAGAGAATCTATATCTTAGAGTTAGGTACAAACACACAACGCAATCTGTACTTAAAGACATAATAGCCGACATAAAACAGACAAGAAACGTAATTGAAGCTTCCATACAGAAAGTAAATGACTTTTCTAGTATAGAAGGTGTAGAAAAAAGGCTTCACAACATAGACGTTAGGAACGTAGAATATCAGAATACCGTGTTGGCTGATTTTTTACAGGACACTTTTGGGGACGATGTAGAATCGGTGAAAAGGGTTTTAGAGATAAATACCAACTTAAATAAGCTATTGTCCAAATCGGAAGTTCCAAGAAATTCTATGTGGATACCGAAGAAGTTTATATTCGACAATATGTTTTCTTACGGTAAGGGAAATGTAATAGATTTTTCTAACATGGAAGGAACTTATGGTATATTTGCTCCAAATGCTAGTGGTAAGTCGACTTTATTGGACTCCATTACGTATTGTATATTCGACAAGTGTTCAAAAACTACGAAAGCGGGTCAAGTGATGAATAATCAATCGTCAAATTTTTATTGTAAATTGACGTTTGAACTTCATGGAAAAGAGTATTGTATAGAAAGAAGAGGAACAAAGCAAAAACACGGTAACGTTAAGGTAAACGTGGATTTTTACTACAAAGAGGGAGACGAAAAAGTGTCCTTAAACGGAAAAGATCGTAGCGACACTAACGCAAATATTAGAACCGTAATGGGAAATTACGAGGATTTCGTGTTAACAGCGTTATCTGTTCAGAACAATAATACTGGTTTCATTGATATGTCACAGAGTGATAGAAAAGACCTACTTTCTCAATTCTTAGACATAAACGTGTACGAAGAACTGTACCAATTGGCCAATAACGAATCAAGGGATCTATCCGTTTTATTAAAGCAGTATCAAAAGGAAGACTATCAAGAGCTTTTAAAGAAGGCAAAATTTGATATGGAAACTTTTGAGATCTCCATAGAAGAAGAGACCGTTAACCGTGATTTGTTTTTAAAAGCCGTAGAAAATATAAACGCGGAAATAATTGAAAAGACCAAAGAATTAATTAAAATAAGCTCAGAAATTCAAGACATAGAGGCTCTTAAAATTAAAAAAGACCGCGCAGAAAGCAATAAACTTAAAGTAGCTGAAACGCTTTCTAATAAGAAATTAAGTTTAGAAGAGGTAGAAGAGGAGATAAAATCCAAGAAAGAAAAGTTGTCTTCCATAGACTTAGAGGAGCTTAAAAAGTCAGTAGAAGATTGGAAAATAAATAGGGAGCTTTTAACAAAGAAGAATTTAGAATTAACTAAAGCATCGGCCAATTTATTTAACAATAAAAAGAAAATGGAAAAATTGGCGGAGTTAAAATATGACGAGAATTGTTCTTTTTGTATGAATAATGTCTTTGTTAAAGATGCAATAGAAACTAAAGCAAACATTGCACAAGAGACATTATTATTCGAATCTTTAGAAGAAGAGGCAAAAGCGTTAATTGAAAAAGTGCAAGCTTTAAGTAAAGCTCAAGACCAAAAAATTAAGTACGACGACATGCTTTCATCTCTTAGAATGTCAGAAATGGAAAAGTCTAAGTTAGAATTGGAAATTAATAAAATATGCACAAAAGGTATTGAAGTAGACAACGAGTTACTAAAAATAGAAGCTTCTATAAGCGATTATTATACTCACTTAGAATCAATAAAGAAAAATAAAGTCATAAATGAAGAAATAGCTAGATTGCAATTTCAAAAGGAAAGCAATGAGGCAACTGTAGATTTAATAAACAAAGAAATTACGAACGCTACCATTGAGTATAAATTGGCAGAGAAAAATAGGGACAGTTATCAGAAATCAATTGACACAGTTAAAGATTTAGAGAGACAATTTAAGGACTATCAACAGTATTTAACAGCGACCCATAGGGACGGTATACCGCATTTGTTAATAGCTAGCATCATACCTTCTGTAGAAGAGGAAATTAATAACATTCTTTCTCAGATAGTGGATTTTTCCATAGTACTACAAGCAGAAGACAAGTCAATAAACGCGTACATAGCGTATTCAGAAGATGACTTTTGGCCGCTGGAATTAACTTCTGGAATGGAAAAGTTTGTTGCTAGTTTAGCGATTAGAACTTCTTTAATCAATGTATCTTCACTTCCAAAACCAAATTTCTTAGCGATTGACGAAGGCTTTGGAGCATTGGATTCTAGCAATTTAAACTCAATGGTTATGCTTTTTGACTATTTAAAGACACAATTTAAGTTCATTATGATCATATCTCACATAGATTCTATGAGAGACGTTGTGGATTCTCACATAGAGATCAATAAGATCAAAGGTAAGTCTAAAATAGAGCACTTTTAGTCATATTTATTAAGAAAATTCTATGGAATTTAACGTGATCAAGACAGTTATAGCCATTTATCCTGGCAGATTTCAACCTTTTGGCAAACATCATGCCGCCGCGTTTAAATGGTTAGAGTCTAATTTTGGCGCTGCTGATACATTCATAGCAACCACTAATACCGTAGCTCCCCCAAAGAGCCCATTAAATTTCCAGGAGAAAAAAGCGATCATATCTAAATACGGATTT
>Ga0316224_1003670_pt1 | contig 12348 bp, 12 predicted proteins | sample TBH18013metaG_FD_206254 | JGI IMG/M metagenome (GOLD analysis project Ga0316224, IMG submission 206254) | Freshwater microbial communities from Trout Bog Lake, Wisconsin, USA - TBH18013 | ecosystem: Environmental > Aquatic > Freshwater > Lake > Hypolimnion/Profundal zone | place: USA: Wisconsin...
GGAGTGGTGCGTGTGATCTCTTCGAAATCAGGAACGCTCGCGCCGCGCTGACCAGGTGTGGTCGGCTTAAGTTTACGTAGGGCCATTTTTTATCTTCCTCTTCTTCTTCTAGTCCCGCTCCCCTTAGGAAACAGGTCCTCCGAAGATGTCGATACGGTCACCGGCAGCAACATGCACGATCGCACGCTTGGTGTCATTGCGCTTACCAAAACCCTTAGGGGTGCGCTTGCGCTTTCCCTGACGGTTCATGGTGTTAACGCTGATGACTTTTACATTGAAAACTTTTTCGACAGCGATCTTGATCTCTGTCTTGTTAGCATCAGTAGCAACCAAGAAGGTGTACTTGTTCTCATCAAGTAGGCCATAAGCCTTCTCTGAGACGACTGGTGCTAGGAGTACGTCGCGATGGTCCTTCATGCGGACACCTCTACTTCTGATTCACGAGCAACTGCAGTAGCTGCTTTTGCTGGGCCGGCAATGAATTCGCGGATCGCACTCTCTGAGAAGACGACATCGTCAGATACCAAGATGTCGTAAGCATTGAGTTGATCGTTGACGATCAGGTGCAAGTTCTCGGCATTGCGAAGTGAACGCCATGCGATGTCCTCGCTACGTGAAAGTACAACGAGAAGGTTCTTGCGATCTGAAAATTGGCGAACTGCTGAGATAGCGCCCTTGGTGGTTGGAGCATCAGTGATGCTTGAGACCACGTGGATGCGATCTTCACGTTGACGATCTGAGAGCACGCCCTTAAGAGCAGCTGCGATCATCTTCTTTGGGGTGCGTTGGTCGTACTTACGAGGTACTGGACCGTGTGAGACACCACCGTGACGTTGCAGAGGAGCACGGACCGAACCCTGACGAGCGCGACCGGTTCCCTTCTGCGCGAAAGGCTTCTTACCTGTACCAGAAACTTCGCCACGGGTCTTTGCCTTAGCGGTTCCTTGGCGTGCAGCTGCGAGTTGCGCAACTACAACTTGGTGGATGAGAGGCACATTAGCCTGCACATCAAAGATCTCTGATGGAAGGGTGACGTCGCCAACCTTCTTTCCATCAGGGCTCTTGATATCGATTGTCAATGCCATGGCTTATGCACCTGCCTTTTTGTTAAGTGTTTCTGAAACAGCCTTCTTCGCTGCTGAGCGGATGAAGACTGTTGAATTCGTAGCACCTGGAACAGCGCCGCGAATCAAGATGAGGTTCTTCTCTGTGTCAACTGAGTGAACGAGAAGGTTCTGGGTTGTTACGGTATCTACACCCATGCGACCCATCATGCGCTTTCCCTTGAAAACGCGACCTGGGGTTGTGCGGTTTCCGATGGAACCAGACATACGGTGCTTACGGTCAACACCGTGAGAAGCTCCGAGACCAGAGAATCCGTGGCGCTTCATAACACCAGCAGATCCCTTACCGCGTGAGGTACCTGTTGCATCAACAAGCTCTCCTGCTGCAAATACATCAGCATTGAGCTCTTGACCAACTGAATAAGAATCAACATTTGATGTGCGAAGTTCAGCTACATCAGAACGTGGAGTAACGCCCGCCTTGGCGAAGTGACCAGCCTCAGGCTTTGTTACCTTGCGAGGATCAACTGCGCCGTAGGCCAATTGAACCGCGGTGTAGCCATCTTTTTCGATGGTACGAATTTGAGTGACGACATTTGGACCAGCTGCAATAACAGTTACTGGAACGATCTTGTTATTAGCATCGAAAACCTGTGTCATACCAAGCTTCTTGCCCAAGATTCCCTTGATGGCAGCGCCTTGTGATTGTGTTGTTGTCATTTTCGCGCGCTCCTTACAGCTTAATCTCGATGTCGACGCCGGCAGGGAGATCAAGACGCATCAATGAGTCAACAGTCTTTGGTGTTGGATCGATGATGTCGATGAGGCGCTTGTGTGTGCGCATCTCGAAATGTTCGCGGCTGTCCTTGTACTTGTGTGGAGAGCGGATGACACAGAAAGTGTTCTTCTCTGTTGGCAGCGGAACGGGACCTGCGACAGTTGCACCAGTGCGCTCAACAGTCTCGACGATCTTCTTCGCCGATGTGTCGATCACTTCGTGGTCGTAAGCCTTGAGCCGAATGCGGATCTTTTGTCCCGCCATCGTCTTTCTCCTTTTATCTAGTTACTGCTTCTAAAAAAATTCTTTGGTGCGTTCCTTCTGTCTTCCTAGATGGGGCGGTTTTGCGCCGCCCCATCCGAACAGGAGGAGGTACTACTTATTACTTGTATTACTTGTTGATCTTGATGACGCGACCAGCACCAACGGTGCGGCCACCTTCGCGGATAGCGAAGCGAAGTCCATCTTCCATAGCGATTGGTTGGATGAGAACTACGTTCATCTCAGTGTTATCGCCAGGCATAACCATTTCGGTTCCTGCTGGAAGTGTTACAACACCGGTCACGTCAGTTGTACGGAAGTAGAACTGTGGACGGTAGTTGTTGAAGAATGGTGTGTGACGTCCGCCTTCATCCTTTGAAAGGATGTATGCAGATGCGGTGAACTCAGTGTGAGGTGTGATTGAGCCAGGCTTTACAACAACCTGACCGCGCTCTACATCTTCACGCTTTGTTCCACGAAGAAGGAGACCGACGTTCTCTCCAGCTTGGCCCTCATCGAGCAACTTACGGAACATTTCAACGCCTGTAACAGTGGTCTTCTGTGAGTTTGGACGGATACCAACAATTTCAACTTCTTCGTTGACCTTGACGATACCGCGCTCAATACGACCGGTTACAACAGTTCCGCGACCGGTGATTGTGAAGACATCTTCTACTGGCATCAAGAATGGCTTATCGATTTCACGAGCAGGTTGTGGGATGAATGCATCAACCTGGTCCATGAGACCCAATAGAGCCTCAACCCACTTTGGATCTCCTTCGAGAGCCTTAAGAGCTGAGATGCGAACGATTGGTGTGTCGTCGCCTGGGAACTCGTACTTAGAGAGAAGTTCGCGAACTTCCATCTCAACGAGCTCAAGAATTTCTTCGTCATCGACCATGTCAGACTTGTTAAGAGCAACAACGATTGATGGAACGCCAACCTGACGAGCAAGGAGAACGTGTTCCTTGGTCTGAGGCATTGGTCCGTCAGTTGCAGCAACAACAAGGATCGCGCCGTCCATCTGGGCAGCTCCGGTGATCATGTTCTTGATGTAGTCGGCGTGGCCTGGGCAGTCAACGTGAGCGTAGTGACGCTTCTCGGTCTGGTACTCGATGTGTGCGATCGAGATTGTGATACCGCGTTGACGCTCTTCAGGTGCCTTATCGATCTGATCGAAAGGTGTGAATGGGTTTACATCTGGGTACTTATCGTGCAACACCTTTGAGATAGCAGCGGTAAGAGTGGTCTTACCGTGATCGATGTGCCCGATGGTGCCGATGTTTACGTGCGGCTTATTCCGCTCGAACTTGGCTTTTGCCACTTTTATCCTCCTGTTTTTCTTTGCTGGCCCCTGTTAGAACCAACACCGTTTTATTTGGTTTGGTTTTACTTACTCGCCGCGAACTTTCGCGATGATTTCCTTCGCGACCGCTGCTGGAACTTCAGCATACGAATCAAATTGCATGCTGTAGCTTGCGCGACCTTGTGTACGTGAACGGAGATCTCCGACATAGCCGAACATCTCTGAAAGTGGGACTACTGCTTTAACTACGCGAGCGCCTGAGCGCTCATCCATGGATTGGATCTGTCCGCGACGTGAGTTCAAGTCGCCGATTACATCGCCCATGAAATCTTCTGGAGTTACAACTTCAACGCTCATCACTGGCTCAAGCAGAACTGGACCAGCAAGCTTTGCAGCCTCGCGGAAACCAGCGATACCTGCAATTTTGAAGGCAAGTTCAGATGAGTCAACATCGTGGTAAGCGCCATCTGTAAGAGTTACTTGAACATCTACAAGTGGGTATCCAGCAAGTGGGCCAGCCTGCATTGCCTCTTGGCAACCGGCATCAACTGATGGGATGTATTCCTTAGGAATGCGACCACCGGTGATCTTGTTGACGAACTCGTAATGCTTCTCGGTACCAGCCTCGAGTGGAGCAAGAGCGATCTGAATCTTTGCGAACTGACCAGAACCACCAGATTGCTTCTTGTGGGTGTAGTCGTGACGAGCGACAGGCTTCTTGAGGGTTTCGCGGTAAGCAACTTGTGGCTTACCAACGTTTGCCTCAACCTTGAACTCGCGACGCATACGGTCAACCAAGATCTCGAGGTGAAGTTCACCCATACCAGAGATGATTGTCTGGCCGGTCTCTTCATCTGACTCAACGTGGAAGGTTGGATCTTCTTCAGCCAAACGCTGAATAGCGATACCGAGCTTCTCTTGGTCAGCCTTTGTCTTTGGCTCAATAGCAACCGAGATAACTGGATCTGGGAAGTCCATTGATTCAAGAATGATTGGCTTATCTGGATCGCAGAGAGTGTTACCGGTTGTGGTGTCCTTAAGACCCATAACAGCGATAATCATTCCGGCGCCGGCTGAATCTTTCTCTTCACGCTTGTTAGCGTGCATCTGATAGATCTTTCCGATGCGCTCTTTCTTACCAGTTGTTGCATTGAGGATGGAAGAACCAGTCTCAAGGCGACCCGAGTAGATACGAACGAAGGTCAATTTTCCAAGGTGTGGATCTGTCATGATCTTGAAGGCGAGAGCAGAGAATGGCTCAGCCTCAGATGGTTGACGTGAATCTTCTTCTTCAGCGTTGCCGTACTTGTGACCGACGATTGCCTTGATATCAAGTGGGCTTGGAAGGTAACGGTTAACAGCGTCAAGCATTGGCTGAACGCCCTTGTTCTTGAATGCAGAACCTGTAAGTACTGGGGTCAACTTGTCAGCGATTGTTGCGCGACGGATACCGGCGATGATCTCTTCATCAGAGAGTTCGATACCTTCGAGGTACTTCTCCATGATTTCATCATCTGCATCAGCAAGAGTTTCGATCATGTCGTGGCGAGCTTGCTTAGCCTTCTCGAGCATGTTCGCAGGAATCTCTTCAACGGTGTAATCCTCACCCTTTTGAGTTTCGCCGTGCCAGGTGAGTGCCTTCATTGAGATGAGATCGACAACGCCAATGAAATCTGACTCGATTCCGATTGGAAGTTGAAGTACAAGTGCAGTTGCGTTCAAGCGGGAACCGATCATTTCAACACAGCGCTCGAATGAAGCACCGGTACGGTCCAACTTGTTTACGAAGCAGATACGAGGAACGTTGTAGCGGTCAGCTTGACGCCATACGGTCTCTGATTGAGGCTCAACACCAGCAACACCATCGAATACGCAGACAGCGCCGTCAAGTACGCGTAATGAGCGCTCTACCTCTACGGTGAAGTCAACGTGTCCTGGTGTATCAATAATGTTGATCAGGTTGCCCTTCCACATACATGTGGTTGCAGCAGATGTAATGGTGATACCGCGCTCTTGCTCTTGTTCCATCCAGTCCATGGTGGCGCCGCCATCGTGAACTTCACCGATCTTGTAGTTAATACCGGTGTAGAAAAGGATGCGCTCAGTAGTCGTGGTTTTACCCGCGTCGATGTGCGCCATGATTCCGATATTGCGAACCTTGGCGAGGTCGATTGCTGTATCTACGGCCACTTAAATGATCCCCTTAATTCCTATTGTTAGTCTCTTGAATAATCTTCTGCGATTACCAGCGGTAATGAGCGAAAGCCTTGTTAGCTTCAGCCATCTTGTGAGTGTCTTCGCGACGCTTTACAGCTGCACCAAGACCATTGCTTGCATCGATAAGTTCATTTGTGAGGCGCTCTGCCATTGACTTCTCACGACGTGAACGTGAGTAATCAACCAACCAACGCAGACCCAATGTAGAAGAACGTGCAGCCTTAACTTCAACTGGAACCTGGTAGGTAGCTCCACCAACGCGGCGTGAGCGAACTTCTACTGCAGGCTTGATGTTGTCGAGAGCGCGCTTCAAAGTGATAAGTGGATCTACTCCATTTGTCTTTGCGCGTGCGCCTTCGAGTGCTGCATAAACAATGCTTTCAGCAGTTGAGCGCTTGCCGTGAAGCAATACGCGGTTGATCAACTGTGTTACAACTGGAGAGTCGTAAACAGGATCTGGAACTACTGCGTTCTTAGTGACGGGACCTTTACGTGGCATTAGGAGGCCTTCTTCTCTCTCTTAGCACCGTAACGGCTGCGAGCCTGCTTACGGTTCTTTACACCTTGGGTATCAAGTGATCCGCGAATAATTTTGTAACGAACACCTGGAAGATCTTTTACACGACCACCACGAACGAGAACGATTGAGTGCTCCTGCAAGTTATGTCCTTCACCAGGAATGTATGCAGTTACTTCCATGCCACTAGTCAGACGAACACGTGCAACCTTACGAAGCGCAGAGTTAGGCTTCTTAGGGGTTGTTGTGTAAACGCGAGTACAGACACCACGACGTTGCGGGCTCCCCTTAAGTGCAGGAGTGCTTGTCTTTGATGACTTCTCAGCGCGACCCTTGCGGACCAGCTGTTGAATTGTTGGCACTTCGGTCTCCAGTTCGTAATTAATTACTACTTATTTATTACTGTGATCTTCTGTATTCACGCTCTACCTTCCGACCCACGCGGTCGGGTGTGTTGCCCAACTACATGCGATTGCTTTGCAAAAAATTGCGCAGCAGGGGTAGCTCGATTCTTCAAAGGAGCAGAGGAGAAAGGTATCTTGCGCGGGGGCATAAGGTCAAAACGGGGTACTTATAGACCTGCTCCCCCTCGAGTGACCCGCGACACGCCGACCTCATTTCGTGTCCATTTTGACCGTGAAGTAACCAACCTTGGAGCCGAAACGGGAATTAGACCCCTAACATCAGCGGAATTTCAGACTTTGCATGTCTCTGAGGCCGACGACAACCATAACGAAAGTTAGTGTGACGAAATTTATGAAAATTGCCTTCATCTGCGCCTACATTCCCTCGAATAACCCTGGTCAGATCCAGGTAGAACTAGCGATCAGCCATTTTGCACGTTATTTAGCAGTTGATACGGAGATTACCCGGTTCACCCTCCAAAGCTCTATGCATTATGAATCTGTTGAGGGATTCAGCGAAGATATTTTCCTCCATGAACTCACTTCTCCTGATCAATTGATCCATTTCGATCAGATCGTTTATTGGGGAGACTTCTTGCATTGGAAGCAGTACGAGGAGATAGATCTTGTGAACCGGAACATTCGTCTTGAAAAAGGACTATCTCGCGATCAGGTTAGAGATTTCTGGTACCGATGTATCTTGCTTGAAAATAATCCGGAGTTACACGGAAAGGTCACCATTTTTGGCTCCTCGTTCTATGGTCTCAGTTCAAATGACTTTATCGATAAAAGATACTTTGATGCACTAAGCCAATTGCTTATTGGCGCCAATCTGGTTCTTATGAGAGATCTCTACTCTGCAAACATTGTCAAGCAAATCGCCCCCTCCCATGTGGATACCTTCGGGTGCGATCCAGCTTTTCTGCTAGAGTTCCCCGCGAAAACTCCAATAATTAGCAATGGCCCCATACATTTCAGTTTCTACAGATCCGGATGCAATAGAGATCTTTCAGAGCTGGTCCAAGATTTTGGTGAGACTCATAAAAAAGAAGTGAAGGAGTTTCATTGGCTGTATAACACCGGGATGCAGGAGTTGAAGACCAAAATCGAACTTATACGTCAATCAAGTCTGATAATTACCGACACGTATCACCTAGCAGTTACCGCCATGAGAGAAGGTGTACCAGTTATTTGCTTTGGATTTGGCGCACAGCGAATTGCAAACACTGTATCGGACAAGAAGAAAGAGTTGCTGTTCGCTCAACATTTTATGAGCCAAAACTACATTTTTATAGAAGAAGTTCTAAAAAGCGTTTTAGACTTCAACATACGCCGCGGAATCCTAGAAACTATGTATGCTGTAAATCAAGATCTTGATTCAGCAAAAATCGCTTTCCGCCTATTAAGCAATCACACCCAAAGGGTTCGCGAGATGATGCTGACGACCTTTCTAGAAGCCAGTCGCTGAATGCGGCGTCGCACTTAAATTTGGACTTGATCTGAGAAGTCCTTTCCAAGATATGTTTCTACCATCTCAACAAGCGTCTTGAAAAAAAGATCAATCGATCTTGAACAACCACTTAATTCATTTGTAACACTTGATTTTTTAAAACCCTGAATCAATTCCCAAAAGGGCCCAATCTTTGACAGGACCTCTTCAAATGTTTTTTGGAGCACAACATCATGATAAAAATCAATCTCAGAATTTCTTGAAGAGTCATCTAAAGTGACTCGGTTCCAGATTTGATCAAGTGATGAAGTACTTGCCACATTCTGCATTATTGAAGAATGACTCGCGAAGGAAGTCTCAACTACTAGTTTATTGAGCTTCTTTCGACTTGAAAATGGAAGGTGTGCAAGGTAGATGTCCTTAGCCGGCACTTTAAATGTTCTGGTTTTTGTAGTCGTTTGATGATTACCTTTTGTTAAAAAAATCAAGCGATCTGCTCGCGGAATCTGTTTAAAATTCCAAAAATGATTATCAAAGAACCCAACACTGCCATTGGATATTAGTTGGGCAAGTTCAGATCTCTGCAAGTAAACATTCTTCTGATTCGCGATTGCTCTGGCAGTAATCTGTTGATAGCTTTCGATTGAGGCAATATCGAAGCTTCTAGGCACGACGTAGTTCACATGAAAGACTTGGAAGGAATCGATCTGACTTTGTCCATCAAGACCTTTCGTTTTTCCTTCTAAGTACTTTTTGAGGCTAATTGAGTTGGCCATCACCAAGAATTCATCCGCATCAAAGGGGACAACGAAGTGGGCTCCTAGTTGACGTGCAAATTGAATAGCTGCACCCGTGATTGCGGCTTGATTAAACTTACCAAGATAGGAAAGAGCATGAATTCTTCCTTGAAATGTAGTCGCATTCAAGAATTTCAGTCCTTGTAAGGATGCATCGCTACTGCCATTGTCTACGACAATTACTTCATCACATGAATTTATCAGAGCGTGACTCACTGCCACCGCTAAAAGCGGCCATTCGTCTTTGGCTACACAAACTCCGATTATTTTCATCTTGACTTCAGTCGGATAACCGCTTAGCCAGGTGCCATGGGAATCGGCTCGTATTCCGATCATGAATGATTTTTATAACCAATCTTTCAGTGTCATCACTATGAGAACAATCAATATTGGCATCGATCACTTTTTGTAACCAGCCATGATCCTCCCAGTTGTCTTCGGGAAACTTTATGCGCAGGCCCAGCTCCTTGCGGTAAAAGAAGGTAAATCCCCAGCCTTCAATTACCGGTAACATGCAAGATGATGTATAAGCCCAATAACTTTGATCATCTTTCCTGAGTGCAATCCATGAATTCAAATAGTGCAGGCTAGCCGAGTTTGAAAGAAGGTCATTAAGCATGGCTGTCAAATAATTATTTGAATAGATGTCATCGTCATCTATGTGTGCAATATATTCTCCTCGTGCTTGCAGAATAAGGAAATTTCTCTTGGCTCCTATACTCAAATTACTAGCAGCACTTTCTTTGAAAATCCTAATTCGTGAATCAGGTATATTTTCAATCTCCGAAATAGGTTCATCGCTATCATCAAAAATAAGCCATTCCCAATTTTGATGTGTAGAGTTGATGATCCTCTTGTACTGCTCCATCAACTCATTTTTGCGATTGCGAGTTGGTGTAATCAACGAAATGAACTCTTCTTGTGTTTTATTAAGAGTCAAACTAGTTTGATATTGCTTTTCATAAAACGACATGTTGCGTTTCAAGCGCTGGTCTGCTGGATTGCCAGCAATTGCTAATTCACCATATTTGATTGCATCCGCATCCAGACCTAACCTGTGGCTTGATAAGGCCATTAAATCATATCCCCACCATTCCCAAACCTCTGGCTTAACGAGGTGATGCTCTTGGCGAGTCAGCTCTAGTCTCTTGAACGAGTACTCCTTGCATTCATCCCAATTGGAATTTAAATGAGCGATGTGAGCTCGCCAATGCCATGCCTCGTAAAAGTGAGGGGCGGCTACTGATGCTTTCTCTGCCCATTGTTGAGCCAGATCCTTTAGTCCCAAATGGTGCGCAGCCTCTGAGGTCCACATGTAGGTTGATGCTCTTTCCACATCCCACCCACCACTTATTCTTTCGCACGCATATCCAGTCTGCAAAACTTTTAACCAATCCCGAGAGTAATAGTATTCTCGATTAAGGTAATGATTCATTCTCCAATCGAAGGGTTCTTCGGACACTGCCATTTCCAAAAGTCCCAGGTAAGAGTTCCGACTCTTGCCCGTATCTTGGATATGATCGACCTCTAAATTTATCGGCCTTCTTTGATAGTTTAATTTCACATCATGGACAAGAATTTCGTGTATCGGGTATTTCCAAGAGAAACCATGGCGCGGATGAATTTTAAAATAATTTTGATAAGTCCTAGGGCGACCATCTCTGTATCGAGAGGTAACATGTTTGTAGATGGGCCAATGATTGCCATCCAGCCAAGCCGTCTCTACGATCTGCCTCCAACCGGGGGGTAAAACTTCATCCATATCAAGTTGAATGCACAGATCTATGTCCGTGGAAACTAGAGCAAGTGAAGCATTTCTTGCGTGATCAAATCTCCACGGTGAAACACTAATTGAGTACGTCTGAATTCCCATCGATCTAGCCAACTCAACAGTCGAATCACTCGATCCCGTGTCAGCTATAAGTAGGAGATCGGCATCCTTAGCTGATTGAAACCAACGTTTAACATGTTTCTCTTCATTGAGCGCAATTGTGTAGACGGCTATTCTCATAAAAATTCACCTTAGACATTAAGATTTCTTTAAAAGGGACTCAAAATTCTTATATTTCCGACTGAATCGATTGGAGTTCCAGAAGCAAAAGAGATTGGCAATAACTCTCCGACTTCTCCGGGTGGGTTTATCAATTCGTTAAGTGCAATTTCCGATAGAAATCGTCGCAACCGTGTGAGGTATTCGTCATTGTATCCAATTCCTGAATCAATCCCTCCCCTGTTTTGGTCGAGAGTTGTTATTACCAGGGTAATCTGATTTGAGCCAAAGCGAAAAAGTTGACTCTGGAAATATTGTATGTCTTCATCATCCCAACAAATATTTAAGTCGTTGGGATAATTAAGATCAACATCTGCGAAGTAACCAAAGTACTCCCCAACAATAGCTTGGGCTTGCTCTTCAAAAAAGTCAATGATCCCATCGGCAACAGTTCCTTTGTATGCTTCGAGTTTTGCCCTAACTCGAAATCCAGAGATGGATATCACAAGTTCTTCAGATTGGAGGGAGTTTTCACCCTGAAATGTTATATACACTCCAGGGTGATCCTCCAGGGCAGGTAATGAGAAGTAATTCGTTGAGATTCTTTGTCTGTCCATAAAATCAAACTATTTCTCTTGAATCATCTGATATCTACTCTATTTACTTTTTCTTCTTCTGCGACTTAGAACTTACTTTCTTTGTCTGCTTCTTAGTGACTTTTGCACTCGAAACGGATTTGGTTTTTCCAGAAGTCAGTTTCTTAACGACCTGCACAACCTTGGACTTTGATTTGCCAACTTCTCTTAGCGATGTTTGCGCAGGTGCCGTTAACGGTGTGAAGTCAATTTTGGTCAGTTTGATTTCACCAACTAGACCAGTGATGTGTCTTCCGTCTTTCTCAACAAGCTGGACCTTCAAAGTGTCCAGTGCACTTGCTGGGGTAAAGACACCCGTGATCTGCAACGTCTGAATTACTTTGCCCTGTGAATTAACACCGTGCGATGGAATAACAAGAACTGCACTGATTCTTGATCTACTGTCACCAGGTGTAACGATCGCCTTAATTGCAAGCTGACTTGGATCATTTAAATTTACTGCCTGAGACTCGATAGTTAGTTCGAGAAGATAGGGCTGACCCGCAATGACGTGAGTTGAAACCGTTGCCTGATTATTGGCGAAGTTAAGCAATCCCAATTCAACATCAGGTAGGGCATTTGACCCAGTTGCGCCTGTAGCTCCAGTTGCACCTGTCGATCCATTAGCACCCGTAGCTCCAGTTGCACCTGTCGATCCATTCGCGCCTGTAGCTCCAGTTGCACCTGAAGCTCCCCCTGCACCAACGGCCCCAATGCCATTCGCACCTTGAACACCAGTTGCTCCAGTTGCGCCGGTGTTACCCGTTGATCCAGTTGCTCCAGTTGCGCCTGTGTTACCTGTCGATCCGGTAGCACCCGTTGATCCGGTAGCTCCAGTTGCGCCGGTGTTACCCGTTGATCCGGTAGCACCCGTTGATCCGGTAGCTCCAGTTGCGCCTGTGTTACCCGTTGATCCGGTAGCACCCGTT
>Ga0316224_1003671_pt1 | contig 12346 bp, 18 predicted proteins | sample TBH18013metaG_FD_206254 | JGI IMG/M metagenome (GOLD analysis project Ga0316224, IMG submission 206254) | Freshwater microbial communities from Trout Bog Lake, Wisconsin, USA - TBH18013 | ecosystem: Environmental > Aquatic > Freshwater > Lake > Hypolimnion/Profundal zone | place: USA: Wisconsin...
GCTTGTGCTGCTACAAGGGCAGCGGCTAGTTCGTTTATCTCTGGACTGTTCATTCTTCTTCTCCTATTTCTCTGGCTGAGACTAACTTAACGTACCCAACACTGTGTACGCCATTATGTAATACATGCTCCCAATGCCAATCCTCTGGCCAGGTGCTAGTAAATCCACCTAGTTGGCTGTCATGGTCACAATCAAATTCAATAACTGCTCTGTAACGCTTTACTCCCGTTGGTTCGGCAGCGGTCATGATTCACTCCTTTTCTGTAGGTTGCTTTGGTTAATCCATACCTGACCTGGACCATCCTCTAAACACACAGTACGAAACGCACAATACTCGCACTGCCATGCTCTCCCGTTCGGGTCAAGTTCTTCTAGTCGCCCATCGTCATTCAGGGCAATACGTTCTGGTAGGTAACCGTTCTCAATGTTGTAGTGCATACCGTTCATGCGCTCTAACTCAGCCATTGCTAGTGGCTCCCAAATGGCTCGATCTATGTGGAACTCAGCGAGTACACGGTCATAGCCGCTTAGGTTCATGCGGTCAGCCTTCTGCTTGGACAAAGCTTCAAAGGTAATAGAACCCATGATGACTGTCTCAATGTGTACGCTGTCGTCGCCACCTTCAATGCCTAGGGCGTTCATACCAGCCTGGGCAATAGCCTTCTTCGCTGGTCCTTCAGGGTAGGAGAACTCACCCTTCATACGCTTCCAGCCCACTTGCTTGTCAAAGCCATAGGAACCCATGGTCTTTAGTTCGTACAGTACGTGAGTGCCACCGATGTAGCCGTAGTCAATGCCTAGGTCTTTCACTGGTATAAATGCGTCACACGATCCACTCACAAAGTCAGCGCCACTGGCTACTTCAAACTGTGCGGTAGGGAACTGACGCAAGATGGCGTCTTGTAGCGCTTCGTGTACGAGCGTACCGATACCTGTTACCCAGGCACCAGCTTCGTCCATTGGCTCAGTGGGAACGGCATCAAAGGCTGCGTAGCCTTGCTGTCTCCCACACGACCATGCTGACGAGTACCGTAGCGGTGTGTTTAATGCGGTTGGTTTTGGTGTCTGCGATTTCTCCCACAGCTCTTTCACCAAAAGATGAGTTAATACTGGTTGTTTGACTGGCTCCATTTGGAACCCCCTTTCAAGTCACTTATGATACTAACGGGGTGTAACACCCCTGTCAAGCATTGTTCTAGATTCTCGTCAACCTATCAAATTGTTCGTGCCCAGAAATGACCCTAACGGCCTTACGCCCTTCTTCTTTTGTGTCTGGGTTAACGTATTCTTCATCCCAATACCATTCATAATGAACGTCAATGGCACAAGCATGTCCAATAATTGCAGAAATGTCATAAAAGTTATTTATTCTGCTTTGAGGACAAAAGTTACATGAGTAACCCTTGCGTTCAACGCTGTAGGTAAATATTTCTTCGCCCGTTGCTCGATCTATAAATTGCGCTCTACTCATACCCATTCCAATCCACCAAAGTCTCGGCCATTGTTCTTTACTGCAACGAGGTTTGCGTGTACGTAGGAAATCTGCTTTTCCTCGTGCCACGGGCTAGGGTAGAACGTCTTGACCCATGAAGGCTGAAACTTTGCTTCGATCTCAGGCACGTACTTACGGTAGTTGTCCTCAGTAAAGTACCAGAACGAGTTCTCGTTCCAGAAGGCTACGTGGGTGGGGTCCTGGTGGGCGCCACGGCCACTGCTGTCTGGGGTCATACTTAGGAGCATGCCACCGTGAGCCAATAGTTTCCAAATCTTGTTCATTACTGCTACCTTGTCTGGAATGTGCTCCAGGAAGTCATAGGCACGGATAAGACCACACGAGTTGTCTGGTAGGTCTAGCTCTAGGAAGTCACCGATGTAGTTAACGTTAGGTCCACCGTGGATGTCCACGCCTAGGTAGCCTTCAGGCTTGTCGTGTGCCGCGCCTAGGTCTAGACAGTGCAGTTTGCGTCGACGTGCCCAGGCCATTGTGTTGCGTTCAATGTATTTGTGGTACAACTCAACAGTTTCCACCTGAATCTTGGCGTTGGTTTCTGTCTGTGTTTGTGTCTGGTCTGGGTGGACGCGCTGTAGGTACAGGTTCTCACGGATGTAGTAGAACTCACCCACCTGAAAGAACTTAGCCATAAGGTCTTGGTCGTCTAGTACAAAACGATCTGCGTCATACCCACCAGTTCGCTTGTAGGCGTCAGCACGGAAGGCACGTAGGTGGTTCGGTGCGTACCAGATGTAGGAAACGTTGTGTGGGTACGGTGCAAAGCCAGCAGCGACGTTGTAGCCGTCAATGTCCTTGTATGTCCAGCCGTGGTTAGAGTCAAACCTATCTCCGTTAGGCGTACCGTCAGCATTAATCTGAGCAAACTGTGAGTAGCAGAACACCACGTCCTCGTAGGTGTCAAAGACTTCCTTGACTTCTTCCAAGGCTTCAGGCATGAGCTTGTCATCGTGGTCTAGTTCAACCAGGATGTCGCCGGTGCAGTAACTAACTGCTTCCTTCTTCAGTGCTCCAACGTTTGTCTCCACAGACCAGTAGATAGTGACTCGCTGATCCTCTGGGCCATTCCATTCAGCGTCGCCGTTGAGCAGTACAATCCACTCCCAGTCCTCATAGGTCTGTTCGTTGAGTGAGGTGTAGCACTCGTTCAGGTACTTCGGATTGTGGCTAGGTGTAAATACTGAAATCACTTTATCTCCCAATTAATATTCCTGCTAATAGCAGTGCAAAGCAGAATAGCACACCGACAGTGGTTCTCATGGCCTTATAGCCATCCACGCAAGAGTCCAAATGCAGACAAGGGTAATTATTGTTGATGTGGTACTCATTTAATCATGTCCCAAATAAGCATAAGAATCGCTCCAGTAACAACACCGATAGCCCAAATTAATCCAATAACAACATAAGACATAGCACTCATTTCCAGTTCCTAATTGCACGAATGTACATAATTACGTACAGGAAGCTGTACATAATGAATCCGTACTGGCGTGTGTGTATGGCATACACAACCCATACACCTTCATTGAGGATAAGTATGAACCAACCCCAGACTTTCTTACCACCAACAAAGAACAGGCCACAGGAGCCAATAACGGCTAAGACCCATGACCACATCAGGAATTCCACACCGTCTTGTACTTCTTCATCATGAACTGTGTGAGTCGAACGCCCTCGTACTTGCGGCATAGGTAGTCAAGGCTTACAAACATTGGGTCGTAGGAGCCGTCCTCTACTTCGTGACAAATGATAATGCCACGCCAGTGAGCGTTGCCTTGGTATCCCTTGTAATCTTCGTCGTGAAGATAGCATGCACCGGCAACTAGGCCGTGCTGTGACTTGCCACTAACGAACTTAAGTCCGTAATCAAGTACTTGCTGGTGTCCCATAGTAAATGAGTGTCCCAGTTTGTTTAATCGCGCCAAGGCTGAACCGCCAAGTGGCTTACCAGTCATGGTGTTAGCCCAGAAGTGGGCGTAGTACACTCCGTCTATAGGTACAGGCTTTAGGAACGGGTGAACTTCCCAACCAGTTTCCGCATAAATGAGGTCATCCGTTGAAATGACGCCTTCAAGCTGTGCGTCCGACTCCACCGCTCTGTTAATACGATCCTCATGGTTTCCGAGAAGTATATGGCGCTCCGGCTGCCAAGGACGGTGCTTGAGTTTCTTTTTGTGTTTGTTGTAGGCTTCGAGTGCTTCATTTAGTACTAACCATGCTGAGTTTGCCGCCTCAATGTCTTGGGTGTAACGACGCCCTTCCATTGACTTCTTGCCCTTGTCATACGACGAAAGCGAAGGCATGTCAGCGTGGTCGCCTAGGTGAATAATCTTTACTGGCTTATCTCTGAATTGGTCAACAATGTATTGCCCAATCCAGCGCAGGTGGTCTTGTGGGACTCCTGCTTTTGCTTGTGTATCAGGGATAATGATGTGGGTAGTCGGCCTCATGATTCCATCCTTGCTAGGTAGGAATCATTCTACATCAGGTTGTGCAAAAAGTGTGGGATTACCTGTTGGAAATTATTGCAGCAGCAACTTCAGCCGGTGTGGTGGTGTAGAGGTCGCCCCAGTCGCACGCTTTGGCAAACCCACAGAACCACAAAGCGCCAGCCACTAGGCCGGAGCAAATCCACGTATCGTCTTTTCTGAGGCAAACGGCGTCGGGTAGGGCCATGTCTAGGGCACACGAAAAGATTGACAAGAATCCGTATTTAGACCCCACCTGGGTCAAAAGAAAGTTCATGAACCTGACTCGATCTAGGTCAGCAGGGAAAGGGACAACCTCGTAGGTGCCACCTGGAGCCACCGAGGACAACAATTTGTCGCTGGTAACGCCCTTGGCTTCAGCCTGGATAATAGTCCAGTCGTCGCCTACCTGCTCGTGCAGGACAGCAACGTGGTTAAACTGGGAGAAATGAGTCTTTTCAAACCGCTTCTGTGCCCAGCGAATACTGGCTCCGATAATGCCCTTAGATGTACAAAAGACTAAATCACCCTGCTGCATCATCACCCTCTAAGATTTCAATTCTTTCCTCTAACAATGATAATTCATTGTCTTGACGAACGTCTGTTACGTCCTCAATGTTCTCGTGTCCATGACGAGTGGCGAAGTACGTGCTGATGTACGCAGAGATAAGACAAAAGCAAACTAACTGCCATGTAAAGTGGCTAACGGCAGTCTTAATGCAGAAGATGTTGGCAAGCCAGTAGCCCACCTCGGTCATGCCAGCAACGTGTGGACGACCACGAGCTTCAGCCTGAACCATAAGCACAGAGAATACGTTGGCTACACCAAGCGACAAGGCTGCGAGTAGTGCTATCTTCATTCTTTGTCCTTTAGTAATTCGTGTATCTCTTTTACCAGAGCGTGTGTCTCTAGGTCTAGGTTGTAATCCTTAACCGAGTGCTCAGTATCAAATTTCTGCATTTCGTCAGATAAACGGTCAGCTCGTTTGGCTGAGATAAGTAGCACTGATCCTTGTAGACCAGCCACCATAGAAAGAACTAGGTTAAGTCTAAAGAATGGCGCAGGGTCAATGCCGAAGCCAGCAGAGAGAATCCATAACACCATGGCGGTGCAGAACACAATCAGGAATGTCCAGGTACCCATGCCATGACGCATAAGGTCAGCACACTTCTCTCCAAAGGTGCGTTGTTTATTCGTATTCAAGGTCATTAAGGTGGGTTTCAAGTTCTTTAGCGACACGCTTAATGGCTTTCTTGTTTTTTTTCTGCTCGTCAATGATTTCAAAAACTGCTTTCTCTATCCTGTCCACGGCGTCCCGCAGTGAACTACCGTGATTAGGCGACAACTCAGATTTCACTTTCTTCCAAACAATACGGCCAACAAAAAAGATAACGGGAAAAACAAATACTGCCAGTACTTGTGCAATGTTGGAAAGGCTATTCCAGTTCATGCGGTTGGAACGGGATGTGCTGACGTTGCGTTCAGTTGGTTGGTGTTAAAGCGTAGGTAGGTCTGTGGAAGTCGTCCGTCTTGTGATACATGAACATACGAAGGGTCGCCTTCTTGACCATGGCTAATTGTTAAAGGGTTCTGAGCGTTAGCACCAGACACGTCTACGACGAGTGCTGTGTGCCAGCCGGTTCCAGGGCCGTATACAATAACGTCACCAGGCTGTACTTGAGCAAGGGGAATCTTGGTACCGTGGCTGAGCAGTGTGCCGGTGTAGCCTTCGCCGTCATAGTTTTGACCGTTAGGGTCTGGTGCGCCAGCGTGGTTGTAGCAAAGAGTTACAAACGCTGAGCAGTCAGCAAACACAGGCCACTTGATTGGGTTCTGGTTGATGGCTTCCATGCGTTGTCCACCTTCGGTGTAGTGGAATTGCTGGTGGTGAGCTGCAAAGTACTTTGCCCAACCTACGATGTTTGATCGAACGTCTGTCATTATGCTCCTGGTGTTGTTGGTGCTACGTACTTAGAAATGCAAGTTGCGTCGCAAAAAATAAGTGAACTTGGAATGAATTTAGAAAACTGTTTCCTAGCACCAAATGACGCTATTAAATACCCATTGGTAGGTGCGATGGTTGCTGAACATCCATCGCATGTGATTGTTGTGTTGATGCCCATTATGCTCCTTGTGTTGTAATGTTTGCTGCAAATGTCTTAAAACATGCAATGTTGCATACCGCAATGGTTTCAGAAAACAATGCTTGATTGCTACCATTTATGTTTTCAAGAAAAGATGACCAGTTGCCACCTAATTCAAGTGTTGTGTTACATCCATTGCATGTGACTGTTCTTGTAAATGAAATACCCATAATTCTCCTATGTCTTAATAATTTTGTTGAGTGCTATATAAGGTGAAATTGTGCTAAACGCTGAACCATCACCAATGGCACTTGTAGCCACTGCTCCCGATGTAGTCAAGTCGTTAACAGAACTGCTTGTATCAGTAATGTTGCTACCAGTGTTGTAAGTTCCAGTCAAACCGGATGCTGCAACCATTCCAACAGGAGTTCCATCTCCGGTAGCAGTCATACGTCCTGCGTCAATTCCACCAACAACACCACCAGTTCCAACAACATACGAGTGACCAGTACCGTTGCCCCAAAATGAACCGTAGTTTGTTGTTGAGTCAGCACCGTGCGCGTGAGTACCACCAGACATTGCGTGACTGTGACTCAAACCTGATATTGAATGATGGTGCGAGCCTTCATTAAAACTGTGACCGTGGTTAATGTTAACTGAGTGATTGTGCGATGGCATGTTTGAAATGCTCAATGAACTTGTTGACGAACCACCAGTGTTACCAAGTCCATAACTTGAACCGGCACCAATAACCATTTTATTTCTTGCGTCAGGTAAGTTGAATGAACTACCTGAACCACCATACGTGTGACCAATAGCGGCGTACAATGCTGGGTACGTAGCACTACTTACAGAAGCACCATTACAAAGCAACCAACCAGAAGGAACACTAGAACCTGCGTAATCCATGATGACACCAGCAGGAAGTCCTCCAGATGATCCTGAACCTGTTTGTGCCGCAACATTTCCCCACTTAACATTGCTACCAACACCAGTTGAGAGAAGAACCTGATTAGGTCTTGACGTTGACGGTGGTAGCCAAATAGGTGCAGAAACGTTTTTCATTAGAGAGAGGCGAGGTTAGATGGACTGTAGGTGTACTGGCCAATGGTTTTGAGGTTCAACACTAAGTCGCCCTCATAGCCATTCTCCCAGTTGTCACGACGCTTGTGAGGAATCCAGTCAATGCCATCTACTACTGCCGTGACTTGAAGCGGTCCTTCAGTGTAGGTAACAATGTCTTGATTCTGACGACGTGTCTCTAGCCAGAACAGCTCGGCGTAAGGGTCGGTAAATACTTCTAGACCATCCACTACGTTGACAGAGAACATCTGTATAACAACAGAAATCTGTGTGCCCTGAACAACTGCTGGCCATGATTTAAGTGTCCATCTGTTGAGGATTGGCGAAATATCATTAGTAATTGTCTTAGTGCCAGCGTTAAGCGTTACTGTTGTGTTGAACTGACGAGCCTTAATCGTGGTTGAAGTAACCGTGTATTCATTAACCGCACCAGATGTAAACGAACCTGTTGACGGAACCGTGAACGACTGGATAAGAGTAGGGTCATTTGGTTCAGTTATAACCAATGCTGTTAGGTTTGATCCGTTAGTAGCAACACCGTTGAAGTCAAAGTAGACAGGAATCTTAGGGTCAGGGATACCGTAGTCAAAGATTCCAGAAGTAATCTGTCCACTGGCTACATACTTAGTAACGATTGGTATGCCACCCTCATTGGTTGCGTACGGACCGTAGATGCCCTGACCACTTACTGCCATAATTGGCGTGCACGTTACTGGGTCCCAGTCAATACAAGAAATAATTCCTTGGCCTGTAACCATAAGGTCTGAAGCGTAAGCAGGAGTTAGTGGGTCGCCGTTGATGAACGTACTAAGTTCTAGTTTGCCTAGACCAGTGCTTGTTGTGTCGTAGTTGTTCCAAGTAAACCATACGTAGCGTCCATCACCAACAATTGCTGTAACTGGGTAAGTAACAGGCTGAAGAATGTTAGGGATAAGTGGACCTGATTTAAGGTCACCCGTAGCAGTTGCCGTTGGGTCGTAGATGCTTAATGTCTGTGTCATACGGATACCACGATTGGTTCCAATAAAGATGTAGTTTAGGTATGACTGAATACATGTTGGGTATTCGTCGGGTGACATAGGTAGTGCCTGTACTGGGTAGTCTAAGTTCCATGGAACACTGGCAGATGTCGCAGTAATTGTTTGAACACTAGTGGCACTAGAAGTTGAAGAACCAAGCATGTTTGAGCGGTAGATGGCGCCACTACCCTTGTTGCCAAGCGGTGAGCTTACGTAACCAGCAAAGTAAACCTGTGTGTCTCCGCCGGTAGCACCTGACCAAACCCAATTATCATTCTCGTGAGTAACGAGTGTGTCAGGAAATAAGTTACTTATTACGTTCCCACCAATAGACTCTGTGTCCATACCAAGACTAGGGGTTGAAATGATACTAAATGTTGTGCTGTTTGTAATGTCGTTTACAACAAAGTCACCGTTCCAAGGACTTGCGTTAATACCAATAACTTCCATTTCAAGTAATGTGTAGTACCCCGTACCGGCATTTGCATCAACTATTGATTGAGTTAGATTTTGTGAAACGTATGAAATGGTTGTGTCGGTTGCAGCAGTAATGACAATATTGCTATCAATGTATGTAGCATTATTGACAAAATCGGTGTAGGTAATGTTAACAACATCATTTGCTCTGAACGGATTGTAACTACCAGAAAAGGTTGTAAGCGTAACGCTACCAGAGTTGTAATTTAGTTGCTCGTAGAACGTATCGGCATTTGAGTTAGAAATAGTTATTGGTTGACCAACAGATAAATTGTGGTCAGCCTTTGTCGTAATTGTTGAGTAACCCACTGTCGGAGTAAAACCATCATAGTCACCAAGGATAAGGTCAATATCTACGCTGACATTAAAAGTACTAGGTGGTGAACCAAACACTGGATAACCTGTTGTTGATCGTGGCTGAAAGGCGTAAAGGCGGTTCTTGCTAGAAGCAATCAACTGGTCGTTAGACCATGCCACCATGGTGTAACCACCGCTGTACACTCCAGAGTCGTTGGCTGCAAACAGCGAGAAGCTACCAGCACCAGTGCCAGAAGGCTGGGCGTACCAGATACCAGAACTGGTTGCTAGGAATACAATGGTGTCGTTCGTAGCAATGTCGTAGATGGTTGGCGAACCACTGAGAGATAGTGAGTACGAAGTTCCCCATGAGCCACTAACGAAGTACTTGACTGTAGAGCCTTCAACAACAACTACGTTGTCACCGCAACGGCTCATAAGAAGCGTGCTGGCAGTCGATCCGTAGAGTTGCTGAGTGTCGGGAAGAAGTGTTGCCTGAAATGGGTAGGAGAATACGTCTACACCCTTAGAGTTCAAAAAGCGTGTCTCTTGATTGTCGCCCTTGCGGTCAAGTGAGAACTGACCAGCACCCATTGTCCATTCAACTTGCTCACGGCGCCAGAGTCCCTCAGTGTTAACGGTACCCTCACCAGTGATGTTGGTCATCTGGATTGATTGACGCTGTGCAGGAATAGTTTTGTGACGGAAGGCTTCGCGACGGTAAGGCTCAAACGAGGTGTCTATTGCGTATTCTTTTTTTTCGCTAGTGCCTGGGTTGTAAATACTTACTGAAGCATTGGAAGTGGTAGACATTACCAGCTCCTTACTTTGGTGTACTGACGCTGTAGACGGTCAGCTTCCTCACTAATCCTTTGCATGCGACGGTTAACAAGAGCGTTCACCGAACCAGCAACAGCACCAGCAGGTACGTCAATGGCTTTGCGTGGGTCTGGCTGAGACTCCAAAAAGTTACGGCTGATTTCACGAGGTAGAGTCAGGTCAATCTCAGCACCGAGTGGTGGCAAGTCCAACATGGTTGGCGTCATGTTCGGAATGTTAGGTGAGTTAGCACCACCAATAGTTACGGCAGTTCCGTTGGCAGTAGCGACAGCACTCATGGTTACAGTGGCCGCACCGACGTTGATAGACGAGATAGTAGTTCCGCTCTGGATACCAGTGCCACCAAGGAGCATACCAATGTAAAGTCCAACAGTGCTTGAAACAGATGTAAGCGTTGCTGATCCGTTAGTTGTGGTAGCAGTGAAGTTAACCGCAGCGTTGACACCGTAACCGTTGAAAGGTGGGGCTTCGTCGTTAGTTGCAGGGGTGTTGATAACTGAGTCAGACGCCGCTACGAACTTGATAAATGGAGCCGAGTAGGTAATGTAGATAGGCAGACCTGGCCAACCTGGTTCACGGATAATAAGTCCACGACCAGAAGGGAACACTGGGTCAGTGCTGTTCTGTTGCCAACGCACTACCTTCCAAGACTTGATGGCTGGGAATGTACGGTACGGTGGAGCAATGCGGTAACGGACTTCTAGGATGTCAATAAAGTTGTCTGGCAGGTCGCCTAGGTCGTAACCAGCAAAGACTGGGTTGTAAGTAATCTGTGCCACGCCTACACGGAACAGTCCGTTAGTTGGGCTAGACAGTGAGCGAAGGTCGTCGTTAATTGCCACGCCAATGTCGTAACGGCTGTAACGAGGGTTGATGTAGATAAGGACGCCAGCAATGTGGCTGGTTGCTACTGAGCCGTAGTACCCACGGGTAACGGTGGCAGTCAGGGTGCTGGAGTTCCAAGCAGTAACGTAGAGCAGTTCCAGCTCCACAGACAGAATAACACCAGGGGTAATACCAGCAGTCTGAGAACCGGCAAGAACAACGCTGGTGTCTGTTGATCCGATTGAGGTAGTCAGGGTGACGGTACGCTCACGGATGCCACCCATTACACGGCGGTATACCTTCTCGATAAGGTCGCCAAACGTTGTGCCGTTACCAGTACTACTTGAGCCACCTACGGTTATGATTGAGGGCATAAAAAGTCCTTTAGTTCTTTAACAATTTTACCATTGAGGTAAGTTGGCTGACGTAACCCTGAGATAGTTCTACGATTGGTTGGGAGCAGTGGATACAGTTCATTGGTCTGTCTGACTTGCTAGGTAGGCTTGGTAGTCGGAGTTGGCTTCATCCATTGGGATAAACCAAACTGTTCCGTCTGCGTTTGTGCGCTTAACTACTTGGCTTCCACGAATTTCGTCTGTAAGTATTTCGTATGTCATTATAACTCCGCGCTAGCAGCAAGGTATGCTAAAGCGTTTCCAGTTCCAAGAATTGCACCTTGACCACCAGTAGCACCTGACGGAGCAAGTCTAAGTCTTGTCGAATAAATAGATTGGTCATAAGAAGCACTAATTGTATTAACATAATAAAGACCAGAATAAGTATAAGCAAGAAAATAATTGCTACCACTTGATGCAGAAATAGATGGAACGGCTCTCATTGTCACCGGAAATTGCCACAAAAAGTCAATTTGATTTGAAGCAAGAACTTGTCCAACAGCAATGTCAATTGCAATACCACCAGAACCATTTGAACCTGTCACTTGGTAGTAGTACCCCTGACACAAAGCCAACTCACCACCGATAGAACCACCGGCTCGGCTGAATGGTGTTGCCTGTGGAGCGATTTCGAGTTGAACGCCAGTGATTTGAAACCAGTCGTTTGCTCCGGCTGTTCCTGTGGGAGTGTAAGCAAAACGTGGGCCAACCTGAGTGGCAGTTGATGGAATAGATACTGTAAAAGAAAATCGTTGCCAAGAAGTTGTAAGACTTGGTGTTATACCACCAGCGGTTACTGCGCCGGTAAAACCTGAACCAAGAATAGGTTGGTCGGTTCCTGTTCCGTAAACAAGAATTGCATACAATGAATTACTTGATGCCGAAAAGTTGGCTCCGCATTTAGCCCAAAAAGAAAGCGTTACAGTCTGACCGGCAAGTGAGTATGAGTTCTTAGTTTCAATGGCTTGACCTAAATAAAGATTTCCGGTTTGTGTGTCACCAGAAGTTCTTTGCACTTGTGCGGAGTATTGGATACCAGTTAAACTTGATGAGACTTGACTTACGCTCATGTTGTTTTGGTTAGAGTCTCGACCACATGACCATCTGTCAAGCGTATAAACAACACCACCAGAGTTGGTTACAGTTGTACCACGTTGGGCTATGTCCATACCACCGTTGATAATAAAGTTCTTGCCAGCAATGTTCTCGTTAACCGGGACACCCGACAACTGCCACGTTCCAGTTGTAACTGCGGTTCCGGTTCCGGTAGTCGTGCCGGTAGCGCTGCTTGCGACAGTAAATTGCGTGCTTGTTGCTGAACCAATAACGGCATTGCTTACGTTGTAG
>Ga0316224_1003677_pt1 | contig 12328 bp, 7 predicted proteins | sample TBH18013metaG_FD_206254 | JGI IMG/M metagenome (GOLD analysis project Ga0316224, IMG submission 206254) | Freshwater microbial communities from Trout Bog Lake, Wisconsin, USA - TBH18013 | ecosystem: Environmental > Aquatic > Freshwater > Lake > Hypolimnion/Profundal zone | place: USA: Wisconsin...
CAATTCTATCTATGCGCAAAGCAACTTAAAAAATGCATGGCAGGCTTTTTTCGACAACAAGCGTGATACCGCCCGTACGCTTTTCTTACAATCAACCAAACAGGACGAATCTGCCGCAGAGGCATTGCTTGGTTTAAGTCTTCTTGCGCAGTTGGATAAACCTGCAGCCGAATCATTTGATTATTTTAAAAAGTTTTGCGAAAAAAGCAAAAACCCGCAGCCTTATATTTATGCTTTATGGACGACCGAATCAATTAATGCCACTACCGGGAAAAGATCGCCGGAAGCACTTGCTTTTCTGAAAACAATAACTGAAAACACGGAATATGACGGCATGCTGGCAGCAATGGCCCATTCAATGATCGGCAGTCATTTTGAAAGCAGTAAGCTGTTTGACAAAGCCGATGCCGAGTACAACCAAATCGGTTCAATTAATACATGGCAAATTACCGGGGAGTTTGAAAATATATCTACAAGCGGTTTCGATAAAAAATTTAATGTGCTTGACCATCCCGAAGCTGATGCAGTGTTTTTAAATAAGCATGGGGCAAAAATCGGCTGGCATGATGTTACCGACCTTCGCCACGACAAATGGGTTGATTTTACTTATTATTCAAGCGCCGAAAACACCATTGAATTTGCACAAACATTTGTAAAATCTGAACAAGATGCGGATGTTCAATTACGGATCGGTGTTTCCGGCTCGGTAAAGGTTTGGGTAAATGATGGCCTGATCTTAGCAGTTCCCGAAGAAAGAAATAATGACCTGGACAGCTACATACAAACCATTAGACTTAATAAAGGATATAACCGCATTTTGGTGCAGGTTGGTGAAAGTTATGCAGGGCGCCTGAATTTTATGGTCAGGTTAACGGATAGTAAAGGGCACCCTATTCCAAACCTAAGCTGCGAAACAAAGGCCCAACCTTATGTTAAGTCAACAAATTACGTTTCTCAAAAAATTGAACCCTTAGCAATTGCTTATTTTGAAGATGAAATAAAGAAAAAGCCCGATGATTTCCTGGCAAAAATAATTTTGGCACAGGCTTATTTGCGAAACGAAAAAACCTTTGAGGCCAGGCATTTAATTGAAGAACTGAAGCTAAAGTATCCGAACAGTTCTTTTTTGAATATTCAGTTGCTTGAAGTTTTTAACAGGGAAAATAACCGCACAGGAACGGAAACGATAAAAGAGACAATAAAAAATACTGATCCAACGCTTACAGACGCCCTGATATGGAAATACAATGAGTATTATTCACAAAAAGCTTATGATAAAGCGGCCGATGTAATTAAGCAAATTGAATTGCAGGAACCCGACCTGGGTGAGTTTATTTATCAGAGTAAAATAGATTTGGCGAGCGCCAATAATAACCAGAACGATGTTATAAAGTTAGGTGAAGAGGCCTATTTAAAATACCCGGATAACAGTCGCTTTGTTGAGCTAAAATATGCCATTGAAAAACAGGTGCGGAAAAATCCCCAGGCCTCTGGTGTGGTAAAAAAATACCTGGTAACCAACGAGAATTATGCCATTGCAAAAAAACTTGCCGATGCTTATTTCACCGATGGCAAGGCGGACTCAGGTATTATGGTATTGCAGGAGGAGATCAAAAATAAGCCCTACGGCTCGGGCATATTCTCGGCGCTCGGCAACCAATATTATAACCTGCAGCAATATGATAAATCTGAAGAATGTTATTTGAATTGTGCCAGAATAGCGCCTACCATCAGTGTGTATTTTGCCTCGCTTGCAAAAATAAATGAGATGGCAGGCCATAAGGATAAAGCAATAAAATATTATCAAAAATGCCTGGAGTTAAATCCAAATGACTACGAATCAATAAAACAGTTAAGGAAGCTGCAGGATAAGAAAGATGTTTTCTCCTATTTCAAGGAGCCTGATATTGACGACATTGTAAAAAATACGCCTAAAGCATCCGATTATCCTGATGACAATGTGGTAACGCTTAACCAGGAGGTGCAAAAAGTGGTGTACGAGCAGGGCGGATCGGAAGAGAGGACCTATATGACTGTAAAAATCCTCACCCAAAAAGGGATAGAAAACTGGAAAGAGTATAGCGTTGACTATGATAAATGGGAAGACCTGCTCATTGAAACTGCCGAAGTTATTAAAGCAAATGGAAGCAAAGTGCCGGCGGAACGGAATGAAAACAACCTTGTTTTCACAAACTTGGAGATTGGCGACATCATAAATATAAGGTATAAAACCAAAAGCTATTCGTTGGGTAAGCTTTCGGGGTATTTTTGGGATTCTTTTTATTTCTCAACCGGCCGGCCTTTTCTGAAATCAAAATATTCACTGCTTATCAGTAAAAATCAGAAGTTCAATTACAAGTTTTCACAAAAACCTATTGAGGCTGTTAAAACCGCTGTTGATGAATTTGATATGTACGTTTGGAAAAACGAGAAACAGGAAAGTTTGCAATATGAAGACAAAATGCCCCCTTTGGATGACGTTGCCAATGTCCTGTATCTGACCTCGATCCCTGACTGGAAATTTGTTTCCGAATGGTATAATGAAATCGGGACGGCAAAAGCCAGGCCCAATTATGAGGTTAAGGAAGTTGTCCACGGCCTTTTTGACGACAAGCCAAATTTGACATCAATTCAAAAAGTTGAAAAAATATACAACTACATCACAAGAAACATCTCCTACAGTGAAGTTTCCTTCAGGCAAAGCGGATTAATCCCTCAAAACCCTTCAGATGTTATCAACACCCGCATCGGCGACTGTAAAGATGTGTCCACATTGTTTGTATCCATGTGTAAAGAAGCGGGGATCCAGGCGCAATTGGTATTGGTGAAAACGCATGAAAATGGTTTATTAACCATGCTGTTGCCAAATATTGACTTTAACCATTGCATGGCCAAAGTGAATATGAACGGTAACGACTATTACATCGAACTTACCTCGCAAACCCTGCCTTTTCAAAGTTTGTATAATAATTCACTGTATTCAACCATGCTGGATATTAGCGATGGCGACAAACCAGTGGATGTAAAATATCTTGACCCGGGCACAAGAAAAGCTAATAATATTAAACGGAATAAGGTGGTTTCCTTCCGGGAAAAAGACATGCTAATTGACGAAAAAATGTATGAAACGGCTGCTTTGGCAGGTGCAATGCGTGAATCATTAGGTGAACTTTCATCAAAAGACCAGATGAAAAATATGAAAGAATCAGTTTCGGCACTTGATGCCGATAATGCTGTTACGAAACTTAAGTACACCAACATCGACCGTAAAAACCCGACTGACACTGTTTACATGGATTTGGGGTATGAACTTAATAATTATGTAAAAACAGTTGGCGGGATCTACATTTTCACGTTGCCGTGGTCCGGCGCAATTTCGGCGAGTGATTTGCATATCGCACTCCCGCGGTATTCAAATATTGATTTGAGCCAGATATTTGATATGGACAACCAGACGGAAACGATAACAGTAAACCTGGCGGCGGGTAAAAAATTGCTTGAAGCTGTAACACCGGTGTCTCTTAAAAATGATATCATTGAATATAGTATCACCCCAAGACAGGTTGGAAATAAATTAATTGTAACCCGTACTTTTAAGTTAAAAAAAGAAGTTGTACCGGCAGACAGGGCCGCTGAATTTAATACTTTCTTTAAAAAGATGGTTGAAGCCGATAATAAAGAACTTGCAATGAAATAATGAAGAAGATTATTAAAATAGTTGTTGCCGTGGTATTGGTTTGCACCTTTATTAATAACGGCATTTGGGCGCAGCGGTATAAATATATCGATAGCTCAAAAGTAATGGGCCTGAAAAAATATCTTCAGCAAATAAAGGCAGAACCTAAAACGCGGTTGGTTGAAATCAATAAATATATTCCTGGTATTGTGCTTGATATCAGGTATGCTACCACCAACAACTTTACACACCGGCAAATGTATAAGGAGGCCAAAGCATTCGCGCGGCTTCCTGTTGTATTGGCTTTGAAAGATGTTGAGGCTGACTTAAAAACCAGGGGACTTGGCATTAAAATATATGATGCCTACCGCCCTTATGCCATTACCGTAAAGTTTTACGAAACAGCGCGGGATACGAATTTTGTAGCCGATCCGCGAAAAGGATCAAAGCATAATCGTGGCTGTGCCATTGATATGAGCCTGGTTGAGTTAAAAACCGGCAAGGAACTGGATATGCCGACAGGATTCGACAGTTTCAGTAAAAAGGCGGGAGCAAACTATCCCAACCTGCCGAAACAGGAGATCACTAACCGGGAATTATTGAAAAGTGTGATGGCTGCACATGGGTTTAAGGTAGTTGCTACGGAATGGTGGCATTATGATTTTAACGGATGGTCAAAATATCCCTTGCTTGATATTCCCTTCGATGAAATAACTGACGCCAAATAATATAAAATTGCCGGCAAACATTTTTAATCATTTAATCTTTTAATAAGGAATGCGTAAATTGTTACCATTGTAAGGTAACAATCTACGCCTAATTGTTGGATTTTAAACGGACATGAAAGTTTTTAGTAAAACGTATTTTAAAGAAGTATGGAATATCCTGGTTGCCACATTTATGGGTTTTATAAATGATAACGGCTTAAAATTAAGCGCATCGTTAGCATACTATACAGTTTTTTCTATAGCTCCATTACTCATATTAGTTATTTCACTGGCGGGTTTGTTTTGGGGGCCTGCGGCCACTGAGAATAAATTGTATCCTCAGATCGCACATTTTGTAGGCGCTCCGGCAGCACTTCAAATTCAGGACGTTTTAAAAAAACTACAGCTTTCGGGTAAATCCGGAATGACGGTTGTAATTGGAATTGTTACTTTATTAATAGGTGCAAGTAGTATTTTTGTAGAGATTCAGGACTCACTGAATATGATCTGGCGGGTTAAGGCCAAGCCCAAAAAGGGATGGCTCAAATTTATAGAAAACCGTTTTCTTTCTTTTTCGCTGATTATTGGCCTGGGTTTTTTGCTGCTGGCATCGTTATTAATTAACCTGGTATTAAAGGCTTTAGGCGATTTGGTTATCCATTTTATGCCTGCATTAACAAGTTTGGTGCTAAATGGCATTAGTTTAGCTGCAACGTTTATCATCATCTCAGTTTTATTTGCCACAATTTTTAAGTTTTTACCTGATGTTAAGATCAGGTGGAAAGATGTGCGTGCCGGGGCTTTTTTTACCGCCGCGCTTTTTATGGGTGGTCAGTACCTTATTAATTTGTACATTCAATACGCCGCCAGGACTTCCGCCTACGGTGCTGCCGGCTCAATTTTGGTGATACTGGTTTGGATTTACTATACCGCAGCAATTTTATACATCGGCGCCGAATTTACCCAGGTATATGCCGAAGCTTTAGGTTGTAAAATAGTGCCTGCGGAATATGCTGTATCTGTTCAGCAAACCGAGGTTGAAAAAGTTGTAACTGATTTGCCTTCCAAAAACCCCCAGCTCAGCGGGCATTTGAAGAAGAAGGCTCAATAGTGAGTGGTTAATAGGCAGTCGTCAGCAGGTAGTGCGCTTGGTCATGCTACTCACCACTCACCATTGACTACTCACCCTAATAATTTTCATGTATAAACGTCATGATCTTTACCATTTCATCGCGCAGTTGCCTGCTGGGTTTTGTAAAGTTGTTGTTCATGAACGAAAAAGCAAGTCGATGGCCTTTCCTTGTAACCAGGTAACCGCTTTGGTTGTAGTTGTTATTTAACGAGCCTGTTTTGGCCCAAACAAAGGCTTGTCCGTTGTCTGTTTTATAAGCCGTTTTTATAGTGCCGACTACACCTCCGGCTGGCATCAGGCTATGGACCAGGTCGTCATTTTTTACTTCATCTAAAATTTTCTCTAAAAGTGCTATTATGCTGCGTGGCGTAAACAGGTTTTGTCGCGAAAGACCCGATCCATCAACCCATTGCGGTGTATCCGGCAAATCGTTCAAAAAATGTTTCTGTGAATAATTGATCACTGAATCAGCGTTTAATGTTTTGAATTTTGCGGATGAACAAACCAATAACAGTTGTTCGGCAATAAAGTTATCGCTGGGCTGAAGCATATGTTTGTAAACGGTATCAGCTTTCTGATCAAATATTGTTTTTGCATCATCCGGCAAGGGCTGGTGGATTTCTGTTACCGGTAGTTTTAAGGTGTCCTGCAAAAGCGCAAGGGTTAGTGCTGTACTTGTTTTCCATGGAACATACTGCCTGAAATTCCGGGGCAACGCCATTGACGGGTAAATAAAAGTATTACTTAAAAAATCACGCTTCACCCTAAAGTGATCGGGCCGGTAAGTGCTGTCGCGCTGCAGATACCTTTTTAAATAAGATGGGCTGATCTGCAGCGAGTCGTGTTTATCAGCATAAATAAATGCAACATTATCTTCAACGGGCAGGTCATTTATTTCGGCCTGATAATAGTCGTTATAGTCATCCCAGGCCCAGCCTCCACCGTAAAAATCATTGGTATAATTCCCCGCTGCGAAAAATAGTTGCTTATGACTGTTTTTTTAAAAGTTAAAGCCTTTTGTCCCTTTTAGTCCGCTATCGAGGAAGGAAGGGTCGCCGGTTCCCCAAAAGAGCAGTGAATCGCCATGAATAAGGTATTTCAAAGTGGGGATCGAATCGCCCAGCATTTTAAGACAGGTATAAAAGGTGAATAGTTTGGTATTTGATGCCGGGATGAAATATTTATCAGCATCCTTTTCAAAGATCATTTTTTTTTCATCAAGATCGTACAATGCGAATCCGGTGAAATGATCATTTAAAATAATGGAATGTTTAAAAAGTCTTTTTATTTTTCTTTTTTTTATATGCCGTGCACCTGAAATGCCGGGGAGTATTAAGAAACTACAAACAAGCAAAATCGTTAATAATACTTTTCCTTTCATCAGTATTTATTTTTTGTGTTTAAAAACCGTAAATTTAATAACCAAATATATACTTTAGTTGACAAGGCTTTTTCATATTCTCGGGCGTTTTTTAACAAGGGGTGTTTTTACCCGCGTTATACTGCTTTTAATTTTTTTGAGCTGTTATAGTTTATTGGCGAAAGCCCAATATTTTGATCTGGAAGGCAACCGGAAACATGTAACTATCCCATTCCGCATGATCAGGGATATGGTAATCATCAAGCTAAACATTAATGGTAAGGGCCCCTTTAATTTTATCATGGATACCGGTGTTGGCCTAATGCTCATAACAGATCCTAAATTGGTCGATTCTATTAATATCCCTAAAAAACGGACTATAAAAATATCCGGTCTGGGGAAAGGGGAAGACTTTGAGGCCTATATCACCTCTGCATTAAATGTTGAAATACCGGGACTGGTTAGTTATGATGTTGGCGCAGCTATCTTAAAAACCGATCATTTTGGTCTTTCAAATTTTGCAGGCATTCCGGTTCACGGGCTGTTAGGATACGAATTCTTTAATAACCTTGCGGTTAAAATTGATTTTAGCGATAGCACCATTAGCGTTTCCAGGCCAAAAGACACCCGGCTGTTTAGAAAAGGTTTTAAAGTGCCGCTGAGTATTGTGGATAGGAAACCTTATTTAAACGCAAAAGTTACCTTCCCGAATGGCGTTACAAGCACCGAGAAGCTAATACTTGATATCGGCGCCGGCCACCCATTATCGCTCGACAACATCATACAAAAACAGGGCCTTCCCAAAAAGTTTGTTTCAGCGAACCTGGGTGTTGGTTTAACTGGCCCGGTTGATGGATTTATTAGTCGTGTAAATGAAGTTGATTTGGGCAGGTTTAAAATTAAAGATGTGATAACCTCATTCCCGGTTAGCGGCACAACGCCTTTGACACCGGAAAACCGGGATGGCAACCTGGGTATGGGCATTTTGAAAAGATTTACAATGATTATTGATTACCCTGACAGTGCGCTTTACTTAAAGCCAGGTCCAACTTTAAACGACCGCTTTGAGCACGACATGAGCGGGCTTGAATATTATAAGACCGGCGATGATTTCGACCATGTTATTATAAGCAGGGTTGAACCCGGTTCGCCGGCGGATGAAATGGGGATTGAAGCGGGTGATGAAATAATGGCAATAAACTTTAAGCCGGTTACTAAACTTAGCCTCGAAGATATTGATGGCATGTTTAAATCGCAAGCTGACCGTAGCCTGCTGCTCCAGATCTATCACGATAAAAAATATGACAACGTTATTATAACATTAAAAAGGAGGATTTAATATGCAGTCGAACGCAGGTTTTGAGAGATTGGCCCCTGAAAATTTTCAATCAAAAATTGCCGGGCATTCTTCCTGAAAACTCAGATAAACGGTCTTGCCTTTGCCTTAATATCACGCGGTTATAAACCTTAAATACAATTTGCACCTAAGCTTTTCGTTTTGCATCTTAGCGAACTTTATAGTATCCCAACAAAAATGAAATTTACCCATAAAATATCCATTGCGGCTTTAGCTTTATTACTTGTCTCAGGCGGGTTATCAGCTCAACAGGTTAAGAAAAAGCCGGCTGCATCACAAAAGCCAAAACAGACAGCAACTGTCGCACAGGAACGCAAGTTGCTTTTACCTATTGATCCCAGCGTACTCGTTGGCAAGCTGCCCAATGGACTCACTTTTTATATCCGTAAAAACACTGAACCCAAAAACAGGGCAGTTTTATACCTGATAAATAAAGTGGGCTCGGTGTTAGAGGCTGATGACCAGCAGGGCCTTGCCCATTTTACCGAGCACATGGCATTTAACGGTACCCGCGACTTTCCAAAGAATGATCTTGTGGATTACCTGCAGAAAGCTGGTGTAAAGTTTGGCGCCGACCTGAATGCCTACACAAGTTTTGATGAAACGGTTTACCAGTTACCTGTGCCTACAGATAGTACAAAAGTATTTGAAAAAGCATTTGATATACTGGCCAATTGGGCCGCCTATCAAACACTTGACCCAAAAGAGATCGACGCCGAGCGTGGCGTGGTGCTTGAGGAGGAACGTACCCGGGGCAAAAATGCCCAGGAGCGCTTAAGATATGAAACATGGCCGGTATTACTCAATAATTCGAGGTATGCACAGCGCTTACCAATTGGTAGCGACGATATCCTGAAAACATTTCAACCGGCAACTATTTCAAAGTTTTATCATGACTGGTATCGGCCCGATCTGCAGGCTGTAGTAGCAGTTGGTGACTTTGACCCAGCCCGGGTTTTAGCGCTGATAAAATATAACTTCTCTTCGCTAAGGAACCCTGATGCCGAAAAGCCACGTGTATATTATAATGTTCCACCAACGCCAGGCACTACAGTGAAAATAGCAACAGACAAAGAGTTTCCTTATACCTTAGCCGAAATAATTGTAAAACATCCTGAAACAATTGTTAAAAATGCTGACGATTTTCTACAGAGCATCCGTGTTCAATTGTTTAACCAGATGTTGAACGAACGTTTGGGTGAACTGGTCCAAAAATCAAACCCTCCCTTTTTGTTTGGTCAATCCAGTTACGGCGGCTTTGTAGGCAGACAGGATGCGTTTACAACGATTGCCGTAGCTAAACCCGGCGAACTGGAACTTGCAGTTAAAGCAGTGGTTGCTGAAACCGAACGGGTGCGCCAGTTTGGGTTTACCTTAACTGAACTTGAAAGGGCAAAGCAAAACGCACTATTAGGAATTGATAATGCCTATAAGGAAAGGGATAAAACCCAGTCGGCGGCGCTCGCAAATGAATACCAGCAAAACTTTTTAACCGGCGCAGCCATCCCGGGCATATCCTATGAATACAATTTCTTTGTGAACAATATCGGGAAGATCACCCTTGCCGAGTTGAACGCAATGGCAAGCAAATTTGTGAGCGATCAAAACAGGGTTGTTTTAGTTGAGGGTGCTGATAAGGATAAAGACAAACTGCCCAATGAAAAAACAATTTTGGATTGGATAACCGCCGCTGGACAGAATTTAAAACCATATATTGATTATACTTCTGATAAACCTTTGCTGGATAAATTGGCGCCCGCAGGCAAAGTAGTAAGCACCCAGGCCGATAGTGCCATTGCAACCACCACCGTTACGCTAAGTAATGGAGTAAAAGTAATATTAAAACCAACACAATTTAAAAACGACCAGGTACTGATTAACGGGTATAGCTTTGGCGGTACCTCACTGGCAAGCGACCAGGATTTTACTTCGGCAGATATGGCAGCAGGTATTGTAGGCGCCAGCGGTATAGGTAGTTTTTCTCAAATGCAGCTTGATAAAAAGCTGGCCGGTAAAAATGTTAACGTTTCACCCTATATCAGCGATATTGCCGAGGGGATATCCGCCAGCACTACACCCAAAGACTTTGAAACAGCAATGCAATTAATATACCTGTATTTTACTGAGCCGCGCAAAGATGCCGATATATGGCAGTCGAACATTAGCCAGACAAAATCGTTATTAGCCAACCGCAGCCTTGATCCGGCAAGTGTTTTTGGTGATACAGTTTCTGCTACGCTGAGTAATCATAATTTCAGAGGCATGGTAGTTACACAAGAGCGGCTTAACACTGCCAATCTTGATAAGGCCTTTGCTTTTTACCAGGACAGGTTTTCCGACGCGAGCAGTTTTGTATTTACGCTGGTGGGCAATTTTGATGTTAAGACGATTACTCCTTACCTGGAAGCTTACTTAGGCAGCCTGCCATCAACCAACCGTAAAGAGACTTATAAAAACCTGAACATTGCGCCTCCCGCCGGGCAGATCACCAAAACTGTTTATAAGGGTATTGGTGATAAAAGCAACGTTCAGCTGATATTCAGTGGCAGTTACGATTATAACGAGGATAACAATGTGCAGATGGATGCGCTGGAATCAATTTTGCAGATCAAACTGGACCAACGCCTGCGCGAAAAAGAAGGCATGGTTTATTCGCCCGGTGTAAAAGCGAATTATAAAAAAATCCCTAACGGCACTTATACGTTTACTGTTTTCTTTGAATGCGCGCCCGCCAACGTAGATAAGCTAATTGCCGCTACCATGGAAGAAATAGATAAGATAAAACAAAGCGGCGCCCTGCAGGCCGATGTTGACAAATCTTCTATTCAGGAGGCGCGTTCAACCCAGGTACAGCTGAAGCAGAATATTTTCTGGGCGGGATATTTAGGTTCAACATCACAAAACCAGGATGATCCGGATGCTATACTTCACCATGTTGGCAACCTGGCCAATGTAACTATACAAAGCACCAAAGATGCTGCCAATAAATATTTAAGCGGTAGTAACCTGATCAAATTGATATTGTTGCCTGAGAAAAAATAAAGGGCAAGAGATCATTACAAAAAATGTCCTGCCGGGTAATTCGGGCAGGACATTTTTTGTATCTGGCTAAATCATACCACGAATGTTTTATTGAGTGCCAAGGCTATTAATCCCAATATCATTAAGTTAGCCTGAGTTCGATTCAAGAAAAACCTTTGCCCCATCGGGGCTACCGCTTTGTAGCACATCGTTCAAACGTTATTTTTGCCACGTCAGTGGCTACCCAATTCGCGAAGGGTAGCCACTGACGTGGCAATTATTCTTGTTATTTGGTTTCTACAAAGCGGTAGCCCCGATGGGGCATATTGCAATGGTACCCAATTCTAATATCGAACTAAGGCTAACTTAATGATATTAGCCCTTAAACCTCCTGCGGTCCTTGTTCATCAACCGCATCATGACCTTTTATCATTTTGTTGATCCGTGGCTGCAGAATCCATACGCCGATAGGGAAAAACCAGGTCAGGAAAAACTCCCCGACGAAATCACTAAAGTTGACTTCTCTTTGCAGTTCAACTGTTTTTATTGTTTTTGCCACAAAGTACATGCAGTAAAACAGGCAAAAAATGGAAAACAAATGAAGCGGAACTATAACTGCGAAAGAGATGGAAATATAAATTCCATAATCGACCACTTCTGAACGGTGGAAACCGGCAGATACAAAATAAAAAAGGAACCCCATTATAAGGCTTATATAAATGGCGGGTATGATCAGGAATGTTTTAAATGTAGTAACCTTCATAGTTATACCTGCGGGCAGCAATTTTTGCAACCCTGTTACTACGGACCATTGCCAGCCAAGCAATGTGCCTACACACAACAGCATAATAAAAGGGAATAATTTAAAAAAGCTAAAAAATTCAAAGGGGTCCGGTGGCACATTGGGGTGTTGCAGCACCTGCGAAAAAAAGCCGGCCATCATTACAATTTCCAGCACGATGGGGATCCCAAATGAGAGCAAAAATAATTGCCAGTGTTTTGCGCGGAGAAAAAGGTTCATATTATGTTTGGGTTTTAGAATTGGCCTGGTGTTAGATTGAAGCAGGTTTTAATT
>Ga0316224_1003678_pt1 | contig 12327 bp, 10 predicted proteins | sample TBH18013metaG_FD_206254 | JGI IMG/M metagenome (GOLD analysis project Ga0316224, IMG submission 206254) | Freshwater microbial communities from Trout Bog Lake, Wisconsin, USA - TBH18013 | ecosystem: Environmental > Aquatic > Freshwater > Lake > Hypolimnion/Profundal zone | place: USA: Wisconsin...
TCAGAGGGTGCAAAATATGAGGCTAGTGATGGTCAGATAATTAATTCTGGACGAGTAACTACGTTTTCAAATTATGCAGTAGTATCTGAAAGTAGGGTTGTTATAAAGCCAAAAGAATTGCCATTTGATGCTGCGGTATTGTTTGGATGTGCATTGCCAACTGGCGCAGGAATGGTTCTTAATGAATTGAAACCCTCAAATGATCAGATAGTTATAGTTTTGGGGCTCGGGGGAATAGGCCTATCAGCACTAATAGCACTAAAGGCCATTGGAGTAAGGGCCATAATTGCTATAGACACCTCCAATAAAAAAATTAACTTTGCAAAATCGTTGGGTGTAATTGATGTCATTAACCCCAACATTCAAGATGTGGTTAAGACCGTTAAAGAGCTAACCAATAGCGAAGGTGCAGATTTATGTATTGAATCATGCGGACAAATTTCTACAATTGAATTGGGATTTTCATTAATTAAAAGAGGCGGGGGGAGGCTTTTATTTGCATCACATCCACCAGAGGGCAGCCTCATAAAAATAAATCCATTTGAATTAATCAATGGTAAAAATATTGCAGGTAGTTGGGGTGGTGCTTCACGACCAGATTCTGACATCCCAATTATGTACTCTATTTTTTCTAAAAATAATAATTTACTAAATAAGCTAATTACCAAAAGATATTCCTTAGAGAATATTAATCAGGCATTACATGATCTTGAGATGGAAAAAGTATTTAGGCCGATAATAAAAATGAACCACGCTGACTGGAAAGAATAAATTGAATAAAAAAGTTGTTTTGATTACAGGGCACTTTAATGTTCTACATCCTGGACACATTAGACTATTTAAATTTGCCAGAGAAATTGGCGCTCGACTGATAGTGGCAGTTGAGAGTGACCGAATTGCTAAAAGTGCAGCATATGTGCCTGAAAATTTGAGATTAGAAGGCATTGTATCCAATGCATTGGTTGATGAAGCATTTATAGCCGATTGTCCAGTTGAGTCAGTAATAAATAAACTCAAGCCTGATTTTGTTGTCAAGGGAAAAGAACATGAGTTGAAATTTAATGCTGAGCAGGCAGCAGTTGATAAATATGGTGGCAGATTGATATTTAGTTCTGGTGAGGCATTTTTTTCTTCAGTTGATATTCTTAAAAGGGAATATCAAGGTAATCAGGATATTAATATTAATTTACCCACAGAATATTTAAAGCGACATGAATTAACCTTCTCAGAGTTAAACAATAAAGTTAAAGAATTTCAGGGGTTAAGGACGCTTGTCGTTGGGGATTTAATAGTAGATGAGTACATAACATGTGAAGCGCTTGGCATGTCTCAAGAGGAACCTACGATCGTGGTAACTCCTTTGGGCACAGAGAGATATATAGGTGGTGCAGGAATTGTTGCTGCCCATGCAGCAGGGTTGGGGGCAAGTGTAAATTTTATAACAGTTACGGGCGACGACAGCATAAAAATTTTTGCAGAAGATGAGTTGTCTAAATATGGAGTAAGAACCTTAATAATTGTTGACGATACTCGACCAACTACCCTAAAACAGAGGTATAGAAGCAAGGGAAAAAGCCTATTAAGGGTAAATCATTTGCACCAAAGTGACATATCGAGTCATATTCAAGGCCTTATATTGCAGGAAATTGAAGACAAGATTGATAGTCTTGATTTAATAGTCCTGTCTGATTTTAATTATGGGTGTTTGCCTCAAAATTTAGTAGATAAAATTATCAGTATGGCATCAAATAGCTCTGTTTACATTGCTGCTGATAGCCAATCATCATCTCAAGTGGGTGATATATCTAGATTTAAGGGTGTTGATTTAATAACACCAACAGAACACGAGGCAAGAGTTAGTACAAGGGATAGAGAGAGTGGGTTGGTCGTTTTAGCCGATCGTTTAAAAAAAATATCCAATGCAAAAAATATTCTTCTTAAGCTCGGAGAGGAAGGCCTCTTAATCCACTCAGATTTAACTGAGGGTGAAAATAGTTGGTTAACTGACAAAATAGAGGCGCTTAATAATTCTCCTAGGGATGTTGCGGGGGCGGGGGACTCATTGTTAATCGTTAGTGCCATGACTTTGGCAAGAGGCGGCAATATATGGGAGGCTGCATTTCTTGGATCACTAGCAGCATCAATACAGGTTAGTCGAGAGGGAAATAGACCATTGGATTTTCAAAACTTAAGTTCATTTTTAAAATCATGAAGGCATTATTACTTGCGGGTGGAATGGGCACAAGATTAAGACCAATAACTAATACCCTTCCAAAATGCTTGGTGCCGATTAAGGGAAAACCATTACTGGAAATTTGGTTTGATGCTCTTTTTGGCGCTGGAATCACAGAAATTCTAATTAATACTCATTATTTAGCTGAGCAAGTCGAGAATTTTGTTCTAGGCAGTAACTACAGATCGAAAGTTAAATTAGTACATGAAGAAATATTGCTCGGGACCGCAGGAACCATATTGAAAAATAAAGATTTTTTTAGAGGGGGCGATGGAATGGTAATTCATGCTGATAATTATTGCCTAGCTAATCTGGGTGAATTTATTAAGTCCCATAGCAAAAGACCAGAAAAAACAGTTATGAGTATGCTTTCATTTACTACTAATAATCCAGAAAATTGTGGTGTTTTGGAGGTAGATCATGAAGGAGTTGTGATTCAATTTCATGAGAAAAAAATATACGGAAAAAATAAGTTAGCCAATGGAGCAATTTATATACTTAGCGAAGAGTTCCTGAGGAATATCGATATAAATTTTTATGATGCAATTGATTTTTCTTATGACGTCATCCCAAAATTAATGGGAAGGATTTACAGCCACCACACAATCGAAAAATTAATTGATATTGGAACTGTTGAAGCATATATAAAATGCAATCAGTAAAAATACTTTATGCTAAAAATTAAGAAAAGTCTATCAAAATACATTTTCATAAGAATTATGATGCGTATTTTGATTTGGACTTTTAGTCAAAATTACAGAAGAAATCACTCGCTAATAAATGCAGGAGAAAAATGGCACTATTATATCTCGGCCTTTATAGCAAGAAGACTTTATTTCTTATATATTCCTTTAAGAAACCATCTCCATAAGAAAAAATATTTAATATCAATAAATAATATAAGTAACGCAGTAGGTCATTTATATCCAGAGGTCGATTACATTTGCAGAATGAAGAAAGTTGGGCTTATTTCTCCCGAATATACTGTTATATGTATATGGCCTAAAAATCCAATAAATAAGGGATTTATTCAGGCTATTAAAAACAAAAATATTAATAAAGAAGTAATTTTTATCCTTAGTGGATTCTTGGATTTATTAATATTTCCTATGTTATTAAGATTCCCGGAGTTAACAATTAATGCCAGTCAATCTTCATTAAATCACTCTATAGATTGGAATGATAAAAAAAAGAGCTATGGTAAGCAACTTAGCTATAGTGAAGTATTTAGGATTAGACAGGCTGAATATTTTAAGTTAAGGAGAAAGACTAAAAATTATTACCCATTAAAAAATAATTTGAAATTAGATGATGATTTAAAATTTTTTTTAGGGTTTGATAAATATTATGTTGTCCAAATCAAGGATAAGGCTGTAAATGCAACTGCAAAACCTTTAAATCCTGAAACATATTTACCTACTATAGAGAAAATAATTCAGGATGGATATGGTGTGGTATTTGCTGGTAGAGAAAAAATACCTGAATGTTTTAAAATTTTAGGGGTGGTAAATTACTCAGAATCTCACTTTGCTAACTCATATAATGATTACTGTTTGGTAATAAATTCAGAGGGGGTAATCGCATCAGCATCTGGTTTTTGTTACATACCAGATTTGCTAGGAATTCCGCTGCTGAGTTTAAATAATTGGTGCTTATTAGGTTATGCTGGAAGCAGAACTATCCAAATACCAACAGTAATTAACCTGAAAGATCATACCCCAATTAAATTTAAGGATCAACTTAAATTAGCCTATCAAATTGGGCAGATTAATGATGAAAATAATACCCTTAGACAGAACTATGAAATAATTGATGCTACTGAAGTTGATATTATTGAGGGTTATAAAGAATTAAAAATAAACTTTCTTAATGGAGAAATAGTTGATATCGAGAAAGTTCAAATTAGGTTTAATGAATTGTTTCCTAATGAGTCTATTTTTTACCAAATGTCGAGGATTTCAAAATCATTTTTACAAAATAATATAGAAAGATTTTAGTTAATTTTATTGAAAAGATTCGATATTTTATGTTTCCTTTAGTGAAATATTTTTTCAATATATATTGAATTATCAAATCTCCATTAGATTGCTGATTATTTTTTGACATCTATTAAAGCGTAATTTTTTTTATATTTTATAATTTATTGTGCGATAAATTAAAATTTATAGGGTTAATATTTAAATGAAAAATTTCTTAAAAAACATAATCAAACGATTAATTTACTATATTAAATGGAATCAATACCAAATTATTTCATACTCTCAAGAAGGTGAGGATGTAATTGTAGGTAGAATTTTCAATTCTATCGATAACGGTTTTTATATTGATATTGGTGCTCATCACCCAATTAGGTTCTCAAACACCTACTTGCTTTATCTAAGAGGATGGAAGGGGATGAATATTGATGCTCAACCAGGGTCCATGAAATTATTTAAAAAATTGCGACCTAGCGATATCAACTTAGAGATTGCGATAACAGAAAAAATAGAAACTTTAAATTATTATCAATTTAATGAGCCAGCCCTAAATGGCTTCTCCAAAGACTTGTCTGAAATTAGGGATGGTTTTAGTAAATATAAAATAGTCAATGTAATGGCGCTTGAGGGTTATCCTCTTTCTATGATTCTACAAAAAAATCTTCCAATAAATCAAGCAATTGATTTACTATCGATTGATGTTGAGGGATTTGAGTTCGAGGTTCTCAAATCAAATGACTGGCTAATTTATCGCCCAAAGGTCATTGTGTTAGAAATACTTAATTCAACACTGGATAATTTACCTGATAATTTGTCATATAAATTTCTAGTCTCTAAGAATTACGTTTTGTATGCTAAATCTAATAATTCTATATTTTTTATTAGAAATGACTATATAAAATTCATATCTTAATAGGATTATGAGGAATACAATAGGACTAATACTTTCTATCCATTTTTGAAAAAAATTTAATTGTGATTATAATTTATTATTTGCCATTGTTCTTGATGAAATAAAAATGTTTTTTACTACATGAATTTAATATTCAGGCAAAAATTACTATAGAGTATGCGGGATCTTTTTAAAATTAATCCTCTGATAGTTATGGTCGGTGCAATAAAATTACCGGTAAGTAATATAGTAATTTTAATCGGAATAATTCTTTTTACTTATATTGCAACCACTGGAGAAATCAACCTTCAGGGGTCCGATATTATAAATCCCTACAGATACTATGTTGCAGTTTTTAACAATGCAAATTTTTATGATTTTATTGAAATATATGATGGTCGTAAATTTGAGGTTATCTTACCTGCATTAATAAATGGAATAGCTGTTTTATTTGGTGAAATTACTCTGAATGAATTTGCATTCATTTTGTGCTTAATTAATAATATTATTTTTATTTTTTCAGTAAAGAAATTATTGGAGATTAACAACACATGCACTAGTGCTTCAGGTTTATCGTTTTGTATTATTTTTTTAGTTTTATTATTTCCTTATGGTTTAGTTCAACAACTATTAAGACAGTCATTATCAATCTCAATATTTATTTACGCCATTAGTAGAAGTAGTAAGCCATTAAAATTTTTTTATATTTGTTTATCGCTGCTATGTCACTATTATTCTTTATATCTATTATTAATTTTGCTAGTTATAATACCTAATATTAAATATATTAAATATAATATAACAATTATATATTATCTTATCCCTTTACTCTTTATATTAACTATCGGATTTGATCATCCTACTGTAGGTAATTTAAATAATGATAGTATCTTCACTTTTAGTAATAGAGATGCATATTTACTATTACTATTAATAATATTATCCTTTTTTTTGCCAAATAAAATAGGTAATTTATATAATTCAATTTTATTTTTCAATTATTATTATTATATGTTCATCTGCATATATAACATTTATGGGCTAAGTGGTTTTTTCCAAAGAATTTTTTTATTTAATATATTAATTAATCCTATACTAATAGCTTTAGCTTTAATGCTTCTGTTTCGAAATGTAAAATATAACTACTTATTAAGATTTGGAACTCTTGCTATAACTTTTTTAATTATGCTGATTTCTATTGCATTGAAATCATATGAATCTTGGTATTTTATATATCTTCCATTTTTAGATTGATATCAAAAATCGATCATACTGACCACTTGATTGATTCAGATATACTATGTCTAAAGATATATTATTTAGGCGCACGCGTCCTTCTTCGGCCATAAAAGTCAATATTAGCGGACGAATGTTGTATGGGGTGATAGTGCCCCGAAATATAATTAGCGAAATATTATATTTGAGCTATTTTGTGTATCACATTAGCACGATGCATTATTAAGGCAAAAACATCTCGTTACTTTTATTTTACCCAGACACTTGGATCAATCAGCTTTTAAGTAGGTAGTTCAAATAATTTATTAATGCAATAATAAATATTAAGTGTTAAAAATATAAAACTAATAAAAAATGAGTTTTTGTAATAAAGCCTTACACTATATCTACAAGTCGGAGTGTTATAGTAATTCAAATGGAATGGCTTATTAAATTAGTTTTATATGCCATTTTGCCCTACGACTACCATTTATAGTTCTTAAATTCCCCAAAACAGCAAGATAAGTTTCAGTTGAGCAAGAATTAACCCGATGACCTATATCTTTGTGCCTTCCTCACCGCTGCAAACTGCGGTATTGTTGCTTGTCTTCAATCGCCCTGACACGACCACTCTGGTATTTGAAGCTATTCGCAAAGCCAAGCCGCCGCGGCTTTATGTAGCCGCAGACGGCCCGCGTGCCAACCGTATGGGTGAGGCTGAAATAGTTGCCAAGGTACGCGAGATTGCCACCGCGGTAGATTGGCCGTGTGAAGTGAAGACGCTATTTCGAGAGGAAAATCTTGGATGCAAATATGCTGTTAGTGGCGCCATCACCTGGTTCTTTGCGCAAGAAGATCGGGGTATTATTCTGGAAGATGATTGCTTGCCGAGCCAGAGTTTTTTTTGGTTTTGCGAAGAAATGCTTGCAAAGTATGAGTATGACCAAAAAATTGATTTAATAAGTGGTGACGGTCGAATTTTAGAAGCCATAAATCTTCCGGAAGAGTGTGTTCTGTTGCCTTATCCTCTCATATGGGGTTGGGCATCCTGGGCACATAAATGGTCAAATTATGATGTTGATATGAAAAGTTGGCCTGCAAATAAATTAAATATAATCAATGCCCATAGTCGACGAAACAGCCTTTTTTGGGGGCATGTATTTAAAAAAACATTTGAAAATGTGATTGATACATGGGACTATCAGCTTGCCTATATGTTACAAGTGCATAAAAGCAATTGTTTATTGCCCCCAAAAAATCTAGTAAGAAATATTGGGTTTAATCGAGATAATGCTACCCATACAACTGGGAGTGGCGAAGGGTTTGTAATTGAAGAGAAAGAAATTATGTTGCCTGCGGTGATATCTAATTCAATGGCCAACGAGAGGTTGGCTAAAAATTATGCGGATCAAAATCTTTTTTTGTTTAAGCCATTTTTTAGTCGATTAATTGATCGTATTTTGCGAATATTTAAGTAAAATTTTCAGTGACTCCATAAATTTTGAAAGTAGTCATATATGCAGGATCAAAGTTATCGCGTCAGCGCCGCTTTCGCGAATACTGACATCAGTATGAGTAGCGCGTTTTGGATTGGTGCGCAGCCAGTCTTAAGTGAGGTTATCATGGCCTTTTATGTGGCTGAGATAACAAAATCACTTAGTTGTTAATCAACCCAATGAAAATTTTACTAACTGGAGCTACGGGTTATCTTGGTAGCCATCTCACTAAGGCTTTCCTCGCCGATGGCCATCAAGTTGTTGCGCTGAAACGAGAGAAATCTAGTCTCCGCTTTCTAGTGGGTGTTGAAGACAAGATCTGTTTTTACGATATCGAGAACCTAGATCTAGCGAAACCTTTCCAAGAGCAAGGTCCTATCGATGCTGTAGTTCATACGGCAACTTGCTATGGGAAGTTGGGCGAGTCGAAGAGTGAGATCTTGGCTACTAACACTACGTTTCCACTGCGACTATTAGAGACGGCCACTTTTTTCAACACGGCCACTTTCTTCAACACGGACACCTTCTTCAATACAGACACAATTTTATCCCCCTATCTCAATGCCTACAGCCTCTCCAAAAAGCAGTTTTCTGAGTGGGGGCGACAAATTTCAGTTGCGAATCGTATTCGCTTCCTCAATATCCGCATTGAACATATGTACGGTTCAGGTGATAACCCCTCCAAATTTGCGACATGGATTGCCGAGCAGTGTCTTAACAACGTACCTATAGTTGACCTAACTTCAGGGGAGCAACTCCGCGACTTTATTTATATTGACGATGTTGTATCAGCTTATCAATATCTACTGCAAAACTTAATAAGTTTGAGTTCTGAATTTCACGAATTAAGCCTTGGCACGGGTTCACCTGTTCGGCTAAGGGAATTCATCGAATTGGTACATCACCTCAGTCACTCCAGCACACGGCTTCGCTTTGGTGCCTTACCTTATCGCGAACATGAGATTATGAAATCATGTGCAGACTTATCAGTGTTAACTGCTATGGGTTGGCAGCCTAAAATAGACTTAGAGCAAGGTATTCTTAAGTTACTTGACGTTAGATGAGTTCACATCGTTAACTCCTTTGAAACTTCGGAGAGCTTGCGAACACTTGTAAACAACCAGCTGCTATTACGAATCAAGAATGATAAAAAACCTAACAATCTGTATACCAACATACAATAGGCCGGATGAATTGAAGCGCCAGTTGGCATCTCTAATTGCGCAGGATCTCAGCAAAGTTTATGAGATCATCGTCTTAGATAATGCCTCAAACTATGATGTTAAAAACCTAATAAATAAATTTAATTCGGACAAGATCAGGCTAATCAGGCATAAATTTAATATAGGCATGGGTATTAACCTTGCAATGCCAATGCTTTTTTGCGAATCAAAATGGTTGTGGATATTGTCTGATGATGATGAAATATCGGTTGATGCCATTTCATTGGTTACTCAGCAAATCGCAATTACAAGCCCTAAGACCGGAATGATTAAATTCGGCCGAGATGGCGTTTTCAATAGGCCTTCTATAGTTAGTTCTTTGGTTGATTACATTGATTACTACTATTCTGAGAAGAATCCGCGGCGTGGAGATTTAGTATTTCTTTCCACTTCTATTTTGAATTTGGATTTGTTAAAAGAAAATATAACTCAGGGCTTTGAATATGCATATAGTTTGCTCGGTTTTCTTGTGCCAGTTGTTATAGGTTTGAATAAAAAAATAATCCAGGTCGAATTTTGCTCCGATACTCTTGTCAAATACTGTTTGCCGAAGGGCGACGGTTGGTGTCATCTATCGGGGGCTGAAAAGATCTCAACGGTTGCCCATTTACCTGTAATCTTGAATCGTAAATATAGAAGGCGATTTCTTGATATTTTTATGCCATTAAGCTGGCAATCGTTAATAGTTCAGCTCGCTAATCATGATGATGAATATGGTAGACAAAGTGTTTTAAATGCATACTTTGGTATTTATAGATTTTACCTTCCGATATATCACAGGGTTTTATTTATAGTTTTATATCGAGCGATATCAACTAGACTCGGGCGAATTGTAGTTAGTGTACTTATAGGATTGTTTAGACGCCTTCAGGAATTGAAAAGTTAAAATGCGCTTGGCAATGATTTTCAGAAGGCGCTTATAATTAAATAAATATTTATTTATAGATTATTTCTGCGAGGCAGATTAAAGTGAGCCAATTCTTTAAGATAGGCTCCTGAGAAAGATGATTGATGAGTCGTGGTCGGCGGTAGCCAGGTTGCGCTCCTCGTTAATGCTCCCTGTTTAATGGAGATTATAAGTAGAGATCATGTGTAATACTCTTTAAAAAGTAGACACTCCTAAAGTGGATTTTTCTGCCTGTTCTTCGATTGCGTAGCGATGATAACTTCCCGAGCGCTGTATGAGCATGATCTTGGTTTTAGCTGTAGCTCTATTCCTCGGCAATTTCTCGAACCTGCTCGTGCGTTTAAAAATATGGGCAATGAGTATTTCGTGGCAATAAGTGTGATTAAAGCGTTTGATAAATGTGTTTTGTTGAGGTTTATCGGGCTTGATAAATTTGAGATCAATGCCTTTTTCTGCGCACCAGCTGGCAACGACAGTAGAGCGTAGTTAACTGCCGCTATCTGGGCGAATGGCCTTTGAAAAACCCGCCATCTCCTCTAGTTGCTACATGACCTGTACAACCCGAGCAGCAGGTAAGCTTGGATCGATCTCGATAGCGAGCGTTTACCGATTGGAACAATCGATTATGTTTTAGTTTCTAAACGATCTTCCGCAACCCAGGCTATCGGCCATAAAATCCAGGCCCACATGGTGTTGAGCTCCTGCGGTGCAATGAACAACTCTAAACATAACCTTGTTTACGTAAACAGGCAAAATGCAAACCAAAGCCCCGGCCGACCATGCTCATGAATCACCAGATTGAGAGCGTCCATTACAGGCTGATCCTTTTATCTTAATCAAGCTGGCTTCTTGCAATAGATGGCGTGAGCTCAGTGATCATTTTTTTATAGCCCTAGATGCTATTTGAGCTCTTAAACCCTTTGAACCACTAGGCATCTATGTGCCCATATTTGGAGCATCATTTATAGAAAACTTTAGACTGCCTTCAATATCGCAACAATCTGAGTTTTAATAATTCATAACTTCTTCATGTTGATTTTTTTATTTTAAATACTTCCATAAATAATATAAAACCAACTTGTTAACCGCACGAATCTAAAAATTGAAAGGAAGTAAGACTTAGTGTAAATATTTTTTAAAGTTTAACTAGTTGAAACGGAATATTTAATTTTTATAAAGAAAATTATATTCGAAGAAAAATTACATCTAGTTGTAGTGTTCGTCCGGAAGCGGGGTCTGTAAAACCTCTCTGTATAGCCCAAAGAGTAAAACCTAAAGATTTCATTCTGTCTAAAACATCATCCCATAAACGCTGTCCCTCATAAAGTGGAACTAAAGAGATCTCTATCAGAATGCAATGTGTAAGCATTAAGGTATTGGTGGCACCATCAAGTACGTGCCATTCGTAGCCTTGAGTATCAATTTTTAAAAATAAACGAGAATCATTTGATAGGTATTGGTCGGCGATGGAATCGAGTCTAGTTATTGGTGTTCTCTCTTTTGAAACATAAACCGAATCCAAGGCGGCTGATGAATGCATAGGCATCATTGGTAAAATTGATGAAGACACTAAGTTTCCAGATATATTAATATCAATTTCTCCATTTACATCTCCTATAGCAGTTCTAGGGTGAATGAACCAACTGCAATCTCGTTTTGCTGCTAGTACTAATTTTGGGTACGCTGATGTAAGGGGCTCAAAGCTAATGATTTTCCCAGCAAATCCAACCGCTCGAAGATCTTGTGCAAATTGACCAATGTTTGCGCCAACATCAAAAACTATATTTGCATGAACTTTATTGCATGCTGAAAAAATTTGAGTGCTGTAGCTAGTGGCTGAATTTAGGCGATGAACCTCTAAACCAAAATTTTTTGCCAAATTTCTAAGGATTTTCTTCATACTATTCTTGCGCATTAATAAAAAACGAAAAATTTGGGCACGAAGCGTAGTGCTGTTTACGGATTTAGAAATACTTCGCGTGGTGTTTGAAAATTTAGTTACTTTTAAAATTGATAATTTATTTAATACTCGATTATTGTAATCTCTGCAGAAGAGAAAGTCGACAAGAAGTCTAATCTAAAATTTGTTTATTTAGGTGATATTTAGTCGTTACTTAGATTTCTTTTATGAAAATACACTTATTAGCGGTTTGGGGCTAGAAGTGTAATGCCAGCATATAAAAAATCAGGGTAGACTTCACAAGTATTTTGCTAAATTAAGCTCAATAGCGTTCAAACAAAGTAAAATCAAGTTAAAAAATTTGCTGCAATTTTAGCGAGGCGCCAGATCATGAAAATTCAAATCATTGCCAATATAAAAAAATTCTTAACTGCATTTTAAAATAATTAAACTTATGATTAATAATAGGTTGTTAAATATAATAA
>Ga0316224_1003679_pt1 | contig 12325 bp, 9 predicted proteins | sample TBH18013metaG_FD_206254 | JGI IMG/M metagenome (GOLD analysis project Ga0316224, IMG submission 206254) | Freshwater microbial communities from Trout Bog Lake, Wisconsin, USA - TBH18013 | ecosystem: Environmental > Aquatic > Freshwater > Lake > Hypolimnion/Profundal zone | place: USA: Wisconsin...
CAGCGGATTGTCCGTACGCAGAATCTGAATCATGCCGCGCGCCCAGCGAATACGCTGGCCCACATGCGCGCTCAGGCGCTCGGTCGCCAACCCCGCCGCCTGCGGAATATTGATGTACGCCGTGTTCCACCCATTCGACTGCATGCGCAGCGAGGTGTGCGCATCCTCGGTCACTGTCTCAACCGCAATGCCGCCAATCTCGTCCAGCGCGACGCGCCGCAGCACCGCGCACGAACCGCAGAAGAAGGTCGCATTCCAGAAGTCGTTGCCGTCCTGCACAATCCCGTAAAACAACTCGCCTTCGTTCGGAATAATCCGGAATTGCCCCAGATTCCGCTCGAACGGATCCGGCGAATAAAAGTGGTGCGGCGTCTGCAGCATCGCAAGATTGTCATCCCGCAGAAACCATCCAATCGTCATCTGCAGAAAGCTGCGTGTCGGCACGTGGTCGCAATCAAAAATCGCCACATACGGCGACTCCAGCGACTTCAGCGCCGTGTTGATGTTGCCCGCCTTCGCGTGGAAATTATCCGGCCTGATCTTGTACCCAACCCCGGCCTCAAACGCAAACTGCTCAAACTCTTTGCGCCTTCCGTCATCCAGGATGTAGATATGCAGCTTGTCCGTCGGCCAGTCGATATTCAACGCGCCCAGCGCCGTGTACTTCACCACTTCCAGCGGCTCGTTGTACGTCGGAATCAGCACATCCACATGAGGCCATTCGGTCGGGCTCTCCGGCAAGGGCATCGGTGCCCGCCGCAACGGCCAAATCGTCTGAAAAAAACCCAGAAACAGAATGATGAACGCGTAGCTCTCGGCAAACACCAGCAGCAGAATGAAGAACGCATCCAGCGCGCCCCAATGGCTCGCCGGATCCTGAAAGAACTGGATCGTCTGCGAAATTCTCCAGTATCCGTAACGGAACGTCGCAAACAGCGACATGATCATCAGCGTCAGCGTCACCAGATACGAGTCAGAAGACTTCCCCAGCGAAATCGCCATCACCAGCGTCAGCAGTCCGCAAACCGCCTGCTGCGGCCACGTCAGCGGCAACACTCCGAAAAACCAGAAAACCACCGCCACCGCGCACAAAAACACGAGCCGAAACACTCGTGCCAGAAAGTGCTCTCCTGCGCCGATGATGTGCCAGGTACGAGCCAGCATTAGCGTTCACTCCAGCGAATACCGCGGGGCGCAAGATTGGCTGGCGCGGAAAAACTGCGGACCCAGCCGGCAAGATTGGCATAGTCCTCAGTGACCTGGCCATTGGGGGCATAGTCAATCACTGTCATTCCCTCGGCAAGTGCCTCACTGACAGCGGGGCTCCGCCTGAGCGCAAATGGCAGCAAACGGTCGCCAATCTGCTCACGCAAAATCTCCCGCACATCCTGATGCAGCGGCTGTGAAGTATCGAACTGATTCAGAACATAATACGGCATCGCCTGAATGCCGGTCACGTGGTTCTGGTTGCGGAAAAATGCCTCAATCGCGCCCACCGAAACCACCGAATTCATATCCGGGATTACCGGCACCAGAACCACCGGATTCAACCGCAGTATCCGCCGCGTCGTCGCCCCCGAAGCCGTCGGCAAATCCACCAGTATCCGGCTCGCTCCCTGCCCGTTGCGCAGAATCTCCTGCGCCATCGGATCCTGGCCATTGCCGTCCACCGGCTGGCTCTCCGGGTCCAGCGCCAGCAACTGCACCGGCGCATCCACCGAAGATCCCGGCGGGTTAAACGTCCGCAGCACGCCCGGCCGCTGATCCCGCGCTCCGAAGAAGAAGGGCAGCAGACCATACGCCGCCGTATCCACCAGCACCACACGCTCGCCGCGGGACGATAGCGCCCGCCCCAGCGAAGCCACCAGACTCGTCTTGCCCACTCCGCCCGCCAGCGAGAACACCGCCAGCACCGGAGCCTTGGCCGGAGCCTGCGCCGGCGCCGCCTCTTGGGCCTGCGCACGCGGGTCAAACAGGCTCTTCATCGCAAACCAGTTGTTCCCGCCGCGCTCCCGCTGCTCGCCATGCTCTTCCGCCATCGCGCCGTACACCGGTTGTGTCGGCATCGGTCTCGGTGCCTGCATCGCTGGCTGCACTGGCTGCGGCGTCTGGAAGCCTGCATGACCCTGAAACTGCCCCTGCCCCTGTCCCGGCACCGGCATCGGAGCCTGAGCCTGAACTTGCCCCTGAACCTGGGGCGCATACTGCGTTTGCTGCGGTGCCGGAATTCCCTGCCCGCCATATCCCTGCCCGCCCGGCTGGCTCATCATCGGTGCCTGCACCGGAGCCGCATTGCGCGCATCGCCGTATCCACCCGCAAAGTTCACCGGGTACACCGGATATCCCTGCGGCTGCACTGGCGCTCTCATCTCACGTGTCGGCTGTGCCGTCAGCGGATACCCGTATCCCTGCCCGGCCGGCTCGGCATATCCCCAGCCTTCAGCCTGGCCCTGAGCATGCTGCTGCACCGGACGCACCGCTGTCGGCTGCGGCGGCCATCCCGGCATCGGCGGGGCTTCCTGCTGGGCCTGCGGCGCCCGCACCCCAAAATGCCCGCCATCCTGCACCCCTTGCGGCACACTCTGCGAAGTCTCCGTCCGCCCCTGCTCCCGCAGATAGGTACCGGGGTCCGGCGACAACCACGCCGGGCGTACCAGATTCTCATTCACTTCCGGCTGCATCCACGGCGCTTGAAAAACCGGCTCCGGCGTCATCGGCGAAGGCATCACCGCTGCCGGTTCATGGGCAACCTGCGCCGGCACCTGCGCTGCCACCGCCGGCATTACCGCCTGCGTCGTCACAGCCGCGGCATGGGCATTCACAACTTCCGTCTCAGCCGCTGGCTGCGCCTGCTGCTCCGCAAAGGGAGACACGGGCACCGCCGCCGCTGCTGCCTTCTGCGCCCGCTGCTGGGCCGCCTGCCGCGCAGCTTCCTGCGCCGCCAGCACCGCCTGCCGCTCCGCTTCCGCCTGCTTGGCAATCTCCGCCAGCCGCTCCGCTTCTGCGCGCCGCGCCGCTTCCGCAGCCTCTGCCGCACGTCGCAAAGCCGCCTGCGCCTCTTCCTGCGCCCTGCGGTCTTCTTCTTCCTTCTTGCGCCGAACCTCGGCCGCCAGCGCCTCTTCTACTCTGCGCTTGGCCTCATCCCGCGCCAGTGCCCGCGACGACGAAAAATCCCGGTACTTCGCTCCATGCAAATTCGCCCAGGAAAACAGAGACGCCACGTCCTCGGGCGTCTCACTCTGCTCTGCGGAACTCTTGGGATCGATTCCAGCCACCTCAAAGTCTCCATTCCCGGCGATATCTTGCATCGCTCATGGTGCATATCCGTCGCTCGCGAACCGTACCCCTTCTCCTGGCCAACTGGTCTCAGGAGCCGCGCAGACTCGGGCGTACCCCTAATCCTAGAAGTGGCCTGTTGACAAGACAATAACACTCGGCAGGTTACCTGCGTACCACTTTTATGCTATGCCTCTATCCAACAAGTACCCTTTCTTTCAACCACAAATTGTGGAACCATATCCCTCCGCGCACTTCCCCCCTTCCCAGCGCAGCCGCAAGCTCCGCCTCCCGCCCTGCCCCGTCCCTCCCCGCCGCCCTCATCGCCACCCGCCGCTGTGCTACCTTTGTAAATGGAGGACCACTGGGAGCTCGTAGCTCAGTTGGTAGAGCAACGCACTTTTAATGCGTGGGTCCTGGGTTCGATCCCCAGCGAGCTCACCACTCCCTTCCGGCCTCCAACCCATTCCAATCCATCCGCTAACCCAGCCGGATTACTCCGCACAGGCGCGCAGTCGCGCTGCCGCCTGCTCCGGAGTAATATCCCGCTGCGGCATCCCCAGCATCTCAAATCCCACCATGAACTTCCGCACCGTCGCCGAACGCAGCAGCGGCGGATAGAAGTGCGCGTGGAAATGCCACTCCGGATACTCCCCGCCATCCACCGGAGCCTGGTGAAAGCCCATCGTGTACGGGAAGCTCACGTCAAACAGGTTGTCAAACCGCGTCGTCACCCGCTTCAAAATATCCGCCAGTGCATCCCGCTCTTCCCCGCTCAACTCCGGCATCCGGCCCAGGTGCCGCTTCGCCACCACCATCGCCTCAAACGGCCACACCGCCCACCACGGCACCAGCGCCATAAAGTGCTCGTTCTCGCAGATAATCCGCTCCCCGGCCTTCGCTTCCACTCCCACGTAATCGCACAGCAGACAGCTGCCATGCTCGTCGTGGTGGTGCCGCTGCGCCTCGGTCTCCACCGCCGGCTCATCCGGAATATGGCTCGTCGCCCAAATCTGGCAGTGCGGGTGCGGATTGCTCGCCCCCATCATCGATCCCCGGTTCTCAAACACCTGGATGTAGTTAATCCCCGGGTTCTGGGCCAGCTCTTCAATCTCCCCGCTCCAGGCATCAATCACCTTCCGGATATCCTCGCGCTCCATCTTCGCCAGCGTCAGGCTGTGATCCGGATGGAAGCACAGCACCTTGCACACGCCCTGCACCGGCTCGGCAGCCAGCAACGGCGAAGGAGACTCATCCACCTTCTCCGGCGGGTTCGCCAGCACCGCCGCGTAATCGTTTACAAACGAAAACACATTCTCATACACAGGATTCACAGCACCACCCGCCCGCGTATTCCCTGGGCACAGATAGCACTCCGGGTCATAGCTCACCCGTTCCGGCGCTGCCGTCTTCGATACCTCGCCCTGCCACGGACGCTGCGTGCGGTGCGGGGAAACCATAACCCAGGAACGCCGTAACGGGTTCCACCTGCGGTGCGGATACTGCCACTGATTGCTCATCTCAACTCCGAAGACGTTTTCGCCGGCTCGCACCAGCTCCCATCCAGTCTATACACGCCCGCCCTGCCCGGCCTCAACTCCCTGACCGCGGCCGGCACGCCAGCACCCGTTACTCCACCGGAACCAGAATCTCCGTAATCAGCTCCGCCTCCGGCACCTGCTGCGGATTGTTCACATAGTGCTCAATCGCCCAGTCGGCTCTCAGCGCCAACCCCTGCTCCTCAACCGCCTGCCAAACCTTTCCGGAAGCCTGCGGCAGTTGCATATACGAGCCCACCACCGTGAACTTCACATACCGCCCGCCTTCTAACCGCTCGTACGCCATCCCCTCCGGCACGCTCTCTGGCTGCTTCGGCACTCCCACTCCCGCACGATACCGCGACGGCCCCATCTGGTACATCGCGCAAAACACCCGACCCGTATTTCCGGAATGCAACATCGGCAACAGCCGGTGAAACTCCATCCACGCCTGCTGCGCATTCGGCTGGAACGGCCCTTGCCGCTCCACAAACACATAATGCGTCTCCGGCCACTCCACCGTTCCCGGCGTCTGCGTCAAATTCATCCCGCGTCTCCTCACCCGCTCACGCGGTCGGTTTGTCCGGCGGCGGCATCGTCGCCAAAAACTGCTCCACAAACGCCTGGCTATACTCCTCCACCAGCGCCTTCACCCGGTTCGAGTCATCCGACTTCACAATCAACCCGGCATGGTGATGCTTCGCCACCCGGTACACAATCTCCGGAGCCTCGAATGCCGAAGTATCCGGCATCGCCTCCCGCGCCAGGCACAGCACGCTCCCGGCATACGATTCATGCACCTCTGGCAGCTCATACGGCACCCCCCGCAGCTCGGCCGCGTCAATCCGCGCCCACTCTCGCCACAGGTTGATCCCCGTCGACTTCTCCACCAGATCCGAAATAAACGCTCCGCCCACCCGGGCAGCAATCTCCAGGAAGTAGAACCGCCCGTCTTCCTTCGAGTGGATAAACTCCCCGTGCGTCACGCCGCGCACCATCCCCAGCGCAGGTGCCAGCTTCGCATTCAGCTCTGTCAGCTCTTTCCAGTCGTTGGAACTCCGGTTCACCGTCCGCGTCGTAAACACACCGCCCTCATGCATCACCTGCATCGGCGGCCGCCCGTATTTGTGAACGGCTGAAAACACCACCTTGCCCTCGCTCACAATCGAGTCCACGTGATAAATCTCGCCCGCCACATACTTCTCCAGCAGGAAGAAACTCTGCCGGTCGCCCAGGTCATCCAGATGCCTCCACAAATCCTCCGGCTCCTGAATCTTCTTGATCCCCAGCGCCGAGGCCTCTGACCGCGGCTTCAGCAGCCACGGCCCCGGCACCCGGTCCATGTAATCCCGCAGCTCGTCGTAGTTCAGCACCCGCGTAAACTCCGGCACCAGGAACCCCGCGTCCTTCGCCGTCGTCCGCATCGCCAGCTTGTCCCGGTAGTTCGCCACCGTGCTCACATTCATCCCGGGAATCCGCCCGTGCTCCCGCAGTTGGGCCACCACTTCCATGTCAAACTCATCCAGCGCCGTCAGCCGGTCAAAGCATCGCCCACGGAACATGAACGCCACCGTGTTCAATATCTGCTGCGGCGTCAGGTTCCCCGGCATCGTCACCAGGTCTTCCAGAATCTCCCGCGGCCAATCGCCGCTGTGCAGCTTGTCCACCGTCAACAGAGTCGGGCGAATCCCCTCCTCGGCAAGCTGACGCAGATAATCCTGCCCCTTCTCATACGTGCTGATACAAAGGAAACGCTCTTCAGCCATCTGTTCCTCTTTCACTCTAAGTCTGACCGTTTTACCATATCCGCCCTCAAATCTGACATGGCGTCCCGCACACCACACTTCCCTGCCCACACAACACGCCGCCAGAGCGCGATACACTCAATACCAACGAGGCCATCCGCCAACCATGCTCAACGCCAGCGCCATCAGCCGATTGCAAGCCCAGTTAACCACTGACTGGCATCGCGAGGCAATGGAATCCTGGCGTCCCCCGACCGACGCATTTCTCGCCCTCGTCGCCCGCCAGCATCTCGCCAATTTCGAGCTCTGGCACACCGAAGACGAGGCCCGCCGCCCCGAAGCCGACGACTCCCAGCTCGCCCGCGTCAAGCGCCGCATCGACGAAACCAACCAGCGCCGCAACGACCTCGCCGAGCAGCTTGACCGCGCCGCACTCGACTTCCTCGCTCCCCTCGGCCTTCCCGCCCCCGCCGCCGAGCTCAACTCCGAGTCCCCCGGCCTCATCATCGACCGCCTCTCCATCCTGGCCCTCAAAGTCTTCCACACCGCCGAGGAAGTCGACCGCAAAGACGCCCCCGCCGGCCACGCCGACCGCAACCGCAGCCGCCTCCTCATCCTCTCCGAGCAGCGCGATGACCTCACCTCCTGCCTCGACCGTCTCTGGCAGCAAACCCTCCTCGGCCAGCGGCGCTTCAAGCTCTACCGCCAGCTCAAGATGTACAACGACCCCACCCTCAACCCAGCCGTTTACGGGCAGAAATAACCCATGTCTTACCCCTCCGTAACGCCACCATTTCCCCCAGCCATTGACGCGGACCGGGGTTCTGCGTATAAAAGGCTCCTGAGAATAGATTCCCTGGAAGGACCCGGTCCAAAGCCATTTACCTCAGAATTTGGCCTGGCCCGCTACTGACCGACAATGACGCAAGAGGCTCGCATTCCATCTTCCAGCCGTAAAAAGACAACCGCTGCCGGCGCGCGGGAACAGGCCCACGCTGCTGCCCACACTGGCCCCTTCTACCAGCACTACCAGGCCGCCCTGCAGCTCATGCAGCAGTCCAAATTCGAAAAAGCCCTCGTCGCGCTTGAAAAGCTGCTGCCCACCGCACCCAGCGACGCAGCCGAGCGGTGCCGCATGTACATCCGCGCCTGCCAGCGTCAGCTCGCCAGCCGCACCCTCGTCTTTGACTCCCTCGAAGAGCAGTACGACTACGCCGTCTCCCTGCTCAACACCGACTACTTCGAAGAAGCCCGCGAGCAGTTCCTTGCCATCCTCGACCTCAGCCCCCAGGCCGCCTATGCCTACTACGGTCTCGCCGTCCTTGAGGCCATCACCGGACAGGTCGAAGACTGCCTCAATCGCCTCTCCCAGGCCGTTGCTGCCGATGGCCGCTATCGCCTCCAGGCTCGCACCGACGCTGACTTCCAGAACATGTCCGACGACCCCCGCTTCACCGAACTGCTCTACCCCGAAATCCCTTAACCCAGTGCGCCCGAGGATCAACCAGTGAGCAGTTCCAGCCCATTTGCCGCGCAGGCCCCTCTGCGCGTCGCAGCCATCGGCGGCGGAACCGGCCTCTCCACCCTCCTCCGCGGCCTCCGCAAGCACGTCGCCGTCCCCGGCCAAACCGCCGAACTCCGCATCATCACCGACCTCGCCGCCATCGTCACCGTCACCGACGACGGAGGCTCCTCCGGCCGTCTACGTAAGGACTTCAAAATGCTCCCCCCCGGCGACCTCCGCAACTGCATGGTCGCCCTCAGTGAGGAAGAAGACCTCCTCGCCCAGCTCTTCCGCCACCGCTTCCGCTCCGGCGGCGAAATGGAAGGCCACAACTTCGGCAACCTCTTCGTCGCCGCACTCACCGAAATCACCGGCGACTTCGGCCAGGCCATCCAGCTCGCCTCCAAAATCCTCTCCACCCGTGGCCGCATCTACCCCGTCACCACCGCCAACGCCACCCTCGTCGCCCGCATGGACGACGGCTCCCTCGTCCGTGGCGAAACCAGCATAAGCGCCAGCAAGCGCCGCATCGTCGAGCTCATCCTCGATCCCCCAGACGCCAAGCCCACTCCCGAGGCCCTCGAAGCCATCTCCCGCGCCGACCTCATCACCATCGGCCCCGGCTCCCTCTATACCTCGCTCATCACCAACCTCCTCGTCGATGGCGTCGCCGAAGCCCTCCGCAAAGCCAAAGGCACCCGCGTCTTCATCTGCAACCTCATGACCCAGGCCAACGAGAGCCTCGGCCTCTCCGCCTCCCAGCACATCGAGCGCATCTACAAACACGCCGGCGGACGCATCTTCGACTACGCCATCATCAACACCGCCCCCGTCTCCCCCACCATGCTCCTCCGCTACGCCGCTGAGGGCGCAGTCCCCATCGAGCCAGACATTGACCGCGTCGAGTCCATGGGCGTCCAGTGCCTCGTCGGAAACTTCCTCTCCGAAGGCGACGTCCTCCGCCACGACTCCAATGCCGTCACCGCCGCCCTGCTCGATATCGGCCGCCTCACCCGGCCCAGGTAACTCCACTTACCTTCGTAATCCCCGCCCCGGCAACTTTTTCCTTCCCCAACGCCTCCCGCACAGGCTAAAGTTGTTGCGCGCCGTAACCCATTCCGGCCAACCGAGGAGATTCCATGCGCAAGACCCCTTTGCTCGCAATTACCGCCTGTTGTTTGACCGTTTGTGCTGTCGTTGTCTGGGCCCAGGGCCGCAAGGCCGGCCTGTGGGAAATCACAACCACCATGACCTTCCAGCAGTCACCCTTCCCGGGCGGCGGTGCCATGCCCGGCATGGGCGCTCCCCGTACCACCCCGATTTGCGTCACTCAGGCTCAGGTCGATAAATACAACGGCCTCCCGCCCCAGAATCAGCGTGGCGATTGCAAAATGACCGACTTCAACAAGACCGCTGACGGCTTCACCGCCTCTATGGTCTGCACTGGCGCAATGGACGGCAAAGGCACCGTCGAGGGCCACTACACCGCAGACGGCCACGGCCATTCCAAAACCCACCTCATCGGAACCATGCACATGGGCCCCAACGCCGCGCCATTTGAAATGACCGCCGAGAGCGACTCCGTCTACAAAGGCGCCGACTGCGGCTCCGTCAAACCCTTCGTCGAAAACGTAAAGTAGCTATTAGCCAACCTCACCCAATCGGGTGCCCCCGGTCCCTCGCACTTGGGGACCGGGGTATCCACTTTCGTCTCAGGATTAGCCGACCTCAGATCTGCCTTACTGATCTCTGATCTCTGATCTCTGATTCCCGCCCTCTGTCGTCCTCTTCAACTGCCCGCAAGCCGCATAAATATCCCGCCCCCGCGGCCGCCGGATATACGTCTGTATCCCCGCCTCCAGCAGCACCTTCTGGAACCCCAGCACATCCTCGTTCTTCGGGCTCGCATACGCAATCCCCGGCCCCGGATTCCACGCAATCAGGTTCACCATCGCCGGCAGATTCGACCGCCGCAGCAGCCGCACCACCTCCGCCGCGTGTTCCGGCTGGTCCGTCACCCCGTGCAGCAGCACGTACTCAAACGTGATCTTCTCCCGATTCTTGAAGGCAATCGTCCCCACTGCCCCCAGCACATCCGCAATCGACCACTTCCGGTTGATCGGCATCACGCTCTCGCGCACCGCATCATTCGGCGCATTCAAGCTTATCGCCAGCCGCGGCCGCACCGGCTCCTGCGCAAACCGCAATATCCCCGGCACAATCCCCGAGGTCGACACCGTCATCCGAGGCGCAGCAATCCCCACCTCGTTCATCAGCAGCCGCACCGCGCCCATAAAGTTGTCATAGTTCAGGAACGGCTCCCCCATCCCCATAAACACCAGATTCACCCGGTTCTTGTTCAGCTCAACCTTGTGCCGCTCCAGCACCGCCACCACCTGCCCGGCAATCTCCCCGGCAGTCAGGTTCCGCTGCATCCCCAGCTTCGCCGTCAGGCAAAACTGGCAGTTCACCGCGCACCCAATCTGGCTCGAAACACAAATCGTCGCCCGTTTCCATCCGCCCGGCTCCCCAGCATCAACGTCGTCATCCGGACTCTCGTCGCCCTCCGGCATCCACACCGTCTCCACCGTCTGCGGCCCCACCTGGATCAGATACCGCTCCGTCCCGTCCACACTCTTGAACGTCTCGGCAATCTGCGGCCGCCCCACAGCCCAGCCTTCTTCCGTCAGCCGCTGCCGCAACTCCACCGGCAGCGTCGTAATCTCATCCAGCCCCGACACCCGCTCCCGGTACATCGCCTGCGCCAGTTGCTTCGCCCGGTAGCTCTTCTGCCCCAGCCCCGCCATCACCGCAGTCAGCCCCGCCACATCCAGCCCAAACAGCGCCTTCCCCGGCATCGCCAGGGGCCCCGGCTGGTCCAGCACCACCAGTCCGTCGATTTGAGATACTCCGTCCGTCACGGTTCAAGAATACCAGTCCCTTCCCTTCCTCAAAATCCATCCCGCCCTCCCCCAACTCAGCCCTCCCGCCACCCAGCCCAACCCGATACAATCAGATTGCCGCAAACGCACCACCCAAGGGAGCCACCGCCTGACCACCGAACGCAATCTCCGCCGTACCGTCCTCCCCAATGGGCTCACCGTCCTCACCGAGCGCATGGAGCACCTCCGCTCCGTCGCCATGGGCATCTGGGTCAAATCCGGCTCCCGCTACGAGGACGCCCCGGTCAACGGCATCTCCCACTTCGTCGAGCACATGCTCTTCAAGGGCACCCGCCACCGCACCGCCCAGCACATCGCCCGCGAAATGGACGCCATCGGCGGCAACCTCGACGCCTACACCGGCAAGGAAACCATCTGCTTCTCCGTCAAGGCCCTCTCCAACCACGCCCCCATCGCCCTCGATGTCCTCAGTGACCTCGTCCTCAACCCCACCTTCGCCCACACCGACATTGAGCGCGAACGCGGCGTCATCCTCGAAGAAATCAAAATGGACGAAGACAACCCCGACGTCCTCGTCCACGAAATCTTCACCCAGAACTTCTGGAAAGATCAGCCCCTCGGCAAGCCCATCCTCGGCACCACAGACACCGTCTCGGCCCTCGACCAGTCCACCCTTTTCGGCTATCACGGCGAGCGCTTCCGCGGCGGCAACATGGTCTTCTCCGCCGCCGGCCAGCTCGAGCACGACGCCTTCGTTGAGGCTGTCGCTGCAAAGTTCGCCTCCGTCGCCCCCGGCTCGGCCAATATCGAATTCGCCCCCGCAACCTCCAGCGCCCCCATCCTCCTCCGCAACAAGCGCTCCCTCGAACAGGTCCAGATCTGCCTCGGCGTGCCCTCCCCACCCATCACCGACGAAAACCGCTACGCCACCCTCATCCTCAACACCGTCCTCGGCGGCGGCATGAGCTCACGCCTCTTCCAAACCATTCGCGAAGAGCGCGGCATGGCCTACTCCATCTACTCCGATCTCAGCCCCTACTCCGACACTGGCTCCTTCTGCGTCTACGCCGGCACCTCCGCCGACAAGGCCCTCGAAATGATCTCCCTCGTCATGGCTGAGTTCACCCGCCTCAAGGACTCCCTCCTCACCCCCGAGGAACTCCACCGCGCAAAGGAGCAGGTCAAGGGCAACATCCTCCTCGGCCTCGAATCCTCCTCCTCCCGCATGTCCAACCTCGCCCGCCAGGAGATGTACTTCCAGCACTTCTTCTCCGTCGAAGAAGTCCTCGACCGCCTCGACGCCGTCACCGCCGATCAGGTCCAGCGTCAAGCGCAGACCCTCTTCGTCTCCGATCGCAT
>Ga0316224_1003681_pt1 | contig 12319 bp, 11 predicted proteins | sample TBH18013metaG_FD_206254 | JGI IMG/M metagenome (GOLD analysis project Ga0316224, IMG submission 206254) | Freshwater microbial communities from Trout Bog Lake, Wisconsin, USA - TBH18013 | ecosystem: Environmental > Aquatic > Freshwater > Lake > Hypolimnion/Profundal zone | place: USA: Wisconsin...
AGAAAGCACCGAGCTGGTCAAGCAGAAGACGGCCGACATCCATGCCATGATGCACACCATTCCGCAGGGCATATTGACGGTGGAGGCCGGCAACCGCATTCACCCGGAATACTCGGAGCACCTGGAACGCATTCTGGAAACAGGCGACATTGCCGGGCATGGTTTGATGGACGTGGTGTTCTCCGGCACGCAGTGCAACGCAGACCAGTTGTCGCAGATCGAGACCAGCAGCAGCGCCTGCATCGGTGAGGACGCGATGAACTTCGGCTTCAACGCCCATCTGCTGGCCAGCGAGGTGCATAAAAAGATGCCGGATGGCCGCACCAAGATACTGGACCTGAACTGGTCACCCATCACCGATGAGGCCGGCACCACGCAGCGTCTGCTTTTGTGTGTGCGGGATGTGACCGAACTGCGCGCACTGGAGGCAGCAGCCCACGAGCAAAAGCGCGAATTGGCCATCATCGGTGAAATCCTGGCCGTCAAACAGGAGAAGTTTTTCGAGTTTGTGCACGGTGCCGGCGAATTCCTGGAAGAGAACCGCCGCATCATCGGGGAAGCCGACCCCGCCGAGCGGGGGCCGCAGCGCGAGCAAACCATCACCCTGTTGTTTCGCAACATGCACACCATCAAGGGCAATGCGCGCACCTACGGCCTGTTGCACCTCACCCACCTGGTGCATGAGGCCGAGCAGACCTATGACAAGCTGCGCCAGAACCATGATGAAGCGTGGGATGCCGAATACATGCTGGCGCAGTTGGATGCCACGCACCGGGTGTTGGACGAATATGCCCGCATCAATGAGGTGAAGTTGGGCCGTCGGGGACCGGGCCGCCGTGGCGACGTCGACCAGTTCCTGATGGTGGACAAGCAGCACATCGCAGCCATGCTGGAACTGATCGACGGCGCCGATGCATCCAGCCTGGCCACCTTGCGCGACGCCTTGCGCCAGACCCGCCACAACCTGGAGGTGATAGGTACCGAGCCGATCGAGGACGTGCTGGCCGGCGTGCTGGACTCCTTACCCTCGCTGGCCAAGGAACTGGGCAAGCCAGCCCCGGTCACCAGCGTCAAGTCCAACGGCATTGTGTTGCGCACGCAGTTGGCCACGATGCTGAAAAACGTGTGCATGCACCTGTACCGCAACTGCCTGGACCACGGCATTGAAGGCACCACGGAGCGTGTCGCCCAGGGCAAGAGCCCGGCCGGACATATCCATTTGGCCATGGCCATGCAGGGCGAACAACTGGCCATACGGCTGCACGATGATGGACGGGGATTGGCGTCAGGGGCGATCCGGCGCAAGGCGGTGGAACGCGGCCTGATCGCGGCCGATGCCGAGCTGACGCCAAGCGAAATTGCCCAGTTGGTGTTCCTGCCCGGTTTTTCTACGGCGGCCACACTGACCGAGGTGTCAGGACGCGGCGTCGGCATGGATGCGGTCAAGGGCTTTGTGCATGCTGCCGGTGGCAGCATCGCGCTGGAAATTGCAGAGGATGCGCAGGATGCCGAGTACCTGCCCTTTGTCACGCTGTTGCTGTTGCCGGGCAAGTTCGCTGTGGCGCCGGTGCTGCGTTTGATACAGCACAGCGCCTGATTCGTTCCGGCAATGGATTTCTCCTTGATTGACTTCGCTCTCGGTGCGCTGATTGCAGGCGCGTTGTGTGGCTGGCTGGGCTGGCGCCAGGGACAGCAGTGCGCACAGGCTCTGGCGCTTGAGGCCGACACTGCTGAACAGGGCCAGGCCTTGCAGGACGAACTGCAGCAACTGTTGGACCGCCTAAGCGATGGCGAGCTGCACATGCAGGAGCTTCAGCAGGCGTCCGACCACCAGATGCAAGGCCTTCAGGCCGAGCATGAAAGCCTGCTGCAGGGACTGTCGGCTCAGGCCGCAAGCCAGCGCCAACAGGCCGCCGGTGGCTACCAGGCCATGGAGCAAGAGGTGGCTGGCCTGCTGGGTCTGGTCAAGACCTTCGAGCGCTGGCATGACGACATGAACATGCTGATCCGCCACAACAGCGAGATGCACGCACTCAACGACGACTTTGCCATGATCGTGCGCCAGATGGTGATCGTGACGCTGAATGCCTCGATTGAAGCGGCGCGCGCCGGTGAGCACGGACGCGGCTTCGCCGTGGTCGCCAGCGAGATGCGCAACCTGGCCACGCGCGCCGAAAAACTCTCCAACGATTACCGGGCGCGCCTGTACGAAAACGACCTGATCACCACCACCACCTTTCAGGGCCTGCAGGCCGGTGGCAAGATGATCATGGGCAGCGTGATCGGTCTCGATCTGATCAACAAGAAGACGCAACAGGCCCTGCAAGCATGAGGAGCGCGGCATGATTTCCCCCAACGCCCGCGAGGCATTGCGGCAGATGGTTGTGCGCGCCATTCACGCCAGCCCGCTGGTGGTCGGCGCTGGGCTGCGCACGGTGGAGGCCGGACCGGAACTGAGCAAGGGCCACGCCGATCAGGCGGTAGTGCTGACGGTATCGTCCTATCTGTTTCGCCTGACCCTGCTGATCCACTTTCGCGACGACCGTGTCAGCCGGACGCACTTCGCTACCGTCAATCGGGTTCAGGCCGCTGAGATGGACGCACAAGGTTTTAGCGACGCCATCCGGGAGTGCGGAAATATCTGCTGCGGCAACCTCAATCGCGATCTGGCGCGGGTGTTTCCGCACGTGGGCATGTCCACACCCAACCTCATTGACCACCGCTGTGTCGCCTATTTGGGCAAGCTGGGTGCCGACTATGTGCAGCACTTTGAACTGCTCGATGCCAACGGTCCACCGTTTGCGGTCACGGTCTGCGTCAAGGCCTTTGCGGCGCTGGACTTCACGGCGGAGCTGGCCGCAGAAGAGTCAACCGGCGAATTGGAAATGTTTTAAAGAAAGGCTACAGCATGCGCAACGACAACGATCTGGTCAGCAAGGTACTGGTTCTGGACAGCGATCCGGCCAGCTACGAGAAAATCAAGGCCTTCTGCGAGGAAAACAATCTCGTGGGCCTGAAGGTTCAGCCCGACAACGTCATGTCGGTGTTGCGTTCGAATGTCGATCTGGGCGGCATTTTGCTGTCGGAGAACTACGATGGCCGGGCCCAGGGCGGCATCCAGTTGGCACAGCGCATCAACGCCATCCGTTCCGAATTGCCCATCTTTATGCGCCGCGAAGGCACGGCAAGCCTGGACGACCTGTCGCCTATGGAGTGCAAGTGCATCAGCGCGGCCTACACGCTTGACGACATGCGTGGCCTGCAGGATTCAATAGCCGAATACATCTTCAGCCTGTCCTATCCGAATGTGCTGGTGCGAGGCATTGCCGAGATCACCAAGGCGGCATTGGAGAGCCAGTTCAAGGGATTGCAGGTGGACGTGGCCGCGCCCTATATCGTGCGTGACCGCCTGATCTACGGCGAAATCTTCACGCTGATTCCGATTGAAAGCAGCTGGTGCCGCGGTTACATGATGCTGCAGACCGAAGAAATTGCGCTGCTGGAGCTGGTCAAGGCCGAGCGCACCCATATGAGTGCGCTGGAGGGCTTTGATTTCCGCAACCTCAACGGCGTGCTGGGCGAGGTCACCAATCTGGTGTGGGGTGCCTTTAAAAACCGCTACATGTCGAATGCTGCACGCAGCGCACATCTTTCGCAGGTGCCCATCATCATCAACCACCTGCACCGCTACATTTCCTTCGGCTCCGACAACCCGCAGCTGTGTTTCAAATACACGCTGGACGATTCTGCCCAGGAGCCAGCGCGCAAGCTCGATATTTTCCAGAAGTTCGTCTTCAACCTGAACTGGGCGCCCGAGGACTTCACCGAAAACCTGATTTCGGTGCAAGACCTGGTCGAGTCCGGCGAGTTGGACCTGTTTTAATTTTTTTTGAAAGAGACTGATATGGCACAGATTTTGGTAGTGGATGATTCAAGCACCGTGCGCAACGAAGTGGGTGATTTTCTCAAGGCGAATGGCTTGGACGTGGCCTTTGCCGTGGACGGGCGCGACGGCCTGGTCAAGCTCAAGGCCGACCCCGCCGTCAAGCTGGTGGTCTGCGACGTCAACATGCCCAATATGGACGGCCTGACCATGGCCGAAAAAGTGCGCAGCGAATTGGGCAATGCGGGCGTTCACATCATCATGCTGACCACCGAAAATTCACCCGCCATGAAGGAGCGCGGCAAGGCGGCCGGCATCAAGGGCTGGATTGTCAAACCCTTCAAGGGCGATGCCGTGCTCGCGACCTTCAAGAAGCTGGTCGCCTAAGAAATCACCCCCACGCCAGCTTGGGGCGGCCCGGCGCTGGCTTGGACCTCTATAGCAGCGATCCTTCGCTGCCCCAGGAGCGCAGGGCCCGCAGCAGGGATTTTTTCTTGGTCTGGTGTCCTGCCATGCGGCGCAGGATATCGTCCAACATGCGTATGGCATCGGTGATGTAGGGCCCCTTGTTCAGCATCACACATTCGGCGCGCACGCCCATACCGGCGTCCGATATTTCCGCCCGCGATGGCACGCCGCTTTTGGCCAGGGTTTCCAGCACCTGGGTGGCCCAGATCACCGGCATGTGCGCGGCCTCCGAGCACCACAGGATTTCTTCCTGCACCTCGGCCATGCGCTCATAGCCGCACTCCACGGCCAGGTCGCCGCGCGCAATCATTACGCCCGCAGCGGGTGCTGCCATGGCCGCCAGCATCAGGCCCGGAAGATTCTCGAAGCCCTTGAGCGTTTCGATCTTCAGCACCAGATCAATATGCTCGCCGCCGCGTGCCTGCAGACTGCCCAGCAGCTGATGCACATCGCTGCTTTGTTGCACAAAGGACAGTCCGACCATATCGGCCAGCTTGACCACGGCGTCCAGGTCCTGCAGGTCCTTTTCGGTCAGCGCGGGCAGGTCCAGATGGCTGTCTGGAAAGTTGATGCCCTTGTCCTCCAGCAGGTTTTCTCCACCGTCGCGCGCCTGCACGATTTCCACCTCCATCGCTGTGGCAGTGGTCTTGCGCACCACGCCGCCTATGCGACCATCGTCAAACCAGATGCGCTCGCCGGAGCGCACCTGTTCAAACACCTGCGGCATGGTGCAGGCAATGCGGGGCATGGCTGCATGGGCTTGCTTGCCATCTTCCATGCAGAGCTGAAGCCGATCGCCCCGGTGCAGGCGCAAACTTCCAGGCAGTGCGGCGATGCCGCCGGGATAGGCGGTGAACATCTTGTCGCGGTGCTTGGCCTTGTAGGCAAGGGCCGTGTCAGGCGTCAGATAGCAGGTGTCCATGCCCTCGACGACGACACCGTCGCCGTCCGCATCGACCACCAGCAGGCTGCGCAGTTTTCCGCGCGCGTCGCGGCATTCCATGGACTTGCCAATGCCCAGCCGGTTCAGCCAGCCTTCGTCGACCGTGACGCGCGCCTCGGATGTCACTGATGCGCTGCTGGCAGCGGCGGCGCTGAGCCGCAAACGCCAGGCTCGTATCACATGGCCCAGGTCATCGCGTTCGGGTTTGAGCTTGAGCACCATGGGGCCAGGTGCGATCGCTCCGGTGCGGATCTTGGGGCCGGCCAGGTCCATCAGTATCTTGACATCGCGCTGAGACGCCTTCGCTGCGCGCCGCACCAGTTCGGCCATGGCAGTCCAGGCCCGTGCGTCATCATGGGCGCAGTTGATGCGGGCCACGTCCATCCCGGCATGGACCAGGCGACGCACCAGTCCGTAGTCGCTAGCGGCCTCGCTGGGCAATGTCACCATGATGCGCACCGTGCGGTCGCGCAAGGCCGGACCCAGCAGCAGCTTGGCGTGGCTTTGCAAAAGTTGCTGGCCGGTCACGCTGCCACCGGGCTCTTCCGGCGAGTGGTCCTGCCAGGGCTGTCCGGTTAGCCGGTGCAAAATGCCGATGACCTTGTCCACATTGGCCAGCACATGGGACTCGGAACGACCCAGGGAGGACACGCCCAGCCAGGCCAGCCGCTCTTGCAAGGCGCGCAGGTCTATGGCCCGCAGTGCCAGGTAGTGGACCAGGTTGCGCGCACTGGCGCGTTGGTGGGGCCCGACCTGTTCAATGGCCTTGGCGTATCGGGCTTCGCTGTCGAGCATGGATCGGCGCAAGGCCCACAGCTGCGTCAGCAGTTCCAGGCAAATGTCCTTGTTCCAGAGCAGGTCGTGGGCGGCTGCAGGCGCCATTGCAACTGGGGCGGCAGGGGTCTTCTGGATTGCTTTCATGTACTGCTTCTAACGCTGCAACATGTCAGTTTTATGAAAAAGCAGATGTTCAACTTGTGCACTGTGTGCGTGACAATAACAAGTCTATTTGTTGACTAATCGCAAGCCTGCCAAGCGACTATGATCGAATCTCAACAATGCGGCGCCGCACAGCATTGCCTTGCAGGCAGTCCGTAAAAATCACGTCGTTTATTTTCAAAAGAGGTCACGTCATGCGCGCAATCAAGGAAGCCCGTCACTTCATCGAGAAATCGCCTGAAGATGAGTCCGCAAAAATCCTCGCAAATTTGGTACTCGCATTGGAAACCGAGGCCAGTTTTGCAATTTCGGAAATATATAAACTGGATATGGAGCAGTTCGGTCTGGCCCTGAAGATACTGCAGGAATGGCGACTGGATCGCTACTACGCCGGCAAGGCGCGCCTGTTTGATACCGCCCTGCGAGCCGCCGATCTGCACACGGCCAACTAATTTTCTGGCGGCAGCGCTGCCAGATCGGCCAATGTCTGAATAGCGCTGGGGTTCATCAAAACGTCACTTTAGCCCCCTACGATGGCCACACGACCGTGGTTTATCGGAACACCTCCTTACTTTTGGATTGGGGAAAAGGGCATGAAGTTTTCAACCGGATTAGTTGCCAGCGTTTGTCTGGGCGCCTTCTTGGCGGGCTGTGGTGGGAGCAATACAGTCGCGCAAGCGCCCGCACCCACCCGCACCGTCATCATGGTATGGGATGGCTTGCGGCCGGACTCGGTCAACGCCACCGATACACCCAACCTGTACGCACTGCGTCAGTCCGGTGTGAATTTCACCGACAACCATTCGACCTATCCCACCTTCACGATGATGAATGGTTCGTCGTTTGCCACCGGCTCGTATCCCAAGACCAGCGGCTTCTACGGCAACACCTTCTGGACTCCGCCCCAGGGTGCCGGCAACACCATCCCCGCCGGCAACACGGCCGCTGGAACCACTGCCGCGGCTGCCAATTACCAGGCCCCGGTGTTCACCGAGGACTACCAGATCCTCACCACGCTCAACACCTACTACGGCAGCCAGTTGCTGCTGGTGAAGACCTTGTTTGCGACGGCGCAAAGCGCTGGCCTGACCACGGCGACCATAGGCAAGAGCGGTGCAGCCTACATTCAGGACCTGGGCCGGGGCGGCTACTTCGTCGACGAGAACACCGTCATGCCGCGTAGCCTGGTGACCGAGTTGCAAACGGCGGGCTTCGCCTTGCCGGCCAACACCGTCAACGGTTACACAGGTACCGATGCGGTGACACTTGCAGCCACCAACGGTAGTCCGACCAACAAGTCCGGCTACATCACCTTCAACACGACGGCCTTCGATACAGCCACCCCGCCAGCCCTTACGGTTGCAGCACGCGATTCGTCGGACACCACCCAGGGTGCGCCCGAGAACGCTGCCAACAAATACATGATGTCGGTGTTCACCCAGTACATCCTGCCGATCAAGAAGCCCATGCTGTCGCTGATCTGGTTCCGCACACCGGACAATGTGGAGCACGGCTATGGCCCGGGTGCTGCCAATATGCTGGCGGGTCTGCGCTCGCAGGATGCCCGCCTGGGTGAACTGATCACCGCTCTGCGTTCCAATGGCATGGACAGCTCCACCAACATCGTGGTGGTATCGGACCACGGCCACTCCAGCGTGTCGGGGCCCACGGCCACCTATCCGCTGCGCGCCATTACCGCCTCCACTACCTTGCCCAATGGCGCATTGGTCAATGGCTCGACCAGCGGCACATCGACCGCTGCCATAGGCGCCATCGACAATGTGAACGGTTATTCGTTTTCGGGCGATGTACGCTCGGCCGACTTGCTGACCTACCGCGGCTTCAATGCCTATGACGGCTCGGGTTGTGCCACGTCGGCCATGATCGGTTTGAACGCTGCCGGAGTGCCTACCGTGCCGGTGAAGCTGGACGTGGCCGGCACCCTGTGCGGCGCAGCCAATACCAAGTACCAGGCGATCAGCTCCACCTTGGCAACACCGGTGGCCAGCTTCAAGGTGCCAGCACCCGGAAGCCTGCCGCCCACAGGCGTTGTGGTGGCGGCCAATGGCGGTTCCGACTACTTCTACGTGCCTAGCCACGATGTCACCACCGTCAAGAACCTGGTGAAGTTTTTGCAGCAGCGTCAGGAATTCGGCGCGATCTTTGTCGACAGCCGCTATGGCAGCTTGCCCGGAACCCTGGGCCTGGCGCAGGTCAATCTGGAAAATACCAGCCGCCGCGACAATGGTCAGCCCGATGTGGTGGTCAGCATGAATTGGGATGACACCGTCAAGATCCAGGGCGTGACCGGAATCGAGTTTGAAAGCCTGGGTGGCCAGCGCGGCATGCATGGCAGCTTTGGTACCTCCGATGTGCACAACACCTTGATTGCCAACGGACCCTCCTTCCAGTCTGCCAAGACCATCAGCAACCCGACGGGCAATGTGGACGTGGCACCCACCGTGGCGTATCTGCTGGGCCAGTCCATGCCCCAGGCCGACGGCCGCGTAATCAACGAGGCACTGAACACGCCTCTGAGCAGCTCCACCGCAAGCGTGGCTGCATCGACCGTGGCCTGCGCAACGGCGGCCAGCGGTCTGACCTTTGAGACCCTGACCGATGCCACCGGAGCCACCGCCGACACCAGCCTGACCGCAGGAACCTATAGCATCAACCTGGCGGTGAAGGACCTGACCGTGGACGGCAAGACCTACCGTTATTTCGATTACGCCAAAGCCGTGCGCAAATAAGCCCTCCCTCCATGAAAACAAGCCAGCCTCCTCTGCTTATGCACAAGAAGTCAAATCGGGTCCGCCAGACCATGCGCAGTACGCTGCTGCTGGCCCTGGTCTGCATAGGTGCGAGCGGCTATGCAAATACCGTCGACAAACCCTTGGGGTTTGAGGCGGTGTTTGCGGAAAAAGGGCAACCGGAGGCCCTGCATTTCACCAGCACCTTTCGGGTTGACGGAATGGATCACAAGCTGGAGGTATGGAGACTCCATGACGAACATCTCAAGCGTGTGACCGATGGCACGCTTGAGGTGCACGTTGAACGGAAGTCTGGTGACCCGGAGTTCCACATGACCGTGATGGATCGCAAGAAGAATTTGTTGACCGAAATTGACCGCACCAATCTCTATCAAATTGGAAACTTCACAGACTGGTTTGATCTGGCACATGGCATCAAGCATCCCATGGGTCCATACCAACTTGCCAGAGGCAGCAAGCCTGTTGGCATGCCCGCTGCCGTAGAACCCTGCGACTGGTTTGATCTGAAACAGGGTCCAGCGACGACCCATATTTGCTGGAGCGGCAAAAACAAACTACCGCTGCTGATAGGCGCGCAAGATGGCCAGCTGCTGTGGCAAGTCACGCAGGTGGACCGCAAGCCCATCGTTAAAAAGGCTTTTGAGATCCACGATGCCGGCTTTATCCGTAACAATGCCAACGACGATATCGCGCACGATTGACGTAGAAGGGGGCTTAGTGCTCGCGGCACGCCACCTGGCCCATGAGGGCCTCCAACTCTGAGAGTGCGGTGTCGGCAGCAAACCAGCCGATCCGCTTGCCGGTGTCATCCCAACTGCGCAACTGCTGCGCATCCAGCGCATACGGCATGGCCTGAAAGCGCACACATTCCTCCAGCGACATAGGGCCGCCCTGCAGCGCGAGGCTGCGCAGCGAATCTTCCGACAGCCGCGCACGGTATTGCGGAAAGGTGGCCACCAGGTAGCGTTTGGCGTCCACATGCAGACGCACCGGTTCGGCCACGGCAGGGCCCCAGATGGCATCCAGCATCTGAGCCCCCTTGTTCTCGTGGCGGTCATCCATGCCTTGCAGCGTGGGCGTCCCCTCCAGATCGCTGAGCAGGTGGCCTATGTCGTGCAGCCAGCTGGCCAGTTGCAGCGCTGGTGTGGCGCCCGCATGCCGTGCCAGTTGCCCGCATTGCCAGCCATGGGCGATTTGCGAAATGCCTTCGCCCTCATAGGCCAGCTCGCCCTTGGCGCGCAATAGTTCCAGAATCTGCTGTGTGGGGTGCATACGCGGGATGCTGGGCCTTGGCCATGAAACCCTGATGACAGCGCAAGCTTCATGGCACTGTCATCATTGTTTCACGCCGAGGCATGAAGATCGACCACCATGAGCTCGTTGCCTGTTCCCGCCATCCGTGTTGTCTGCGCCAGCAAGTCGTTTAACCGGCGTGCCAAGGCGCTGGATAACGTGAGCGCGACGATTCAGCCGGGGGAATGCGTGGGCCTGCTGGGCGCCTCGGGTTCGGGCAAGTCGACCCTGCTGCGCAGCATCTGCGGCCTGGAGCGGCTGGACGGAAACAACAGCAGCGTGGAACTGTTTGGCCAAACGCTGCAAAGCGGCGGTGTATTGAGCCCGGACATCCGCGCGCTGCGGCGCCAGACCGGCATCATCTTTCAGCAATTCAATCTGGTGGGCCGCATGAACGTGCTCTCCAATGTCATGACCGGCCTGCTGCCGCGCGTGCCGCTGTGGCGCGCACTCACGGGCCGCTTCAGCATGGACGAGCAGTTGCAGGCCTTGCAGGCACTGGATTCGGTCGGCCTGGCCGACTATGCGTTTCAGCGTGCATCCACGCTTTCGGGTGGGCAGCAGCAGCGCGCCGCCGTGGCCCGCGCCCTGCTGCAGGGCGCACGGATTTTGCTGGCCGACGAGCCGGTGTCATCCCTGGACCCCGAGACGGCGCGCCGCGTGATGGACCTGATGCACCACCTGAATCGCAGCCAGGGCATGACCCTGGTGGTGAGCCTGCACAACGTGGCCATGGCCAGGCGCTATTGCGACCGCATCATCGCGCTGCGCGCCGGCGAGCTGGTGTTTGATGGCTCGCCCATGGAGCTCGACGACAGCAAGTTGCACCACCTCTATGGCAGCAGCACCGAAGAGCTGTTGATGGATCACAACCCGCTGGAAACCCCACCGCAAAAGTCGCCGCATAACCCGTCACACAACCCGCAGCACCTACCGCCCCAGCAAGCCATGCCGCTGGCGGCCTGATCCTTTTATTTTTGGAGCCCTTTATGAAAACTGTTTACGTTCTTAGCGCCTCCGTTCTGGCATTGGCCAGCCTGGCCGCCAGTGCCCAGGAAATCAATTTCGGCATCATCGCCACCGACTCGGCCAGCGTGGAGCGCGACCGTTGGGAGCCGCTGTTCCGCGACATGGAAAAGAAGACCGGCCTGACCATCAAGGCCTTTTACGCACCTGACTACGCCGGTGTGGTGGAAGCCATGCGCTTCAACAAGGTGCAGGTCGCTTGGTATGGCAACAAGGCCGCCATCGACGCGGTGGACCGCTCCGGTGGTGAGGTGTTTGCCCAGGTGCAAAAGGCCGACGGCTCGCTGGGTTACAGCTCGCTGCTGATCACGCAAAAAGACAGCCCTTACAACAACCTGAATGACGTGCTGAAAAACAGCAAGTCCATCAACTTCGGTATTGGCGACCCCGGCTCTACCAGCGGCTTTTTGGTGCCCAGCTACTATGTGTTCGCCATGAACAAGGTCGATTCACGCACCGCCTTCAAGACCATTCGCAACGCCAACCATGGCGCCAACATCCAGGCCGTGCTGGCCAAACAGTTGGACGTTGCCACCAACAACACCGAAGAGATCGAAAAGCTCGAAGCCACCAAGCCCGAAGTGGCCAAGGAGCTCAAGGTGATCTGGAAGAGCCCGCTGATTCCTAATGACCCGCTGGTGTGGCGCAAGGATCTGGACGCCGGCGTCAAGGCCAAGCTCAAGGGCTTCCTGCTGACCTACGGCAAGAGCGATGCCGACAAGGCCGTGCTGAAGGCCATCTACAACTATAGCGGCTTCAAGGAATCCACCAACGAGCAACTGGTCCCGATTCGCCAACTGGAACTCTTCAAGGACCGCCGCAAGGTGGAGAACGACGAGCAATACAGCGCCGAGGAAAAAGCCCAGCGCATTGCCGAGATCGACAAGAAACTCGCCACTCTGAATAAATAATTTAACTGCTGTCACACAGTTCTCTGCCCATGTCCTCCACGGTAGCGTCTCCCCAACTACAAAACCTGCTGAACCAGGCCGCTGG
>Ga0316224_1003682_pt1 | contig 12317 bp, 32 predicted proteins | sample TBH18013metaG_FD_206254 | JGI IMG/M metagenome (GOLD analysis project Ga0316224, IMG submission 206254) | Freshwater microbial communities from Trout Bog Lake, Wisconsin, USA - TBH18013 | ecosystem: Environmental > Aquatic > Freshwater > Lake > Hypolimnion/Profundal zone | place: USA: Wisconsin...
GAGTAAATGTCTTCCGGGTACATCTGGTCCATAGCGTAAAGAGGTGCGCCTTCGTTATCCCTGCCTGGTGCCTGGTGGTACCCTCTGTAATCTTCTTCGTCTGTCATTACTTACTTCTTTTTCATCACGATTAGATACATAAACAGAACGCCGACGCTCCAGGACGCCAGGATAAGGTCACTTACGAACATAGCGAAGAATTACGAACGACAGTCCGGCGCCGAACAAGGCACCGCCGACGGCGCCGATAATCGACTTCTTCCGAGCGTCCTTTATGCAGTCCTGGCACGCCATTACTCTGCACCCCAGAACGAAGCACCGAAGCGACCACGCTTCTTAACGGTCGGCTCTACTTCCGGTTCGGGCTTCGCCTTCTTCGGTGCGGCCTTCTTCGCGGCCGCCGCCGGCTTCTTTACGCCGGTCAATTTCCGGAGTGCTTCCTGGACTTTCTGCTCGGCGATCTTCTCGATATCGCTGGAAGAGACGTTGTCGCTACCACTAAAAGAGTCCCGGATATTCTCGCCAAGATCTTCTACGATCTCCCAGCCGTCGTCGATCGCGTCTTCGATCGTCTCCCAGCCGCCGTCGTCGTCGCCTCCTTCGTCGCCGCTTCCGAGTATCTCCGCGAGCATCTCGCGAAGATCGGACTTCGTGACGTACTCGCTACCGTCGTTAGTTTCTTCTGTACGTGCCATAGTTCTTAATGGTATCAGACAAGTTCTTCATATACCATTACGTATATGGACGAAAACGAAACAGTCTCCGACGTCGCGTACAAGTGGACCGTACGTACGCTCTACACGGCCGCGATCGTTCTTAACCTCTGGTACTTACTGGAGCAGTACCGCCAGACGCCGGAGGGGAAGACGATCCTTAGTCGAGCGGAGCGACTTAAGAAGCGTCTGTCTAGACCTTTGCACGAAGGCCGTCGCTTCCGTAGACTGGCGAACGAAACACTCGTAGAGGCCTGGGTAGTCGTCGACCAGGCGAAGAAAGAGGAGCAGGACTAATGGCAGTAAGTATGTATCGGGTAACACTGAAGTCCGACGGCGGCCGTAACGTCGTATGGGTAGGCCCGGCCTCTAGTGCCGCCGCCGCGAAGAAGGCCGCGTGTAAGGCCGAGAACGCTCCGGAGCGGTCGATTATGAAAGTCGAGCGTCGAAACACGAACGGAAATTTCCGAAATATGGACCGCAACGGCGAACCGAACAAATATTAAGGAGAGGGACTAATGCCTATCACGAAAGAACGATCCTGGTTCGGTGGCAACACGTACTACGAAGTCACCTGTTCTAAATGCGGCTGGAAGACTAAGGCTATGGGCGGCGGCAAGTCGTACGCGACGCAGTTACTCTCGCAACATAACCGAGAGAAGCACCCGAAGAAGGCGAAGTAATGGCCATTCAGAAAAAGTCGACGTACGTTTACCGGGCCGCCTGCTCTCGTTGTAAATGGCGCGGCCGAGAAGGATCTAAGGAGCAGGCGACAAAAGAACAAAAGTCGCACGACGCGAAGCATAAGGCATCACATAACGCCGCTATGAAAAACGCCACTCCGATTAGTCAAGACGAAGTAGACAACTACCGAAGCGAGTTTAGATAATGGCGATCCAGAACGAAGGAAAATAAGTAATGGCGAAACTACAGAAGACGACGGCGTACCGCGCCGTCTGCGACGACTGCAACTGGAAGGGTCCGATCCGGACTGGAGCGTACGCCGACTCCGAAGCGGAGGAGGATCGCGAGAGCCATATGGATCAGAACCACCCGGACGAATACGTCGAAGAGATCGAGAACCTGGAGAACGGCCGAAACAGTGGATCGGAAAAATCTCCGGCGAAGATTAAGAAGGTTCGGTAGTGGCCCAGGCTAATCTCGCCGACAGTATCTACCGTCGACTGGAGAAGGACGCCGTCGACCTCGGCGGCGACTACTCGGCCTTCGAGCCGCCGAAGTACGTCGGGTACGACCCGGACGGAAACCTCGTTCGTCTCCCTCGGTGGCGACTGTCGATCCGGTGGATCGAGTTCGAGTGCGGTTGCCGAGCGGAGCGTATGTCGTCTTTCGCGGCACCACTGAAGCAGACGGACCCGGTAATCTTCCAGGGACTACCGGAGCAGGCGATCTATGACGGCGTATGCGATAAACATATGCCGCATATGAACAAGCGACTACACCTCGACGGCTTCGTCGACTTTAACCAGTGGCACCGATCCCGGCGCCTTCTACTGATCGGAAAGAAGTAACTATGCACGAAGAACAGAACGATCCCCAGACGACACTCCTCGACGGTCTGAAGGTCTGGGCGAAGATCGGCGTCGAACTCGGCGACACCTTAAAAAAGGTAAACGAAACGAACGACCGACTCTGGCGTCGACTCCAGTTCGGGACCCCGGTCCGTACGTGGCAGGTCGCGTCCGGCGTATGCCCGGCGACCGGAAACCTCGTCCTTAGCCTGGGCAGTCCCGATACTGGCACCTTCTGGAACGTGCGCACGTTCGCGATCGGTGGCGAAGACGTGAACATCACGGCCGCCGGTAAGTTCGGCCTCTACGTCTCTGGGTACTCGGCCCCTGGCTTCTCGCCGGGCCTGGGCGCCCTGGTCGACGGCGCGGAGTACGACGTCGGTGCGGTTAACACAATGCCCTACAACGACAACTACGGCGCCGACACGATCCAAGTAAACGACGGCGAGCAGATCTACGCCGTAATCTTCGGCGGCACTCCCGGCCAGACGTACGTTGCGAACCTTATGGCCTTTGCACATAACAAGGCCGCCGCCCTCGGCGAGAACATCGGTATCGTCTAAAAAAACTTCCGGATAACTTTACTCCAGTCGCTCCAGGTGCTACGCTCTCCCTACCGATCCACTTCGGACGGTATGAGAGAAGGAGCCACCAGTGGCCAGTAGTGAAATTGTAAGTATTAGCAGTCTCGACTCCGAGACAGTTCTTAGCCTCTTCGAGAAGGGTATCGCGTCCGGGAAGTTCGTCTTCGCGCCGGCCGACCCGGAAGAGACGGCCCGGCGGATAGCTCTTCGCGACCTGGCGGCGACGTCGGTCGACGAACTCCTCGGCGGTGGATCGAGCGAAGTAATCTCCGGCAAGAACTACACGAATAAGCCCTTTACCCTGACGTCGGTCGAGTGGCAACGGAGCGACGACGTATACGCCGGCGCCGGCCTTCCGTTCTACGCGGTCTGTCACATCATCACGCTTGACGGCGAAGAGAAGGTCCTTACCTGCGGCGCGTCGACGGTCGTCCGGAAACTGGCGAAGATCGCCGTCGAAGGCTGGCTCCCTATCCACCTGAAGATCGTGAAGGGACCGAAGACCGAAGCCGGCTTCGAGCCGCTTGATCTCGTTAAGGCAGACTTTTAAATGCCACGTAATCCCCAGATCGCCGCGAAGCAGAAACTAGAGTCGGCCGTCCTTATGTCGGAGAGGAGCGAAGCGGCTCGTAAAAAGTCTCGCGACGCACTGCATAAGGCTATGGTCCACGCCGTAGAGTCCGGTATGACTCGCTACGCCGTCGCGAAGATCGTCGGCGTCTCGCAGGTGCGAGTAGGGAAGATCCCTGGTATGCCGCCAGGGAAAAACGCACGTAAAAACGCCGACCTCTAATGGCCGCCGCGCGACGTCGTTCTAGAGAACAATGGAACGCACTCAACCCTACGTATCGGAAGCGACTCGTATCGGCGGCTAGAAGTGGTCGACTTACCGGGACTCCCATAACCGGGACCCCGGCGCAGGTCGAGCGTAAGGCTAGGGAAGCGTATATACGCGGAACTAGCCTTACGGCGGCTCGCGGTAAGCACCCCGACCGACGGCGTAATCTTCCACCGAGAGAAGCGACCCTTCGCGCCGCTAAAGGCCAGGCCACGAACGCCGATCTTCGGTCGTTGTCGACCTGGCAGAAGACCGACGCGCCGAAGTGGATAAAGGACGCCGGGAGTATCTTTTCGGAAGACACGGCCGCACTCCTGGCGACGATCTCACTCCAGCCGCAGAACTGGAAGCGCGTAACGATCTACCCGAAGGCGAACGGCGAGTACGTCGTTTATATCGAGTCTCGTAAAGGCGGCAAGGATCGGAAGGTAACACTCCCGGACTACGCCTCGACGCAAGAACTCGAAGCGTACGTACGACTATTAAATACGTCTGTCGAACGGCCCGGCGAAGGCGTCGTATCCGGCCTGCAATTTAACCGGATCGCCGACTACAGTCGGAGCGCAGACACTACGCCGGCCGGACCACTACCTACTAAAAAACAAGGGACCGCAGTCCCCAGAAAGAAGAAGTAATGACTATCGAAGCACGTATCCACCAGGCGCGAAGTGAGTATCTTTCGGCGTCGATCGCCGAGATTAACGACGTGTGTAACGCCGTCGAGAACCAGGACGAAGTGAAGGTCGAACTCCTGCGCGAACGCGCCCAGGAGTCCGGCAAACTGGCACAAGAGAAGTTCGATAACTTTGTCCAGGCAGTCGCGGAGCGTAAGGCGAGTCAGGACAATGAAAATTGAGCCACTCGGACGATACGCCGCCAGGGACTTCGCCCTTCTTACTCCCGGCGTACGATCCCTCTACGTCGAAACTGTCTTCGGGAAACAACTCTATAAAGGCACCAGGGACGTCTCTAACGTTCTTCGTAGGCTGGCCTCGTACACGTGTTACGTACAGTCTGGGGTCCAGCAGTTACGCCACGTTACCGACTCGCAGGAATGGGTCCTAAGCACCTGGCGCGGTAGGGACGTGCGTATGACGCATATCCCGACCGGCGTAAAGGTGACGTCGCTCCAGGGGAACCTCGTCGACGTCGACGATCCCTTTACGGCACTGTCGACGACGCTGGAGTGGATACGGTCGTTCGGTATTGCGCCGGCCTCTATCTCCTCTATGGCCTGGAAACTGCTCCGGGCCAGTCTGTCCGACGACGTAACGATCGCCTTCGATCCGGAGATATCCGAGAGGGCCTTCTTCGGTGGCCGCCAGGAGATATGGCAACCGGACACCTATCGAAACTGTAAGTCGATCGACATAAAGGCCGCGTACCCGAACGCTATGGCCTCTTCGCCGATCGCACTCGGACTACGCCGCGTTGACTCCTCGACGGAGATCGACCCGACGGTCCCAGGACTGGTCGAAGCCGACGTCTACGTCCCGATCGAGTTACCGTACGCACCGCTCCCGGTTCGCATCACGAAGGACGCGATCCAGTTTCAGTATCACGAAGTGTCTGGCGTCTGGACCTGGCGAGAACTCGCGGCCGCTAAGACGCTGGGGTGCCGGGTCGACGTTAAAAACGTCTGGGCGCCAAGACGAACGTTCGATCTCTTCGGACCCTGGTGGCAACTCGCCCAGGAGGGAAGGTCGTTACCGAACGGCGGCGACAAACTCGCGAAGGCGATCGCTAATGCCACCTGGGGACAATTCTCTATGAGAGGAGAAGAACGCGCCGACGTTTACTGGGCAGACGCGAAGGGGAAGGAGCCTTACACGGTCGAACTCCCGACGCGTCGACTGCCGCACGTGTACGCGATCCACGTCGCCGCCGAGATCTGTAGTCGAGTCCGAACGCAGACGCTCCTAGAGGGACTTTACGGTTCTAATGCCTGGATAATTCACGTCGACACCGACGGCGTAATCGTGAACGACGCCGGAAGTATCGACGGTAAAGAAGGCGACGGCTTCGGTCAGTGGAGGACAAAAGAAGTAATGAACCAGTGCGAGATACGCGCTCCCCAGTTGTACCGCTTCACTCGACCCGGCGAGCCGCATAGGTGGCACTACGTCGCGTCCGGACAGACGCACGATCAAGCGGTCGCGACGTTCGAGCGATCGGCCGACCTGGAGACGAAGATCTCTTTCTTATCGTCCGCCGATCGGTGCCTGCCGAGCGGATCGTCTCGCGACCACTACCAGATCGAAGACAGTCTCGCCGAGTTGCGAAAGGTGGCGTCGTGAACGCGAGGGAACTACGCGACTACGTCGGCCTGCCGCCGAAGGCGATCGGCGTCTGCCGCCACGACGCCGTCGTTATCCTTCCGATCGACGCCAGGTTCTCCCTTCGCCACTGTCTCCAGTGCGGATCGCCGATCGGGAAAGTCGGAAGGTGGATCGAGTAATGCCGCACTTCTCCGACGACTTGCATATGGATACGTGCGCTGGTCGTAATTGCAACGTACTGCTACTCCGGTCTTCTATGGCCCGGATCGAAGGTCGACGCGGCTGGTTCTGCGATCGGTGCCAGAAGATATGGCCGCCGAAAAAAAAGAATAAATAATCGCACTTTCTCCTAAATTTCGTGTATAGTTAAGTTGTCGCAGTAAATGAGAGAAAGGACGCGACGATGGCAAGAATTACCACCTACAAGGACGACGGTTCGTTCGACCACCTGGGAGAACCGACCGCCTACTACCGCTTCAGTCAATCGGCGAAGACGAAGGGACTAACCCTCTGGTACTGCGAAGACTGCAAGAACCAGCAGACGCTCCCCTTCTGGAGTAACGACGACCCGAACTTCTTGGTCCTCTGTTGCAAGTGTAAGAAGGAGATCGGTGCGTCGTCGTATGAGATCTTCCGTAACGCCGGACGCGAAGAGATGCCGGTCCAGCCGATCGTCGAGTTTCTCGGATACTCGAACGGCGTAAAGAAGGACGACGAAGAGGTCGAGATCGAAGCACTCTTCGACGACGCGATCGCTCGCGCCTGGAACTTATACCAGGACACGGTAAACCGACTCCGCGCCGAGAAGCAGTACGTACTCGGAGTCCACGCCGCGAAGAAGTCGCGCTCGGAGGTGCTCTAATGGCGATCGTCGAGTTCTTCTGTACGTGTTTCTTCTTCTACCTGCTCGGACTAATGCACCGCGACGACCGTATCGAACGCAAGGTCGAGGAACACCTGGACCGACTCCGAGAACGAAAGATTAAGCCGACGCAGTCTTACTTCTACGGAGAGAGGCACTAATGACGACGACTAATTACTTCTCGGCGATCTGCGAGACGTGCGGCTTGGTAACGCTTATGTCGCCGCACTTCGACGCCGTCCGTGAACTGGTGAACGTTCACACCGCGCACCGACCGAGCCACGTTCTTCTCTACCGGACGCACGTCGTCGAGGTCGAAGAAGAGGAGGAAGTCCGACTTCCGATCCTGAACGTGAAGGCGGCTCGCGAGTGACGCCGGCCGAACTCGCCGCACTGGATCGGATCGTCGAGCGGCTTCGTCTCAACGTCGCCCAGGCGAAGGTCGACCACCGATCGACCAGTAATACGTACTCCTGGGGACTGGCCGACGGACTGGAGATCGGCCTGGATATGATCCGGGCCTACCGGGACCGCTACAACGTGCCACCGCGAGAGGACGAAGGACGATAGAGTAAAGTCGACTGTCTTTCTCTCATATCTAGGCGCCACGCACGTAAACGCCCTGCGACCTAGAAAAAACAGTTACACGAAGTCCCCAGGTGCCGACCGTCCGGACCTGGGGACTTTGTGTTGCACGTCGACGTCGCAGGTGCTACGCTCGGCGGTGACTGGCGAACGACCCTAAATAGGAGTAAACAATGCCGACGAAGCGTATCTTCGATCTCGTTGTTCTGTCTTCGCTACTTCTCCACCCAGCAGTCGGTCTTCTTCGGATCTCCGCTCGTCGCTGGAGCCGCGAGAACGCTGGCGCAACTGGCGTCCTCGGTGACGCCCTGGTGGTGGCTCTCTAATGGCTACCGGACAGACTGCAACCGCCCAGGAAGCCGGCCGTCCCCAGCCGCAGACGACGATCGAGGGAACTGGTCCCTTTATCCGAAACTCGCAGGCCGGCCGCGCACCGATCTACAACGTAACCGGAGGTGCCTTCGGTGGTACCCTTACCCAGCCGCTCGTCGCTCGCCCTGGTTACTTCCGTAACTTCCGCGTAACGCACACTCTTACGACCACTGGTTCACTTACTGGTACGGTCGCACTGAACGCCGACGCGCCGTACAACCTGAACTCCCTTATCCAAATGAAAGATGCATTTGGCACACCTATCCTTGTTGGAGATGGCTTCAGTATCTCGAACCTGGTCAACCTTTACGGCGGCGCCTTCGGCCTGAATAATGGCACGAACCTGGCGTCGAACCTTCCGTCGTACTCGGCGATCTCGACGACCACCGGCGCCGGTACGTTCTCGTACTCGTTGCCTCTGGAGTTCTCGAAGGCCTACGGCGTCCTGAGTGCCGCTAACGCGTCGCTCCTGCCGACGTTGCAGTTTAACTACAACTCCGCGACCAGCGTCTTCGGTTCGGCCTCTACTGGTGGCTACCCGACGATCGGTACGCAGATCGACACCGACTTCTACTGGCTCCCCGAAGGCACCGCCGGCGTCGAGCCGCCAGGACTCGGTACGACTCGCCAGTGGCAGGTCGTCCAGGCGAACCCCCCAGTCTCCGCTTCGGCGTCGACGCGAGTGCAATTCCCCAGGCTCGGCGGCTACCTGGACACGGTCGTCGCGATTATGCGAGACTCGACCGGCGCACGTACCGACGGTTACTGGCCGTCGCGTCTCCAGTGGTACGTAGACGGCGTACCCCTCGTCGATACCACGATGACAGAACTCTACGACGATATGGCGATCCAGTACGGCCTCGGTGCCGGCCTGAACTCGGCCACTCGTCCTACGGGTACTATCGCCTTCTGTCGTAAGACGTCGCTTAACCAGCAGTCCCTCGGACTCCTGGACACCGGCGAAGTCTTCCTCTCGACGAACCCGGCGACCCTGCTGGAACTCAACTTCGCCCCGGCTGGTGCCGGTACGAACTCGCCGGCGACTGTTTCGTGCCTGGTCGGACAGGTGGTCCCCACTGGGTCACTGATTACCGGCCTGCCGGAATTGTAGAAAATACCTGGTCAGGAGTTAAAAAATGGCAGGACTTTACTTGCAAGGCGGCCTAAGCGGAGCGGCACAAACGGCCGCGCCGCAGTACGGATCGTCGACGTCGTATATGTCCGGTATGGGAGCGTCCGGGAGTGCCTTCGCTGGCCCCTCGACGAACCCGGTCCCGACACTCGGCCAGGCGGTAAGTCCGACTCACGGCTTCGGCCTGGCCGTATGGCTCGGTATCGGTGCTATCGCCGGACTGTTCGTTCTTCGTAACTCACTACCTAACTAAAGAAAGGAAGTAGGAACATATGACTCGTTCACCTTTGTTCTACGTCGCTCTCGGCGTCGCTGGTGCCTGGGCCTTTCACAAGTTCGTGAAGCCCGTCCCCGGTAAGACCGCGTAAGGATCGTTCGTTATGCTCGTAGTAGGCCTCGCCGTTACCTTCGTCGGTTATAGCGTGGCCTACTACGGCATTACGCAGGTACAAGGCGGTAACTGGGGATATCTGGACCTGGTGCTTCCGACTCGCTGGACCAGCGACGTCGCAAACACCGCGAGGGACGGTAAGTAATGGCAAGTCCACTGCTCTACCCGATCCTTGCGGAAGTGGCACTGATCACGTACCGAGACATTAAAAACGGCTCGAACGTGCAGAACCCTATACCGCACGTACCGATCCCCTCTCAGTACGTAAGCGTCGTCTTAGTGTACGGAGGACTCGCTCTTCTACCGTCGTCCTTCGACCGGCTCTCGGCCCTAATGGGCTGGGGACTGGTGATCGCGACGGCCTTAAACGTATTTACGCCTGGAGGGAACGTTATCCAGGCGACGACCGGCACGAAGCCGACCGTACTCCCTACGAAGTAACGAAAGGCCTAACTATGAGTGGCATTATCTCAGTCGCAACTCTGATCATCGGCGGCGTAATTGTGGCCGATATTCTCTCGCACCCGGCCGGCACTGCCGCCGCGTCTTCCGGTATCGGAAATCTCTGGTCGTCGTCCCTCGGTGGACTGCTCGGCCAGGCCCCGAAGAAGTAGTATCAAACTATGCGTATCCAGATCCGCACCCTACAAGTCCCTACACGCTGGGGAACTGGTGCCTTTATGTCTGTACCGGCCGCAAACTCGACGGCCGAGTTTAACGGACAAAATATCGTCACTGGATCGCCTGGCACTGTCGCTATCCCTTCGCCGCGTCCGGCCGCTATGAACGACGGCGAACTCGGTGGACCCTGGAACCAGCCTTCGTCGGTATCGCCGAACTACTTTCTTCCGTCGATCTACACGGTGCGAGTTAATCAGACTATGCACTTCCCCGGCGACACGAACGTAACGAACGTCTCGCCGGTCCCGGCGACTGGTATCGGTAATATCGCTCGCTCCGTCTGGAAGAAGCCGGTAATCGGTGGCGACCGCGTCACTCGCGCCGTCCGTCCGTTTACTCAGTGGCGCACGTACTCCGGAGGAGCGAGTAACTAATGGTTGCCGCAGTAGACACCACAAACGGCGGCGATAAGTTCACGTCGACGCCTCGTATGCCGGCGTCGAAGACTGTCGCCCAGGAGGTCGTCCCGGCCGTCGATCCTCGAAAGACGCCGACTGCCGGCGCGACCGCCGGTAAGTCTGGTGCAGTCCCGGCCGCGAAGCCGACGTCGACGGCGAAGAAGGTAACGACCGCCCAGGCGTCGTCGGCCTCGAAGAAGACCGGCACGAAGACGAACGTCTCCACTAGCGGAGCGAAAGATCTCTCTTCCGGCGATCTCACCGAAGCCCTACAACTGGCGAACCAGGAGGGGACGAACGTCGCCGACGCCTTTAACGAAGGTGCGGCGGCCCAGGCTCAGGCAGACCAGGCCGCGTCGTCGACTGCCTCGACTGGCACGTCGTCGACCGGGTCGTCGACGTCGTCGACCGGGTCGTCGACGTCGTCGACCGGGTCGCTTGGTAGTATCTTCTCCTCGATTACTGGCAGTAGTAAAATGTTGATTATCCTGGCCGGCGTCGTCGGCGTAGGGTACTACCTCTACCGACGCAATAAGAACGGTTCGCCACTGTTCGCACCGGCACCGAGCGACGTAACGGAGAGTGAATAATGCGCAAACTAGGACCTATCGGGACTGAACAGTTCTCGCCGACGCAGGAACTCTTCCGAGCAACTAGCGGCAGTGGCCGCTCGATCTGGCCGCTCGACGGTACGCCGACGGCGGCTAATACGGCATTTAACGTCGACGTGAACTCCGACGGTACGGTCGACCTGATCCGACTCGAAGCCGGGCTTCGTGGCTGGCAGGATCTCGGCGGCAAGGGAGCCTACGACGTCCGGGCAGGTCGTATCTAATGGCTCTTCCAATGACTCGCGTTATCGGCTATAACCTGAACACTCGCGGAATAAATATCCCGGTCGAACGTCAACAGACGCTCGATGCTCGCTTTATGCCGCGTCGACCGAAGGGTATCCGACGCCCAGGTACAAACTATATCGACCTGCTCGAAGCACCTACGCCTACGCCGGGGATCGGCGACCCTCGCGTCCTCGGTAAGAGGATCGTTTACCAGTCGAACACGGCCACGATTACGGACTAATGGAAAGTCACGCGACGACCCGAATTACGACGATTATTCTCCTAATCGGAGAAGCGTCCGGCGTCTTCGCAGGCTTCTGTCCGTCCTGGTTCACGGTCGCCTCTCCGTTCTTCCACGAACAAGACGCGAAGGCCGGGAACATATCTCGCATTAGGGCTGGCGAAGCGGCGGCGACGGCGATCGTCTGCGCCACTGGTGCGGCCGTCTCGGTCGCTCTAAAGGACCCGGTCCCCTTCTGGTCGTCGGTGGCGATCTCCGGCGTCTTTATCGCCGGCTACGAATACCAGATCCGCAACCCTTCCACCGACGGCGGCAGTAGCACCGACACGATCTGGTCACGCATAACGAAGAAGGCCTAGTGCCTGGCGACGTCAACTCCGGCCGGGCCTATCCGGACACGAACGTTTATCCGGCCTGGGAGTACCTGGTTCTTCGTGCGATCGGTAACTCGAACCCGAACCACGCACAACTCGAAGCCCTTAACGTCGTGGCGGCGAACGAAGGACTCCCGGACGCGGCCCATAACTGGCTCGCAATTACTGAGTCTCAACCTAATGAGTGGGGACCTACTGGCACCGCTAAAGGCGTAAAGGCCGTCGCTCCCGGACTCTGGAACCCTGAAGGAGTCGTAACTTATACGACCCAGTCACAAGGCGTACAGGCGATCGCCGAGTTTATCCAGTCCGGACACCCTGACTTAGTAAAGGCTCTTACTGATCCGAACGCGTCGTACGACCAGATCGCTAACGCCTTCGTTAAAAACGGCTGGCCGGGAGACGCGGCGGCACTGGCGGCCGCTCCTAGCACGTTCGGTCGAGTTGTCTACACCGGCGGAGCGAACGAAGCACTCGGACCGCCTAAGTCGACCGG